>LSQX01122251.1_pt3 | contig 15847 bp, 19 predicted proteins | sample 654561 | NCBI WGS metagenome assembly LSQX01 (sample SAMN04489861, study PRJNA283612) | anaerobic digester metagenome | isolation source: 4 biogas reactors fed with cattle manure at either 37C or 55C with and... | place: Denmark: Kongens Lyngby | collected 2014 | reverse complement strand
GGATCGCCGAGGAGGACGGCGACCGGGCACTTGGGTTCGCTCTGAAGTCAGTGTACGGCTATGCAGGGTTCAAGGAATCGGTCGGCTGTTATATGGACGATCTGAATAAAGCATGCGCCGAAATCGAACGGATCACCGGCGTGAAGCCTGCCGGGTCCTAGATTCAGGAGAAGATATTCGAGACGTTGTGGAATCCGTCTCCACGCCTTTCCGCACAGCCGACCGCCGTCGAGCGGGGAATGTCGGGCATTGTGGTGACCCGTTCGACCTGACATAAGGCGAGAGCCGGCGATCGTTCCTGTTTTCCGTCGATCACGAAGTAGCGGGAATGCATGCACATCCGGCATTTTTCCGGGCTGACGGTCCGTCCGTCGGTGCAGACAAGAACGCCGTCTTTTACGGGGATCTCATTCACCGTCATAGAACAGAATAGAATAGCCGTGTTCCCCCATCACGGACGCGATGTATTCGCGGGACGGATCAGGATGTTTCTGGACGTTTTCCCGCCATATCCCTTGGAGTTCCTCGTCTTTCGTGACGAGCGAGACGCGGCCTTTGACCCGGCCTTGTTCCTCGCCGCCTTTCCAGATCCGGGCAGCGCAGCAGTGATAGTCTTTACAGATGAAGAGGCGGTACGGATGGATGGTGCAGACATATTTGCCGTCGGGCTTTCGCCGGACAAAAAAACAGGCAGATTTGTTTTCCTCCTGAACGGAGTGATCGTTATCAAACAGTTCCCGGTATTCCGGCGTGATGAGGGCCTGACGCATCTCCCTGACGACTTCGTTTTTTACGACAAACCCGTACTGGGAGAGTTGTTTGTCCATTCTGACGATCTCCCCGATCCCAAGACAGCAAAGCCCGCACTGTGTACACTCAAAATTGCCTCCCATGTTTAATCAGACTTTAATCGGCGCCAAAGCTATTTAGTGATACCGGAAATGGACCAAAAGAAGAAGATGCGTGAGTCGGAGTGATAAGCCTCCTCCTGTTTTTACGGCATTCGGCTTAGCGTTGTACCCGGATCATTGGGTCAGGCACCCGTATCGACCCTGTTCCAACTTGCACCCACAGAGATTCGCCGTTCCATCGGTCCCTCAGCCTCGACGCTCAACAGCTTCACCTGCTGTTTCATTGCTCAGAAGAGGACGTGTCGTTTCTGTTCCAGAGCTGTGACTCTCGCCACCCGTACTTGCGTACGGCTGTGTACCTGAGTGGTGGGAGGACTTTCCTCAGCGGTCTCGAATTGACCACCGTCAGCCGTGTGCTCCCTCTCACGCGGATACATATTGGACATGAGGAATTATGAATGGATCGGGTACGGGAAGAGATCGTTTTGCTTCCCACGGATAAAGAATAATATCACTCATCCGCACATACTTACATAACCAACATGGATGTTCGTCTGATCCGAACCATCTGTCCCTACTGCGGAACAGGATGCAGCCTCTTGCTAGCAGCAGCAGACGGGCGGGTCCGTGGTGTGCATCCCTACCCAAGATCCCCGGTAAACGCCGGTAAACTCTGTGCCCGCGGTCTCTCCGCCGCCGAGTTCGTCAACTCGCCGGATCGTCTCACGCATCCCATGATAAGAAGGAAGGGGATTCTTGAAACAGTCTCCTGGGAAGAGGCACTAACCTATACGGCGGACCGACTGAAAACGTATCTCCCTTCAGAAATCGGGATCCTTTCCTCCCCGCGTGTCTCCAACGAAGACAACTATGTGATGATGAAGTTCGCACGCGGCGTCCTAAAAACCAACAATATCGATCATTGCGAACGTCTGTCCCACACATCGACCGTCCAGCCCCTCATCGATTCGTTCGGGTATCCCGCAATGACGAATAGTATCTCGGATATCGCAGAAGCAGACTGTATTCTCGTTCTCGGCTCAAACGTGTTTCGTCAGTTCCCCCTGATTGGGCGGGCGATCATTATGGCCCAGCAGAAGGGCGCCAAATATATCTGTGCGGATCCGCGGAAGACGTTCACCGGCTCGACCGCTGATCTGAACCTGCAGTTCTTCAACGGCTCGGATGTTGCCCTTTTGAATGGGATAATGCAGGTAATCTGCAAAAACCATTGGGAAGATGCCGGATTCATCGCAGCACGGACAGAGGGGTATCCGGCATTTTATGACCGGATCATACAACCGGCCTACGATCTCGACCATGTCTCCAAGGCAACAGGCGTCTCTCCCGAGGCGATCCTCCAGGCCGCGGAATGGATATCTTCGGCAAAAGCATGCACAATCATCTATTCAACCGGAGTCACGAAATTCGGGAACGGGGATGACGTCATTCATGCCATTGCTAATCTTCAGCTCTTAACCGGAAACATCGGAAAGAAAGGAGCCGGCGTATCCCCCCTTCGGGGACAGAACAACATCCAGGGGGCCTGCGATATGGGGATCCTCCCCGAATACTTTACGGGATATCAGCGGGTCGATGATCCGAAAGCCCACGCATTTTTCTCCCGGGAATGGAAGTTTACAGACGGGATCGCCGGACCGACCCGCGGACTCGACAGTACGGAGATGATGGATCGTCTGCAGAAGAACACGGGCGAGATCAAAGCCATGTACGTTCTCGGCGAGAATCCCGTGCTTTCAAGCTCCGACCTGACCCAGTCACGGGAGGCATTTTCTCATCTGGAGTTCGTGGTGGTTCAGGATATTTTTCTAAATGAGACTGCAGAGTTTGCTGATGTCATTTTGCCGGCAGTATGTTTTGCAGAAAGGGACGGAACCCAGACGAATACGGAACGCCGCGTCCAGCGGCTGCAGAAAGCTCAGGAGGGGATCGGGGAGGCAAAGCAGGATTGGGAGATCCTCACGCTCCTTGCAGAAAAGATGGGATATGCAGAGCAGTTTCCCTGGAGATCATACGGAGAGATCTTTGCCGAGATCGTGCGGATGACCCCGATCTATTCCGGGATGACATACGATGAAGTCGGGCGGCCGGAAGGTATGCAGTGGCCAATCACTGAAGCAGGAAGTGAGCAGCTCTATGCCGAAAAATTTGCCACGGTAAACGGGAAAGCCCGGTTCATTCCTGCGGAGTGGACGCGAACCTGCGAAGATACGACGCCTGAGTTTCCGTTTCTGTTTTCTATGGGGAGGTGCATCTTCCACTGGGATACCGGGAAGATGACCCGGAGCAGTACGCAGACGGCAAACTGGATCGAGATCCACCCAAAGGATGCAAAAGAACTAGGGATCAGCGGGGGGGACAGGGTGGAGATCGAAACCAAAGACGAGATTTTTTCTGGAACTGTCAGAATCACTGATGAGATTCTGGAAAAAACGGTGTTTATGCCGTCACATTATGTGGATGCACAGAGCAGAGACCTGATCCAGAATACGTCGCTGGATGCTGCCGCCCGTATGCAGCCGGTGCGGATCCGGAAAATTATTTGAAGCAGCCAAGCATGCAGTGAGATATCTTGATGTTGTTTTTCATACACCAGCTGCCGATCTCGGTTAGAGGAATCTGATATTTTTCAGCGATCATATGTGCTTTGCCGCAGGAGATCGTTGTCCCAATCTCTTCAGCATGCAGGATGTCCTCTATATTCTGTGTCATGAGTAGTATGAAGGAAGTGACCGCCTATAAATCCATGGTGCTGTCAGATTAACTCAACTCATTTTTGATTGGCAACTCAAATAGAGGAATGATTATATGTGTACGAGTCGAATAAATACTAAGGCTGGTTCAACCTGCACAGGAGTAAATAATCATGTTCACCGGAATTGTAGAAGAGATTGGAACTGTGACCAGAATCATGAAAGGTCAAAACTCCTCTGTCCTTTCCATTCAGGGAAACAGGATTTTTGAAGACCTGAAGTTGGGAGACAGCGTTGCTGTAAACGGTGTGTGTCTTACCGTAAGCGGACTGAACCGGCAAAGTTTCGATGCCGACACCACGAGCGAAACACTCGCACGAACCTCGCTTGGAGCTCTCAGAACCGGAAGTTCCGTGAATCTCGAACGTGCCATGTCCGCAAACGGCCGCTTCGGAGGACACATTGTCACGGGGCATGTTGACGGAACAGGCATAATTTCCACGATCCGCCGGGATGAGCGAACTGTCTGGATCACGTTTACTGCAGGTCCGGAGATACTCAAATACATCGTTGAGAAAGGATCCATCGCGGTCGACGGGATCAGTCTGACCGTGGCTGCCGTAACGCAGGATTCATTCAGCGTTGCAATCATTCCCCACACGGAAAAATCCACCACTCTTCTCATGAAATCGCAAGGAGATGCAGTAAATCTGGAGTGTGATATGATTGGAAAATACGTCGAACGGTTCATTGCCAAAAGACAGAAAAATGAGCCGCAGAAGTGCGTGATAACCGAGGAATACCTCAGCAAAGCAGGATTTTAGCTATGTTTACATTTAACACGATCGAAGAGGCCCTGGAATCTCTTCGGAACGGACAGATGATCATCGTCACCGATGATGAGAACCGAGAGAACGAAGGTGACCTGATCTGTGCCGCCGAACATGCCACGACGGAAAATGTCAACTTCATGGCAAAATACGGCCGAGGGCTGATCTGCATGCCGATGGCGAGAAGCCTCGTCGAAAAACTCTGCCTTCCGCCGATGGTTGTAAAAAATACCGACAACCACGAAACGGCATTCACGGTCTCGATCGATCATGTCGATACCACGACAGGCATCTCGGCGGTCGAACGCGGCATCACCGCACGCAAATGTATCGACCCGAATGCACGGCCGGAGGATTTTCGAAGACCGGGACATATGTTCCCGCTTCAGGCAAAGGATAACGGTGTCTTCGAACGTGAGGGACATACAGAAGCAACCGTCGATCTCATGAGACTGGCAGGACTCAAAGAAGCAGGACTCTGCTGCGAGATCATGGCGGACAACGGTGAAATGATGCGGACTCCGGAACTTATTTCGATGGCCGAGCAGTATAACCTGATCTTTGTGACCATCAAAGATCTCCAGGCCTACCGGAGAAAGCAGGAAGCTGCAGCTCTTCCAGTTGAACAGAAGAAGATGAGTCCTATGGACTGTTAAGGAGATTATCATGAAAGTTTACGAAGGAAATCTGGTTTCAAAAAACATCAAAATAGGTATCGTTGCTGCAAGATTCAATGAGTTTATCGTATCGAAATTACTCGGAGGGGCTCTCGATGCTCTCAAAAGACATGATGTCGCAGATGACGATGTCGAAATTGCCTGGGTTCCCGGCGCATTCGAGATCCCGCTGATTGCAGAAAAGATGGCAGAATCCAAAAAATACGATGCAGTAATCTGCCTTGGCGCCGTGATCCGCGGATCGACCAGCCACTACGATTATGTCTGCAATGAAGTCACAAAAGGCATAGCGACGGTCTCGCTGAAATCAGGAATCCCGGTCATGTTTGGTGTTCTGACAACGGACAATCTCGAACAGGCGATCGAACGTGCCGGATCAAAGGTCGGAAACAAAGGCTTCGATGCAGCGGTCGGCGCGATCGAAATGGTCAATGTTATCCGTCAACTCGGTAACTGATACTCCATACACTCCTTTTTTTCTATAGAATATTATTAAGATGCGTTGCGTGTAAGATAAGAACCAAGTATGATTTTGGAGGAATCACCTCGATGTACGGTGTAATAGATCTTGGTTCCAACACGGTGCGTCTGGTGCTGTACAAAGTAATCGACAACACGATTGTGCCAAAGCTCAGCAAAAAACATACGGCGGGGCTGGTCGGGTATGTAAAAAAACGGCGTCTCACCCCGGAAGGTATCCAAAAAGCTGTTGACGTCCTGAACGATTTCAAGATGATTCTTGAGAACGTGCGGGTCGAACGTCTGTATATATTTGCTACCGCCTCGCTTCGAAACATAGAAAATACGCTGGAAGTCACGTCAGAGATCAAGAAACAGACGGGATTCGATGTTGATGTGATAAGCGGCAGAGAGGAGGCGGTATTCGATTATTACGGAGCGACGCAGACGATCGAAATGCATGACGGTCTTTTGGTGGACATCGGCGGGGGCAGCACCGAACTGGTTTTTTACAAAGATGATGAGATAATCACCACCAAATCGCTGCCGATCGGCTCTTTGAATGCCTATACTACATTTGTCTCCGACCTTCTCCCGGCCGCCGAGGAACGAAAGGCTATCGAAAAGGAGGTAACTGCGCAGCTTGCTTCTATTCCTCTTCCCTGCAAACCTATTCCCACCGATATCATATGCGGCGTGGGCGGCACGATACGGGCAAGCTGCCGTCTGAATCATCTATTGAACGGAAAAGGATCAACTGGTGCCGAATATTCCTGCCGCGATCTCCAAAAGATGATCGATCTGGCTGAAACGAACCGAAAAACCGCGATCTCTCAGATACTGAAGGTTGCTCCCGAAAGAATCCATACGCTTGTTCCGGGAATGATCATTCTGCAGACGATTGCCGGATATTATTCCAGCAACACCGTGATCGTCAGCAGATCGGGAGTGCGTGACGGATATCTCTATCATAAACTCGAAACGGCAGGTGTGATCCGATCGGGATAAAATACTACCCTCAGGCAAAGCGGCGGGCATTGGCAAAACAGTGTTCTGCGCGCTCTTTTTCACCGAGGGCAAGAAGGACGGTTCCTTTTCGTTCCCAGAAACTGACATCGGTTGGAACGATCTCGATCCCGATCTCAAAGGCCTGGCATGCCGGATGGTACTCTTCGAGAGCGGCATAGGCAAGGCCGAGATTCATCCAGTAATCGGCCTCACGGGGATTCAGATTCGTTGCCCTCTGAAATGCCACGACAGCGGCTTCGGGATCTCCCTGACGAAAGAGGATCACACCCTTTGCACACCAGATCGCAGCACAACGGAGGTCGAGTTCAAGAGCATGACGAATACAGCGAAGAGCATCAGCTCCGGATTCATCATTTTCATACATCACCAGACCCAACTCAGACCAGTACACGGCATTGTAAGGAGAAAGTACCGCCGCCCGCTCGAAACACAGCTGCGCCTGACGGAAATTTCCCGCATCACGTTCGCGTTCGCCGGCGGAAAACCAGTAGCCTGAATCATCTGTATGTGTTGGATCGGTCATTGCGTATATTCAACATAGATGTGCAGGGTATTAAGCTGTTCGAAAAAGGAGAAATACGGTTGAGGAGATTATTTTTCCCACCAGATATGCGCTGTCTTTGCATTTCCCGGCATGAGATATCCCTCTTCCGTTTTTATCAGCCGGTCGTCGAGATATTTGTCTACGATCTCCTTTTGTTCATCGGTTTTCGCGATAAGCCGGGTATAATAATCCACTTTTATCTCGTCGAGACTGCGGAAATTCGATCCGCTCTTCTTTGTTTCGACGATCATATTTGCATGGATGCCGAGCTGGAACAACACATTCCAGAGCATGTCGGCTGTTGGTTCATAACAGTACGATTCGCCATGCAGAAGCGGCCAGAGATCACAATTGCCGCGCGAAAACGAGGGAGGGACCAGAAACCAGAAGAGATGGACTGCATGGGTCGCGGCAGCATCCATTTTGAGCAGTGATTCCCGGATATTTCCCATCATGAGGGAGAGGGAGGCGATAACATAGTCATGCGTTCCTATCTCATCGGGTTTTGCAGATTCCCAGTCTTTTTGGATCACCCGAATCGGCCGCGAACCCGCAAGAGTCCGGTATTTTTCCATAGCGTTCACCATAAGCAGAGAGGGTTCTACGATCGTTACCTCGCAATCCAACTGAGCCAGAGGTACCGCAAGGGTGCCGGGTCCCGATCCGATATCCAATACCGATGAACCTTGGGGAATATGCATCGAAGCTAACTGATGCTCGATCCTGGTACGGTCGTTATACTGAAGTCTGCGCACGAAATTATCCACGTTTACGGGATCATCCCAAAAATTCGGGGAATCATCACGAATAGCCCGTTTTTGTGCAGAGGAACGGTCGATCATATCGTCCCAAAGCATGACATAATCAGGTACATTAGCTGACATGATACCCCAAAGCAGCGGCTCCGTTTACAAATTCATCCTCTGTAGTAAGAGAAAAGAGCGTTTTTACCAGATCAAGATTGGGAAGATCGGTTCTGTGTACAAGGTATATCGGCTCTCCAGTCGGCGATACGGCAAGCTGGATGGAGATGAAATCTCCCGTCGGCAATGCATCTGTTCCGACAAAACAGCTGAGATGCGTGCTGGCATTTTCCAGATGGGATAAAGCTGAATACGGTTTATGATCACCATACCTGAGGGTAATTCCCTGTTTCTTTGCTAGATTACTTAGAGGTTCAAAAATTCGCTCATAGGCTCCGGCAATCAGGATCGTGGAATCGAGTTCGTCTCTGCTGCATCGGATGATCGCCGGGACCACATCACCGGCATGGAATGTACCTGAGCCAAAGGGATTCACGATCAACGCGTTGGATTGAACGGTCGTTTTCTGGACACTGGACCAGGACGGTTGGGAAATAGCGACATAGTCACCACCGATTTTTCCAACCGAAAAACGACTGTAATTCTCCATTGAAGGCGAAGACTCAAACGGGTCGCCGAGTCGAACAGAGAGGTTCTCTTCAGAAGCGAATGGTTTGATGCCCCATTTTGTCAAAAGCGGGGCGATGAACGCCCTAAGAAATGTCTGGGCTGCGGCCGGATATCCGGGCATGCCAAAAACCGGCTTTTCATCGATAAGGCCAAACAATGCCGGTCTTCCGGGATTGAGAGCCACCCCGTGGAACACCAGAGTTCCAAGGTCTTTGATAACTTTTTCCGTGTAATCCTCGGTGCCCGCCGAGGTTCCTGCAGAGATGATAACAATATCGGCATCTTTGACTGCGGATTTTACCGCTTTTTCGATCTCCTGATACTCATCAGGAACAATATCCGTTCGGAAAACATCAGCCCCGCAGAACTTCAGATAGGATTCCGCCATAGGAGTATTGCTGTCGATAATCTCTCCGCCGGTTGGTTTTGCTCCAAGAGAGATGAGTTCCGAGCCGGAGGGAATAATACATATTTTCACCGATCTGACGGTCACTTCACTTATCCCGTAGGTCCCAAGCGCAGCAATATCCATCGGCCGGATGCCGGCTCCGGCAGGCAGAATAAGCTCTCCAAAAACAGCATCCTCTCCCGGAAGCCTGATATTTTTATTTTGAGCAATCGGAGCGGTAACAACAAGTTTCCCCGCGGGATCAATGACGGATGATTCAACACGGATCACCGCATCAAATTCCTGAGGGACCGGATTGCCTGTGTTGCATCGTTTCCATTCGGTCAGGTATACCGGATGTTTTTCAGACGCATCGGCAGTTTGGCAGCTTTGCACGGCAAAACCGTCCACTGCTCCAAGAGGGACTCCAGGTACAGAAAACTGAGCAAATAACGGCTCTGCAAGTATCCTGCCGACAGAATCCGTCAATGGTAGAGTGACAGATCTTCTTGGATCTTTGGAGCGGAAAACAGCAGTCATTGCATCGGGATACGAGATCAATGCATGTGATTGTTTGGACATGTCTGTCTTACATATTATGTTGACAGATACTTAACATCAGTTGTTAATCACATATAATAAGTACATTGAACTGATTTTACAATATGCAATGTCAGGTTAATGATAAAATAGAAAAAATGATGTTAGTCCCTGCGGACTAAGGCAATAACACCGATAACACCAAGAAGACCGATTAAGGCAAAGCCCATCGGAGATGATGTTGCAGTCAGCGGAGCATTGATGGTAACGGTCTCGCCTTTTGCCGGCATGGTTACTCCAACCGTTGCGGTCTGATATCCGGTCGCGGAAACGCGTGCCTGGTTGACCGGGGTTCCGGTCGTATAGACGGCAATATCTGCTTTACCGTTGGAGATCGTTCCGGTGTAGCCGAGATCTCCGGAAATGGAGATCAGCTCGACTTTTGCGCCTTCAACGTTGCTGGTAACACTAATTACACCGCGGTCCCCGCCAATTATGGGGTTCGTAGAAACCATCTCAATGTTGACGATCTCGGTCTGACCCTTTGCAGGAACCGTTACGGGAACGGTCTGAGAAACCCAGCCCGGAGCTGAAACGACAACGGAGTTGATCGGAGTTCCGGTCGTGAAGATGGCAAACTCGATCTTACCGTTTACATCGGTGTAACCGGTTTGAGCAACTGATCCTGAAATTGACATAACATCAACTTTTGCGCCAATGACATTGGTGTTGACCTGGAGGAAACCACGGTCGCCGCCAATCGGCTTTGCTTCAAGCGTTACCGTGACCTGAGTGGTCTCACCTGATGCAGGAACCGTTACCGGAGCACTGGCAGTATAATAACCGTCTGCAGAAACGATAACCTGACTTGCCGGAGTTGCGGTCGTGTACACGTAGAACTCTGCCATACCATTGGTAATGGTCTTGGTTTCAATGAGATCATTGTTAATTGAGAGAAGAGAGGCAGATGCTCCATTCACATCGCACTTAACCTGAATGACACCTTTGTCACCGCCGATGGTATCTGCTGATGCAGCACCTGCGAAGAGGAAGAGAACAATCATGGCAATAAACAGATAGGAAATTTTTTTCATAAAATCACTCTCGTGTTAATCAGAATACGTTCTGATACTATAGAATACCTTCCATAGATATGTATTCTTTTCGGATAAGAGAGTAATTGTGCTGCAAATTACCCCTGATCCAAGAGATAACTGAGTCAATATCCATACTTCAGCCCATTGTCTAACTGATGGATGTGATGTTCCAAACGGTCGAGAAAATATGTAGTGCAGCAGATATTTTCAGTTCACCCTGTTCTTCAGATACCCGTATCCCTCTTTTTCCATCTCAGCATACGGGATGAAGCGAAGTGATGCACTGTTAATACAATACCGCGTGCCGCTCGGTGACTCACGGTCCCCGGAAAAAACATGCCCGAGATGAGAGTTGCCGGCTCTGCTTTTCACTTCGGTCCGTTTCATCCCAAACGAGTTGTCTTCCCTGGAGATGATGGTGTTGTCATCGATACTTTTCGAAAATGCCGGCCAGCCGCAGGAACTTTGATACTTGTCGGATGAAGTGAACAGCGGTTCACCGGTCACGACATCCACATAGATCCCTTTTTCATGCCGGTCCCAGAACGCATTCTGAAACGCCGGTTCCGTATCGCCTTTCTGCGTCACGCGAAATGCGGTCTTGTCTAAGATCTCGGCGATCTTTTCCTTTTTCGGACGCTGATACTTCCCCGGATCCACGATCATTTCGGCCGCCTCCTTAAACTCGTTCGCTCCTATATGGCAGTATCCACCGGGATTTTTATCCAGATACTTCTGATGATACTCTTCTGCATCATAAAACGATTTCAGCGGACCGATCTCCACGTTGAACGCCGGATGTCTCTCCCGTTCGATTTCTGCGATCCGCATTACAGTCTCTTTGGACACGTCATCGACATAGTAGATTCCCGTCTGATACTGCGTGCCGATATCGTTTCCCTGTCTGTTTTTAAGGGTCGGGTCGATCACGCGGAAGTACGAAAACAACAGGGCGTCAAGGCTGATCTTTTTTGAATCATACTCGACCCGCACCGTCTCGCGGTATCCTGATTTTCCTGAGGAGACGATTTTATAATCTGGGACCAGATCAGATTTCCCGTTGGCATAACCAACGGTCGTTTTGATCACGCCGGGAATTGACTGCATGAGTTTTTCCATACCCCAAAAACAGCCGCCGGCAAAATAGATCACGGAAGTTCCCTCTTTTTGTGTGTATGTCTGATCGTTTTCCTGTGTCATGATCATCCCCATTATGTTTGAGTATTCTTCCCGGTCTGTATATATACCTCTATAAACAGGCAATATCGTGCAGACTTTCAGACCAAAAATCACGCCTCCGACACCCCTCCCCGTAACATACTTTAGCTTTCCCCGCCGATACTCATACAATGATAGAACTGCAGTCATCTCCCAAAGTTTACACCGGATGGACCGAACGGAGCTGCACACCTGACGAGACCCTCAAGCGGATCGAACAGTTCGTTCCGGAGGCGGGCATCACCCGGGTTGCCGACATCACCGACCTTGACCGGATAGGAATCCCCGTATACTCATGCATCCGTCCGACAGCTGCAGACGGGGCGATCTCCGTCTACAACGGAAAAGGCGGGACCCCGGCCGAAGCCAGAGTCGCCGGGATCATGGAGGGGATCGAACGATACTCAGCAGAAGCAATACCCCGGGATATCGCAAATATCTCCTACAGCAATCTTCGGAGAACCGAGACCGCCGTCGATCCCGTAGATCTGATCCTTCCCCACACAACCGATGCCAATCTCGAAGTTCCCTGGGTCGACGGATGGGACATCACCAATAATGAATCGGTCAAACTTCCGCTCTGCGCCGTCATCCACCCAAACCCGTTCAGCTATCCGACACTCTTTCGAACAAGTTCCAACGGCATCGCGTCCGGAAACACGCTGGAAGAGGCGCTCTTCTACGCACTTACCGAAGTGATCGAGCGTGACGCCTGGTCACTCGTCGAAACGACCAGAAATACCGGACCAAAACTCACCGACCTCCCGCCAAAAGCCGCGGAGATGCTTGCAAAATTCACCGCCGCCGGAGTCGAAGTGACGCTTAGAAACATCACCTCCGACGTCGGGATCCCGACGATCGCTGCAGTATCGGATGATATCGAACTGAAAGACTCCCGGCTTTTAACAATAGGGATGGGGACCCACACCAATCCCGAGATCGCCATGATCAGGGCACTCTCCGAAGTGGCCCAAAGCAGAGCGACCCAGATCCACGGAGCACGCGAGGACGCAACGCTTGCCCAGTTCCGCGAAATGATGGGATATGACCGGGTCAAACGGATGAATGCCTACTGGTTCAAAGGCGATGAATATCAGTCCGCAGCCGAGATCCAAAACAATGCATCGAACGATTTCAAAACCGACATCGAGCTTATCGTGAAAAATCTCGCGGCCGTCGGACTTGACCGCGTTATCGTCTGCGATCTCACCGATCCGGAACTCAAGATCCCGGTCGTCCGTGTCGTGGTCCCGGGTCTTGAATGTTATACCATCGACAACGAACGCAGAGGAAAGAGGTGTGTGGAGATTGAACGTCGTCGTCTTCATCGGACCAAGTCTTGATTTGGCAGCCGCCAAATTGATTCTTCCGAACGCGGTCTTTCTCCCGCCGGTAAAACGCGGAGCAGCTGCCGCCGCGGCAGAAAATGCCGACATTATGGTCATCATAGACGGCGTCTTTTTCCAGAACGAGGCCGTGGGTCACCGGGAACTTCTCGGTGTTATGAAATCCGGCGTGAAAGTCTACGGCTCATCCTCGATGGGGGCGCTTCGTGCCTCCGAACTTGATACACTTGGAATGATCGGTGTTGGAAAAATCTATCACCAGTACAAATCCGGGGAGATAATCGCCGATGACGAGGTCGGACTCGTGTATGATACGGAAACAGGGATTGCTCTCTCTGAACCCATGGTAAACATACGGGCGAGTTTTTCCAAAGCCCTTCTTGACGGGATCATTACCAAAGAAGAAGAGGCATCGCTTCTCAAGGCCTGCAAAGCGATCTATTATCCTGACCGGACATACCGGCGGGTCATCAAAAATGCAGATATTTTAGCAGAGACAAAAGAGAGGCTTTTGTCCTGGATCAAAGACAATGCCGTTGATCAGAAACGGCTCGATGCAATCGAATGTTTAAAAACTGTGAGGACTCTTTTATGAATGAACGATACACCAGACAGGAAGCCCTTCTTGGGAAAATGGGTCAGGAAAAACTCAGGGATACAACCGTATTCATCGCCGGAGCAGGAGGGCTCGGTTCGCCGGCTTCTCTGTATCTTGCCGCCGCGGGGATCGGGAGCATCCGGATCTGTGATAGGGACGTGATCGAGCTCTCGAACATGAATCGGCAGATCCTCCACACTGAAGAAAGACTAGGGACCTCCAAAGCCGAATCTGCGAAAAAAACCCTTGAGTCCCTGAACCCCGAGTGTCATGTCACGGCATTCTCCGAGAGGATCGATGACTCCTCCGTTCTCCGGCTGATAGGGGATGCCGATATCATTGTCGACTGTATGGATAATTTCGATGCGAGATTTATCCTGAACAAAGCGGCTCTGGAACTGGATATCCCGCTGATGCACGGAGCGGTCGCCGGATTCACGGGTCAGGCGACCCTGGTCATCCCCGGAAAAACGCCCTGCCTCTCCTGTATTTTCCAGAATGCAAAGACCACGACCAAAACACCGGTGCTTGGAGCAACAGCCGGCGTGATCGGGAGCATGGAAGCGGCGGAGGTCGTAAAGTATCTCACCGGGACCGGGAGTACGCTTGCCGGGAGACTTCTGCTCTATGACGGGGCGGAAAACTCGATGGAGATCTTTACCGTCAAAAAGAGTCCGCGCTGTCCGATGTGCGCAACCTTATAGGCTCTTGCGAAAAATATGTTATAACAATGACGGAAAAAACACTTCACCGCTCAAAAACGAATAAGATTCTTGGAGGAGTATGCGGCGGGATTGCGGAGTATCTTGGCATTCCTGCATGGGTCGTCAGACTCGTCTGGATCATCCTCACGATAGTTCCAGTCCCGCTTGTAATCAGTCTGCTCGTGTATATTCTTATGTGGGCTTTTGTCCCAGAAGGACCTGACTCACTTGATCCAAATGTGATCGATGCCGAGTTCAAAGTAAAGGAATAATCATGCGCCCGCCGGAGGATCCAGAGGATCTGACAGATCCGCCGTTTTATCTGCCGCAGTTCGAGGAGGCATATCAGTACATCATTAATGAATATTATGTTGCCCCGCGGGATATCGCGGTTTTTATCCCTTGTGCGGTACGAAAACCCTACAGTACGAGTCCGAGCCATAAACTGTTTCACGCGTTATTCGACGAAGTATTTCCCGATAAGGCAAAGTATCATGTGGTGATTTTCGGGACATGTGGGACGGTTCCGGCAGAACTTGAACTGATGTATCCGTTCGCACATTATCATTATATGCTTGGAAACGTGAAGGATCAGAAGATAAAAGACGACTTCCTCAGAATCGAGACGGCACGTATCGCCGGCTATCTGGAGAAGACGAAGGATACCTATACACACAGGATAGCCTACTGTATCGGCCTGTTTCGAAAAGCCATGGAGGCTGCGGTCCAGCAGACCGGCATTCCCGTCGAGATCTATCCGACAAATCCGATGATCGACAAACTGTATGATGCAGACTGTCCGTTTCCGGAAGGAAGCCTTTCCATGCAGGAGTATATGAACGAGTTCAGGAATGCTCTGGCAGAGGTGCGGGATCGATAGATGGCCGTCCGCGAGGCAGCAGCCGTAAGACTGGATGAGAAAAAATCGAAGTTTTATGCCCACCTCTACGAGATCGAATCAGTGGAGGATGTTGCCGAAGTTCGGGAGATCCACGAAAAACTCTACAAAAAAGCGGCCCATCACTGTTATGCAGTCGTCTGCGGGGATTATGCCGACAGCCGGGCGGACGGAGAGGTCGGGTCTCCGGGGCGGGTCCTTGCCGAGATTTTAGAGAGAAATACGCTCTCGAATCATGTTTTGATCGTCTCCAGACTGTTCGGCGGGATAAAACTCGGTCCGGCAGGGGTGGCGCGGGCGTTTCGCGAGGCGGGAAACGGCGTCGTCGCCGAGTATCTGGAGAGAAGAAAGGCATTATAATCCTGCGAAGACAAGTAATGGATTATGAGTAATGTGCGATTGTGTCCATTGATCCGGGAAACCTGCGTTAAGGATTCCTGTCAGTGGTGGGATGCGGAGTGGAAGGATTGTACGATGAATGTTATGGTGAAATATCTCCGGGCACAGGATGTCAGGGCAAC
>LSQX01071434.1_pt1 | contig 15850 bp, 14 predicted proteins | sample 654561 | NCBI WGS metagenome assembly LSQX01 (sample SAMN04489861, study PRJNA283612) | anaerobic digester metagenome | isolation source: 4 biogas reactors fed with cattle manure at either 37C or 55C with and... | place: Denmark: Kongens Lyngby | collected 2014 | reverse complement strand
AAAAAGTAATTACGACACAGTCTCCAGCATGGGACAGTATCTTCATGCCGGTGAAAACCGGCACCCAGAACATAATGAGCAAATAGCTCATGGCTCGTAGCGCATGATGTATAGTTGATGGTGGATAGTGTCCCCCGCAGACCAGCGACGGGTGACAGGTAAAAATGCAAAGGGCTATTTTCAACGCTAAGCGGCTGTTTTCATGACGCCTGTATGTCCGCATCGCAGGCGACATCCGGTTTGATGGCCCGCAAGTAGCGCCAGCCCGTGTAAATGGCCACGACGACAAAAAGCCAGCGCAGAGGATCATCTGGTATGGTCTGGGCGGCGCTGCCCCCGATGTACGCGCCCAGCAAAATGCCGGGCGCCATGCAGGCCAGTGAAACATGATCGACATTCCCCAGGCGCCAGTGGGTGAAAGCGCCCGTCGCGCCCGCCGGGACCATCACCATGAGGGCCGTTCCCTGTGCTCCATGCTGAGAAAAGCCGGCCAGAAGTATCATGGCGGGCACCATGATTGTTCCGCCTCCTACGCCCATCAGTCCGGAAAGAAAACCGGTGAAAGTTCCCGTGACAGCCAGTGCGGCCAGCGCGGCGGGTCGGGAAAGCATGCCCGGAACATCACCAAGCAGCGGCTTGAACAGCAGGAGAAAAGAGCAGAAAATCAAAAACAGGCCGAAGGCTCGCTTGAGTTTCCAGTCGGGAAGGCGGTCCGCAAGGAGCGCCCCGGCCGGAGCGGTCAGTACAGCCGGTACGGCCAGAGCCAGCGCGGCCGGCCAGTTCACCTGACCGTGCAGGCCATAGGTTACTGCGCCGCTGATTCCCGTGAAAATAAGTACGGCCAGTGACGTGCCGTGAGCCCGGCACTGGTCCATCTTAACTAATCCCGTCAAGAGCGGGACCATGATGATGCCGCCCCCCAGGCCGATCAGACCGCCGAAGATGCCCGCCGTAAGCCCGATGCCGATGCAAAGCAGGTTTTTTTTCATGATGCGCCGCTCCCATCATGAACGCGGCCGCGCGCCAGCGAGGCGAAAACGCCCAGCACACAGATTGCAGCCATGATGCTGAAAATAATTTTAGAACTCAGAACAAGCAGGCCGCTGTTGGCGGGGCTGAGCGGCTGGTCGCCGATGACGCAGGAAAAAATCAGCATGGCGACGCCCATGCTCAGCATCTGGCCGACGAGCCTCATGGTAGCCAGTGTCGCCGAAGCGATGCCGTACAATTTGTTTTCTACACAGCTCATTACGGCGTTTACATTGGGAGAGGAAAAAAGGGCAAACCCGATGCCCAGCAGCGACAGCCACAAAAGGATGAGCGCCACCGGTGTGGCGGCGCTGATAAAGGCCAGGCCCGCAAGGCCCACGACTGAAAATGCCATGCCGGTAGAGGCGATAATCCTTGGTTCACGGCGGTCGGAGAGCCATCCGGCGAAAGGCGAGAAAAAAGCCTGCAGCATGGGTGACAATACCAGGACGAATCCTGTGTGCGAGGGGCTCAGAAGTTTCACGTGCTGCAGATAGAGGCTCATTAAAAAGGTCACCGCGAAGGTGGCGCAGTAATTGATGAGCGCCGCCAGGTTGGACATGCCGAAAACACGGTTGTCGGAAAAAAGACGCACATTGATGAGGGGAAAAGCTATATGCAGCTGACGGTGGATGAAAAAGACAAAACATATCATGCCGCCTGCGACAAGCACCGCCCCGGTGGCGCGCGGCAGTTTGGAAAAGCCGTACATCAGTGAAAAAAGCGCAACGGCATAAAGCAGGGAGCCGGCCAGGTCGAAGTCCTCACCGTTGGCGGGCGTGAGCTTCTCTTTGTCCATCAGAAAGCAAAGTCCCGCGGCCGCGGCTCCCAAAAGTGCATTGACGATAAAGATGGTTTTCCACCCAAGGTGTTCGACAATCATGCCGCCGATGAAAGGGCCGATGGTCAACCCGATATAGACTGCGGCAACGTTTATACCCAGTACCATCCCCCTGCGGTGAGGCGGATAGGCGCTGATGAGCATGGCTGTGCCTGTGCTGAAAATCATTGCGGAGCCGACACCCTGAACGACGCGCAGCGCGATAAAAACCATTTCACTGGAAGCGAGGATGCACGACAGGGACGACACAGAAAGGATAATCGATCCGGCAAAAAAGAAGACTTTCCGTCCATGAAGGTCGGCCAGCCTTCCCAGCGGCAAAAGCATGATGGCCGCCGCCATGATGAAGGATGAGGCAACCCAGCTCAGCGCCATCGCGCTCATGGAAAAGTCGCGTGCGATGGCCGGAAGCGCCACATTGACGGATGAACCCAAAAAGGGTGTCGTAAAAGAACTGATGCTCGTCGCCACCAGGACGACGGGCAGCTTGATTTTTCTGATCATGTACTCACTTCAATAGATGATGCCCGCGGGAAAACCTTTTTATTCAATGCGGCAAAACGGTCCTTGCCGCAGGCCATAAGCAGGGACAAAGGCATGACCTTGCCGGCCTGGCTGAGCATCGCTTTCGAAATATTGCGAATGTCCCACTGGGCGAACCGGTCCGCCCGCAGGCGGGCCACATGATAAAGTTCGCGTACGTTGAGCTTCATCAATACGCGCCGCCGGTGTGCGTTGGTCAGCACATAAGCGGCCGCGTCGGGGGCTTTGGGGGAGATCAGGGCGAAGGCGCGGTCGGTTTTGCGGATCATCGCCATGAAATCCCTGTGGCGGCCTGTCGCGCGCACGGATGCCGGCACGGTGACACCGAGAGTTGGGTCATATTCCTGGCTGATGATGGTCGCCATCCGGTGGCGCTTGAACTGAGCGAAGCAGCTGGCGCTCATGACCAGTTCAAACAGCAGGTCCACATTTTCCATCTCCCGCAGCGCCGCGTCATACGGCTGCATGTGTCGGAAGGAAGTTCTGAAAAGCGCCTTCGCTTCGGCGGGCGTGAGTTTTTTGGCCTGTTTCAGGCAGTCTTCATATGAGGCTGCGGATGAGGCGAAAAGAAGGGCGGCGGTGGCCCGCCTGTCGGCATCGGGAGTGGACCACAACAGTTTCACCGCGCAGGCTTTCTGCTTACTGCTTTGCAAAGGGAAGCGTCCGGTAAACTCGCGCAGATTTTCGTGTGTCAGGCGATCATAATCAGTTGCTTTTGTATAGCGGATCAAGGAAGGCGCGATATCTTTTGTCGCGGCGTAGAGTTTTTCGGCAAACAGGCGCCCTTCGGCCAGAGACGAAGCGGCCAGCCGTCTGAGCATCAGCTCGAGATTGCGGGCGTTGAGGGTCATGCCCAGTTGTGTTTCGGTGGCCAGCGAAATAGCGTAGCGCGCGTCCTCCTTGGCCCAGCCCTCGAACATCGATTTGTTGGCCGGGTCGTCCGCGAGCGCGGCGTTTTTCTCAAAGACATAAGGTCGGAGGGTGGCATAAAGGCTCTGATAAAAGTCATTTTGCATTTTTACCGTTTCGGTAAAAACGTCCGCAAGGCCCGCCTCGCGGATTTCGTCCGGTATGACGAAGTCCTTGTCGAACAGAACATAGCGCTGGGATTTTTCCGTGTAGGAGCACAGACGGAATTTTTCGATCTCCTCCACCAGCAGACGCGACACGCCCAGAACATCGATATTGAACACGGCATGCTCGGCCACCGAGTTGTGGCCCATTTCGAAAACGATATTGCGGTTTGACCTGCGCGCCTTGTCCACTTCTTTCAGTGCGTCGCACCGCAGTTCGTCGACGGCTTTGGGGCTGCGGCTGATACGCGCATAGGCCGCGGAAATCGTCTCCGGTGTAATTTCGCGTTCATATGAGGCGCTTTGTTTAAGTTCCTCAATCAGATCATAATCAACATTGTAGCCGGCCAGAAGGATTTTCATTTTTCCCCCTTGTCAGTTGGTGATTAAAGTTTGACCATTTCCACATGCGGCAGACTGCGGCCGAGGAAGCTCTCCCCGATGGTCTGAAAGCGGTACGGCACATCGCTTACGAAAAAATGATATGCAGGCGGAGTCTCGGAGGGATTGCCGAGTTTTTCGCGGACGATCAAACCGGCGGCGATTTCCGCCATCGCTTCGGCCGAATCGATAAGACTGACGGATGCGCCGACAATGTCCGCGATCAGGGGCCTCAAAAGCGGGTAATGGGTGCAGCCCAAAACGAGCGTGTCAATGCCTTCAGCCAAGACCGGTCTGAGATATTCGAGCGCGGCCAGGCGCGTGGCGGCATGGTCGAGCCAGCCTTCCTCCACCAGAGGAACAAAAAGCGGACAGGCGCGGGAAAAGACGCGGACTTCCCGATCTATGCGGTGAATGGCGCGCGCGTACGCGTTGGAATTGACGGTTGCGGGCGTGCCGATTACGCCGATGGTTTTATTTTTTGTCCGGGCTGCGGCCGCCGCCGCGCCCGCGCCGATTACCTCCAAAACGGGAACGGGAGAAACACCTTTGATCGCCTCGAAGGCCACCGCCGCCATGGTGTTGCAGGCCACAATCAGAAGCTTGACCTCCTTTTTGATCAAAAACTTCGTAATCTGCAGGGCGTAGCGGTTGATGGTCTCGACGGATTTGATGCCGTAGGGCACACGTGCCGTGTCGCCGAAGTAAACAATGTTTTCGAAGGGGAGACGCTCCATCAGGGCGCGAACGACCGTGAGGCCGCCGATACCCGAATCGAAAACACCGATCGCCCGGCTGTTTAAGTCTCCCATAACTTCAGCTTTCATATACGTTTGATAAAGTCATCGACTTTTTAATGCCGTTGGGCTAAAAGGCCGTAGCGATAAGCCCTCAACAGACCCGGCCGGCAAGACGCGGTTTTTTTATCACAACTTTCTCAAACATGCCAAGAATTCTTGAAATTTTGTTTTTTAGCACAGGGAGGGGAAAGATCGGATGCGCCGTACGGACAGAGAAATAACGGACAAAGATGAAATTGACCTCATCTTGCAACAGGCGCAGGTCTGTCGGATAGGCCTTGTGGACCGGGGGCGTCCCTATGTCGTGCCGGTCAACTTCGCCGCGAGCGGCGGGACTCTCTATTTCCATTGTGCGACGGCGGGCCGGAAAATTGACATAATGGAGAAAAACCCGTCCGTTTGCTTTGAAGCGGACATTCCGTGCGGCGTGATCCGGGGCGCGACAGCCTGCGCCTGGAGCATGGCATACAAAAGCGTGATCGGCTTCGGCGAGGCGTTTTTTATTCGTGAAAATGACGAAAAAACCGCCGTTCTGGAGCTGCTGATGAGAAAATACGCCCTGTCGGACGGTTTCAGTTATGAGGCCGGAGAGCTGGACAAAGTCGTCATTATTGGTATAAGGATTGAGGAAATGACGGGCAAGAAAAACCCCTGACACTGCCGGGCGTCCGGACAGGGACAAGCGCCGCATCACCGTAGGGCAACTCTAAGGAGATGTTATGCAAAACAAAATTGTTGTCCGCTATATGGGGCCGTGTTTTTTGTAAGCCCGGCTGGCAGCGTATCCAATGTCGAGCGCTGTTTTGTAGTGACCGCGGCGACGAGTGAAGTGAAGTTTATTTGATTTCTTGTCCGGCGGCCTGAGTCTTGTGGAAATGAAACAACTGGAAGGGACATAAATAAACAATGCCCGTTTATCTGCAAATTCTTCTGCTGGCGGTCGCTTTTGTGGTTTTTGTTGCCGTGGCCATGTACTTGACGGGCCTCGGCCTGAGGCGCGTCTGCTTCAAAATAATCGCTGAACTCGAAAAAGAAGGGGCGCTGAAGGCCTCCCGCGCCATCAGGCTGCAGGACGAGCGGCAGAACTTTTTCCGTGTCGGCACAGGCAATCTGCGTCCGAAAGCACTGCAACTGCTGATGACCGACGGGCTGGTGGAGAAGACGCCCGAGGGGAAATATTACCTCAACAGGGAAAAACTCGCCGAAATGAAAAAAGCACGGACTGCCGACGCTGGCTCTGATGAGTGATCAGGTTCATGTTTTTTGCGCCTTCTTGCTTAACTTCACTGCCGACAATCTCATTGACAATGACGGGTCTTTTTTTTATATCCCAAAAGTCGCAGTGCACAATACTTACGCGGAGGCGGTTGCACCGGCCCCCGGCGTATCGGGAGATAAAAATTGCAGTTCAACCCCTGTATGAAGCATAAGCTGATCCGCGCCTCCGCGCGTCATTTCGCCGAAACGGAGCTTGCCCCCATCGCCGCGGAAATAGACCAGCACCGAATTTTCCCCCGTGATGTCATCGCCCGGATGAGGCAGCTCAATTACTTTGGCCTGCAGGTACCGGCGCACTATGGGGGCGCGGCGCTGGATTCCATCAGCGCCGCCATCGTGGTGGAAGAACTCTCACGTGTTTGCGCCGCGATCGGTTTGTGTGTGACAGTTCATAACGGAGTGGCCGTTTATCCTTTTTTGCAGTTTGCCGATGACCGGCAGAAGGAAAAATATCTTTTCCGTCTGGCTTCCGGTGAAGATATCGGCGCTTTCAGCCTCACCGAAGCCAACGCAGGCTCCGACGCGGGCAGCGTGGAAACCACCGCCGTCAGAAACGGAGGGTCTTATATCCTCAACGGCACTAAAATATTTGTCACCAATGGCGGAGTCTGCAACATTGCCCTGATTTTCGCACTTACCTCCCTGCCGGACGCCAAGCTTCAAAGCAGTGTTTTCATTGTCGAGGACGGCTTTGAAGGATTTCTGCGCGGAGAGCTTGAGGACCTGTGCGGCATGCGCGCCAACCCCGTATCGTCACTGTTTTTTGAAGACTGCCGGGTGCCGGAGGAAAACCTGCTGGGAAAACCGGGCGACGGCATGAAAATCGGCCTTTCCACGCTCGACAACGGGCGCATCGGTGTGGCCGCCCAAGCCCTGGGAATCGCGCAAGGCGCGATGGAGGCGTCCGTCAAGTACGCCAGGGAGCGTCAGCAGTTCAAAAAACCGATCGCCTCGCAGCAGACCATTCAAAACTACATCGCCGATATGGCAACCGAGACCATGGCGGCGCGTCTGATGCTGTACCGCGCATGTGAGCTCAAGGACGCGGGCGCCCCTTTCGGCTGCGAAGCTTCCATGGCGAAATTGTACTGCAGCTCGGTTGCTTCCAAAGTGACGTCATTGGCGGTTCAGATTCACGGGGGCTACGGCTACAGCAAGGAATACGACGTGGAACGCTACTTCCGCGACGCAAAAGTTACAGAAATATACGAGGGGACAAGTGAAATCCAACGCATGGTAATTGCGAGGTCGATCTTGTCCCAGCCGATTTTGTGAGAAAATATGTTCAATATCGTTGTCTGTATTAAACAAGTGCCCATGGTAACAGAGTTACCCTGGGATGAAAAAACCGGCACGCTCAAGCGTGAAGCGGCCGCGGGCATGATGAACCCCGCCTGTAAGCACGCGATAGAGGCGGCTTTGCAGCTCCGGGAGTTATACGGCGCATCGATTACGGTAATGACAATGGGGCCGCCGTCAGCCGAAGAGGTGCTGCGTGAGGCCATCGCCATGGGCGCGAACCGGGGGGTTTTAATATGTGACCGGCTTTTAGCCGGATCCGATACCTATGCGACTTCATTTGCGCTGGGCCGCGCAGTAAAAAAAGAGATCCCCGACCATGACCTGATTTTGTGCGGGGCCTACACATCCGACAGCGAAACCGCACAGGTCGGTCCGCAGCTGGCCGAGGAGCTGAACATTCCCGCGGCCGCCTACGCCGAGCATATCGATATTTCCGGGCGTACCATGCGTGTGCGACGTCTGGTGGACAATTTCCGCGAAACGCTGGAGATGGACTTTCCGGCTCTGGTCACAGTTTCCATGGAGCGTTACAAGCCGCGTTACGTTTCTTTTGCCGGACTGAGCCGTTCCTTCGACGGTGCGGACATCAGGGAATTGAACGCACAGGATCTGGGAATGATGTCTGCCGATCTTGATGCCTGCGGGTCGCGCACCAGGGTGCGCAGGGTGTTTATCCGCAAAACAGCGAAAGAAAATGTGAGAATCACGGGTGCGGCGGCCGTGGCGGCGGCCGAGTTTCTTGACCGCTACCAGCGCAGCATCAGCGCCGTTATCGGCAGGGCGATAGAGGCGAAAAAACAAATTTAACGCGTGAATCTGAAAATGACGAAGCAAAAAAGCATCTGGGTGTTCGGTGATTACCGCAACTACTTCCAAAACCGCGTGACGCTCCAGCTTCTTTCCAAGGCGGTGGACCTTGCGGGCGTGATCGGCGCGGAAGTCTGCGCGGTGGTCGTGGGCCATAATATTGAAGAATGGATCATGGAATATACCGCGCACGGCGCGGATCGTATTTTGTCCATCGATCACCCGTCACTGACGAGCTACAGCACAGAGCATTATCTGGCGCTGATGCAGCAGCTGGTCACACAAAGAGACCCGGACATTATTCTGATCGGCGCGACGGACTTCGGCCGCGAATTTGCCCCCAGGCTGGCCAAGCGCCTGCAGACCGGCCTGTCAGCTGACTGTGTAGGACTGGATATCACGCCCGAGGGCCTTCTGATTCAGACCGCTCCCTCCTTCGGCGGGAACATGCTGGCGGAAATAGTGACAGAGATGCACCGTCCGCAGATGGCCACCGTACGGCCGGGCATTTTTAAGGAAATCCCGCACGATTACGAGCGCACGGCGATTGTGGAGCGTCTGCCTCTGCCTTCAGGCCTGCCCGTGCCACGGGCGCGCGTAATCGAATATGAGCGCGCGGTGCAAAGAGAGCACACGATAGAAAACGCGACCGTGATCGTCTGCGGCGGCCGCGGCATGGGTAATAAAAACAATTTTAAAAGGCTGAGTGAACTGGCCGGCCTTTTAGGCGGCGACGTCGGCGCGACGCGCCCGGTAGTTTATGCCGGGTGGGCCGGTCACAATGCCCTGGTCGGACAGGCGGGCAAACACATCAAACCTAAAATTCTTTTTTCCTTCGGGATCAGCGGGGCAATTCAGCACACGGCGGGCCTGGGGGAGGCAAACTTCATTGTCGCAGTCAACAAAAACCCACAGGCCACCATGATGAAAATGGCGGATGTCGCGGTAACCGCCGACGCAGGCGATTTTCTTAACAACCTGATCAGAGAGCTGAAAAAACGTATCCGGGACTGAAGTCCTTTCATGTGCGGTCCACTTGTCACTTCGAACGAAGTGATAAATCCATGCCTTAGGGCGTATGGTGGATGGCTGATAGCTCGTAGTTGCATGCTGTTGCCGCATGCCCTTTTTACGGAGTCGTCAAGTGCAATCAAGAGGGTATCGTCGTGGACACTGATCTGGTGCTGGGCATCGATATCGGGGGGACAAACACGGTATTCGGCCTTGTGGACCGTGCAGGCATAGCGGTGCATGCGGGTGCTGTGCCGACACAGGCGGGCGACGCGCCGGAAATATTCGTTGCGCGTCTGGCCGGAGCCGTCGATAATCTCATCAGAGAGTTTCCTTTTTCGTTTCGCCTGTCCGGCATCGGCATCGGTGTGCCCAACGCTCATCACGGCCGGGGCACGGTCGAAAAATCAGTCAATCTGAACTGGGGGGAAAAGGTTGATCTCGTTTCCCTGATGCGCCGATACTACGAAATCCCCGTGTCCGTTACCAACGATGCCAAAGCGGCTGCGCTAGGTGAGATGTATTTCGGAAAGGCGCGCGGCATGAGTGATTTCATAGTCGTGACGCTGGGCACCGGAATGGGGGCCGGCATTGTCGTCGGTGGAAACCTGCTTTATGGCGCCAGTGGGTTTGCCGGCGAGCTGGGGCACACGGTGGCCGACCCGCAGGGGAGACCCTGCGCGTGCGGCAAAAAAGGATGTCTGGAAACCTATGTTTCGGCAAACGGTCTTGTCCGGACCGTGAAAGACCTGCTGCATGAACGGCCGGACGCTTCACGGCTGCGTGCGCTGGGCGAGGGCGAAATCACGTCGAAAATGGTTTTTGAGCTCGCTCTTGACGGCGATGCCATAGCGCTGGAGGCTTTCGATCGGACAGCGTACCTTCTGGGCATGAAGCTTGCCGACGCGGTCGCCCACCTGAGTCCGGAGGCAATTTTTCTGGCGGGCGGTCTGTCCGCGGCGGGAGATATTCTGCTTAAGCCGGCAAGGAGATATATGAACGAGTTTTTGTTTCGCTCCTATCGCGAGACAGTGTCGCTTGTCCTTTCCGGGTTGGATCCGGCCACGGGCCCGATTGTCGGGGCCGCGGCGCTTATCCGCCAGGAGCTCGAAGCGGAAAAATATCCGGAAAAGGGCGGGAAGGAGACGGTGTGAAAAACTCACTTGACCTGGGTTTGATAGGCAATTGTCATATCGGAGCGTTGATTGACCGGCAGGGTGAAATCGTCTGGGCCTGTCTGCCCCGCTTCGACGGCGACCCGGCATTCTGCTCGCTGCTGAAGGAGCATCCGGATGGCGAAGGAACCGGCTATTGCGTCATCGAGCTTCTGGAGATGGCCTCGACGGAGCAATTTTACCTGCCTAATACGGCTGTTCTGGTCACCAGGCTCACCGACCGGCACGGTGCATGTATTGAGATTACGGACTTTGCCCCCCGTTTCCACCAGTTTGGACGGATGTTCATGCCCATGATGTTGATCCGGCGGATAAGGCATGTCAGCGGATCACCGCGCATCCGTGTGCGCGTACGTCCCGTGTCCGAATACGGCAGCCAAAGCTGCGCGATTACCTACGGCAGTCATCATATCCGCTACATCGCCCCCACCTGGACCATGAGGGTGACCACCGATATTTCCGTGACCGCCGTAGTTGAAGAGCTCCCCTTCTTTCTGGAAACTCAGGCCACGCTTGTTTTAGGGCCGGATGAAACGATTTCTGATGCCGTGGGTGAATTGTCCCGGCGGTTTCTTCATGAAACAATTTCCAGCTGGCGCTACTGGGTAAGGGATTTGTCGATCCCGTTCGAATGGCAAGATGAAGTAATACGTGCCGCCATTACACTCAAACTCAACACCTTCCAGGACACAGGTGCGATCATCGCGGCCATGACGACGTCCATACCGGAGGCGCCGGATTCAGGCCGCAACTGGGACTACCGCTACTGCTGGCTGAGGGATTCCTATTTTGTCGTCAACGCTCTGAACCGCCTGAGCACCACCAACACGATGGAGCGTTATCTGAACTATCTGATCAATGTCGCGGCGGGAACGCCCGACGGCCGCATTCAGCCTGTTTACGGCATTAACGGTCGGGCGAAACTCGACGAGTGCGAAATTACCAGTCTGCCCGGATATCGCGCCATGGGCCCTGTGCGCGTCGGCAACCAGGCCTGTGAGCAGATTCAGCATGACGTTTACGGCTCTGCCATTTTGGCGGTGGCGCATGTATTTTTTGACCGGCGGCTGGAACACCGGGGCGGTAAGGCGCTGTTTTCACGTCTGGAGCCGCTGGGCGAGATAGCATTCGGTGTTTATGACCAGCCGGATTCCGGTCCGTGGGAGACTCGCAAAACCACCCGCGTGCACACCTTTTCCAGTGTGATGTGCTGGGCCGCATGTGACCGTCTGGCCAGGATAGCTGATCATCTGGGGCTCGGCGAGCGGGCTTTGCACTGGCGGGCCCGCGCGGATGAAATCCATCAGACAATCTGCCGGCGCGCCTGGAATGAAAAAAAGCAGGCCTTTGCCGCTTCATTCGAAGGTGATTCGCTCGACGCCAGCCTCCTGCTTGTGCACGACCTGGGTTTTGTCGGTGCCGCCGACCCCCGCTTTGCCCAAACAGTATCCGCCATTGAAAGGGAGCTTAAACACGGCAATTATATATACAGATATGTCGAAACCGATGATTTCGGCGTACCGGAAAATGCTTTCGTGGTCTGCACCTTCTGGTATATTTACGCTCTGGCCGCACTAAACCGTACACAAGAGGCGCGAGTGCTGTTTACCAATCTACTTGCCCGTCGTAATCATCACGGGCTTTTGGCGGAGCACATAGACCCGCAAAGCGGTGAGCCGTGGGGCAACTTTGTTCAAACCTACAGCATGGTGGGGCTGATAAATGCCGCCATCCGCTTAAGCAGGCGCTGGGATACGGCATTTTGATAAAAAGGATCGAAAATGAGCCTGAGAAGCATAAAATCTTCACGCTCACTACGCCTGACGCTGCGCTTCGTTATTCCATTGATCGTGGTAATGACGCTGCTGGCCTACCTGCTTGTGCCGCTTGTGGACAAGATGACGCTGAAATGGTCTGTACGCGATCTCGATGCCCGTTCCCGCCTCATTACCAGTGCTTTTCAGGAGCCGCTGGGAGAGCTTTTACTGCAGGGAAACAAAACGAAAATCAATAACTGGTTTGCACGGGTGATTCAGGACGAACGCCTCTACGCGCTGGGTTACTGCGACGGTACAGGACGACTGCTTTATCATACGGCGAGTTTCCCTGCAGCGCTGGGTTGTTCCCTGCCCGGGACATCATCCTACGACTCGCCCGCTCTTTTGCAGCTGCCGCGCGGTTTGGTGCATGTGGCCGTCAATCCCGTATCGGTTGACGGAGTCTCCCGCGGGTCGCTCATGCTGGTCCATGATATGAGCTACGCACAGCGTCGCAGTGAGGATACGCGCAAATATATCGTTGTTTTTTTCATTGTTCTTTGTCTGATCGTTTCTTTTATCACTGTTCTCATCGCTCATCTGAGCTGGCGCGGATGGATAGCCGGCGTGCGCATGTTTCTGCGCGGCGACGAGATAAACAGGTCTTTTCCAGAGTCCTCCCACTCCGAGCTACAGCCGCTGGTCGGCGACCTGAAGGCACTTTTGCGCGCCGTGGATGCCGAAAAGCGTCTGGATGACGACATGACCTTTACCTGGGATGCGGCCGCTTTGCGTACTCTTTTGCATAAACAGTTGATGGGCGATCAGATCATTGTCGTTTCCAATCGGGAGCCCTACATTCATGTGAAAACCGCCGAAGGAATAAAAGTAAACCGTCCGGCCAGTGGACTGGTCACAGCGGTGGAGCCGGTCATGCGGGCCTGTTCGGGTACATGGATCGCTCATGGCAGCGGCACGGCGGACTATGATGTCGTGGACAAAAAAGACCATGTGCGCGTGCCGCCGGATCATCCGGAATACACGCTCCGGCGCATCTGGCTGTCAAAGGAGGAGGAAAGCGGTTACTACTACGGGTTTGCCAATGAGGGAATATGGCCTTTGTGCCATATCGCTCATGTTCGTCCTGTTTTTCGCACCAGCGACTGGCTGCAGTATATGGCCATCAATAAACGCTTTGCTGCGGCCGTAATCAGTGAGGCGCAAAGAGATGACCCGGTGATTTTGGTGCAGGATTATCATTTTGCTCTTCTGCCGGACATGATTCGCAGGGCCATGCCCAGAGCAACCGTGATCACCTTCTGGCACATCCCGTGGCCCAATCCGGAATCGTTCGGCATCTGCCCGTGGCGCGAGGAACTGCTCAAAGGTATGCTGGGCAGCACGATCCTCGGTTTTCATACACCCTTTCACTGCACAAATTTTCTGGAAACGGTCGATCGCTATCTGGAGGCCAGAGTCAACTACGCCTCATCAACCATTGCCCGCCACGGCAGCATGACGCTGGTGGAGGCCTACCCGATTTCCATACAATTTCCCCCTGCCGGTCACGCGCGTCTGCCGGCCATCGCGCAGTGCCGCGATTATGTTCGCAAAGAGATGAACATTGAGAAAACTTGTCTTATCGGGCTGGGAGTTGACCGTCTGGACTACACCAAGGGCATCATCGAACGTCTGCGTGCTCTGGAGTGCATGCTGGAGAATCACCCGGACATGGTCGGACGGTTTTGTTTCATCCAGATTGCCGCACCTTCGCGCTCGGAGATCGAGGATTATCAGGCCTTTGACGCCAGAGTGCGCGCTCTGGCTGCGCAGATCAATCTGAAGTATTCCGCGCCCGGTTACCTTCCCGTCCATCTTAAGGTGGAGCATCATGAGCCGGAAGAAGTCAATCTTTACTATCGCGCCGCCGACGTCTGCATGGTCACCAGCCTGCACGACGGCATGAATCTGGTGGCCAAAGAATACGTAGCCGCCCGGGACGACGAGCAGGGAGTACTGGTGCTCAGCCGGTTTACGGGCGCCGCTCATGAACTGTACGAAGCCCTTATCGTCAATCCCTATCATATCGAACAGACGGCCGACGCTCTGTATCAGGCTCTGACCATGCCCGTATTTGAACAGCAGGCGCGGATGTGCTCCATGCGCTCCATGGTGAGCAACTTCAATATTTACCGCTGGGCGGCCCGCATGCTTCTGGACGCGGCCCGTGTGAGGCAGCGGGAAAAGCTGGCGGACAGGATCGGGGTGCAGCTATGAACCGGACGGCAGCACCGGCATATCTTTTTACTGAAACGGGTCTTGATGCCATGAAGAGATTCATTGACGGAACGACCCTTTTTGCCTTTGACCTCGACGGAACCCTCGCACCTGTTGTTGCGGACCCGGCGTCCGTCATAATCTCCGGCCCGGTAAAAAAAGGGCTGGCGCAACTGGCCGGACAAGCGCACGTTGCCGTAATTACCGGTCGAGCACGCGCCGATGCTCTGAAGTATCTTCCTTTCGCGCCGCCCGGTCTGATTGGCAACCACGGGGCGGAGGGGCTCCCCGGATGGGAGCTCCGGACACGGGAGTTTACCGCAAGGGCCCGTGACTGGCACAGACAGCTCGAGGGTCTGCTGGACATGGACAATCCAACAGGAGTGGTCATCGAAAACAAGGGACCGACATTGTCGCTGCATTACCGGCATGCCGCCGACGCACATAAAGCGAAAAGAGTAATTGCTGAAGCGGCAGGCAGGCTTACCCCTGTGCCGAGGCAGGTCAGTGGAAAATACGTCCTGAATCTGATTCCTCAAGGAGCTCCGGATAAAGGGACTGCGCTTGCTGTTCTTATGCGTGAGGCAGGGTGTGCGAAGGCATTATTTGCGGGAGATGACGAAACGGATGAAGATGTTTTCCGTCTGGATAAAAACATTTTCAGCGTTTTGGTCGGTATGAGAAAAAACAGCCGGGCGTGCTATTATCTGCGCTCGCAGCAGGAGATGATTCGTCTGCTGGAAGAAATCAACGAGGCCGTCAGTGCTAAAAAATGCCCCGGAAACAGCGCGCAGATATAAAAACAGGTGACAAGAAGCATAAGTCAGAGCTCGTAGCTCATGGCTTGTAGCTGCATGCTGTTGGCGCCTGACTTTTTACGGAGTCGTCCTTTGTGATTGACACGAAATAGTCTCTTGTGTTAGGTTCTTAAAATATCCACATCATAAATATAGTGGTTTCGTAAAAAGTCGAGTGAATGGTGAACTTGTACAAAACCACCACATATGAGTTTTGCCGGAAGGGGACGTAAATCATGACAAGAAAATGGCTTGCTGTTTTTATGCTGATTTTTCTGGCGCCGGCCGTTGTATTTGTGCTGTCGGGCTGCGGAGGAGGAGGTGAAGGCGGCACAGGCGGAGGCAGTATGATGCCGGTGGGCGGCGAGCCCGTGTATGACTGGACAAAGAAGTTCGGCGGAGAGTTCAGCGACCATGGCCGGGCTGTTGCCACGGATTCGTCAGGCAATATTTACATTGCCGGCTCTTTTACCGGACTTGTCAACTTCGCGGCGGATTTCTACGGTGCGGAAACCAAAACTTCTTATGGAAATACAGCAGATATTTTCGTCACGAAGATCAATGCCAACGGCACATATGGATGGACGAAGTGCATCGGCGGCGCAGGCAATGACGGGGCATCAGGTATTGCCGTCGATGCCGATGATAATGTTTATGTTGTCGGCTATTTTGAGGGCACGGTTGATTTCAGGGCGGATTTCATCGGTGCCTGGGACTATAAAATTTCCGTCGGCCTGTACGACGCGTTTGTTACAACCTGAATCCTGCATAGCCATAGT
>LSQX01331314.1_pt1 | contig 15851 bp, 13 predicted proteins | sample 654561 | NCBI WGS metagenome assembly LSQX01 (sample SAMN04489861, study PRJNA283612) | anaerobic digester metagenome | isolation source: 4 biogas reactors fed with cattle manure at either 37C or 55C with and... | place: Denmark: Kongens Lyngby | collected 2014 | reverse complement strand
CGGCATTATTTGCTAGGCGACTCGGTAGTTTGACGGAATGATCATTATGATGTAAAATCGGGCGCAATGGTGTGAAAATTGACGAGGTTTATGGCATGTAATAGTGCTATATTTAGAGAAAGAGTTATATTTAGGGGAAAGGAATTTACTTGCGATGAAGACATGGGATGAAAGAGTAAAAGAAGTGCAGGAAAAGTGCAAACTTGTGAGAAGGTATGCATTCGAAATGACAGTAGAGGTAGAGGGTGGTGTCCACTTCGGGCCAGCCTATTCTTTGATCGATATCGTAGGGGCCCTCTACTTTGATATCATGAAATTCGATCCCAACAATCCGACATGGGAAGACAGGGATCGTTTTATTTTGAGTAAGGGACATGGTTGTGCTGGCCTGTATCCAGCGCTTGCGCTTGCAGGATTTTTCCCATTAGAAGATTTAAAGAAGTATGGTGAAAATGCCAGTTTTCTGGGGATGCATCCGGAGATGAGCGTTGAACATGGTATTGAGGCTTCGACCGGGAGTCTCGGTCAAGGTATCTCAATTGGTGCAGGCATAGCTCTTGCAGGGAAGATCGATAAAAAAAGTTACCGCACGTTCGTTTTGGTTGGCAATGGCGAATGTAATGAAGGTCAAGTTTGGGAGTGTGCCTTAGCTTCTGCTCAATATGGATTGGATAATCTTGTCGTGATTGTGGACGACAATGGCATGCAGTGTGACCACGAATCGCGAACCATTTGCGACATGGGCAACTTTGCCGATAAGTGGCGGGCTTTCGGATGGGAAGTGGAAGAGGTTGATGGTCACAGTATTGAACAGCTGCTGACTGTTTTGTCTGATAAGAGGATGCCAAAAAATAAACCGTTGGTCGTTATTGCTAAAACGGTGAAAGGCAAGGGTGTTTCCTTCTTTGAAGATGATAATGACTGGCACCACACACATTTTGTGACAAAAGAGATGTGGGAAGCCGCAAAACCGGATCTGATGGCGTAGATATAAAGCGTATTTCGAAATATTGGAGGTGCTTCATGACGAAAATTACAAAAGATAAGATCACAGAGTGGTCGAAAACATGGCATAAAGGCCCCATTGCTGATGCGGTGGTGGATGCGGTTGAAGCGAACAAAGATGTTGTTGTTTTGGCAGCGGATTTAGCAAAAGCCGTTGGTGTCTATGATTGCTATACTTACGAAGGCCAATACTTCAACCTTGGAATCTGCGAGCAGAATATGATAGGGATGGCTGGAGGACTCGCTAAAGAGGGGAAAATACCGATTGCCTCTTCGTTCGTCCCTTTCATTGCATTGAGGGCTTTGGAGCAGATCCGCACTGGTATCGCTAACATGAACCTCAATGTCAAACTCATTGGTACAAATGCGGGCTTGAGGGGAGGCAAAGCAGGTTCATCGCACTATGGTCTCGAAGACATCACAATCATGCGTGCCTTGCCAAACATGACAGTCTTATCTCCTTCAGATGGACTGAGTATGTATAAAGCAATCCGAGCGATGATCGACCACGTAGGTCCGACATACTTGAGAGTAGGGGGATTGCCCGTAATGCCAATCGTCTACGCCGAAGACTTCGATTTTGAGATCGGAAAGGTCTACGCTCTTCGTGAGGGAGATGATGCTGCTTTGTTCGCGACAGGACCGATGGTTGGGCGGGCTCTTGAGGCTGCTGAAGTATTAAGCAGTAAAGGAATGGAAGTTAGTGTTTATGATGTGATCACGATCAAACCGTTTGACAGAAACTTACTCCTTAATGTCGCTAAGAAAACCAAGCGCATCTTTACGCTTGAAGAAAATACTGTCTTGGGTGGTTTTGGTGGCTTAGTCGCTGAGATTCTGGCGCAGTATGACACGGGCGCCAAGCTTAAAATACTAGGGATTAAGGACGAATTTATGAAAATAGCTTCTTACGAAGACCAGTTGGCAAAGTGCGGCCTGCTTCCCCAGCAGATCGTCGATACAGTTCAAAAAGAACTCGGATAAGAATGAGTTCCCAAACCTGACAGATAGCGGGCTTGACGCGTTGTTCATTTAAATAGGGAGTTATTCGTGAATGGTTCAAATGAGGAATTGAAACTCGCAAGGAAAAACTCAATGAAGAGAATTTTCAACCGAGATAAAATGATACCGATAATGATTTTTGTTCCGCTGTCCTTGCTGATTGGTATCATTAATCCTGTGTTTTTTCAATGGTCCACTTGGCAGAATATTTTAATGCAGGTATCAAATGTGGGTATCATTGCGCTTGGGGCAATGTTCGTGCTCACCTCAGGGGGGTTAGACTTTACTGCAGGTGATGGTGTCAGTCTTGCCGGTGTGTTTGCCGCTAACGCATTTGTACTTAGCAGTATGAACAATTATGCTACCTTGGCCGCGGGGCTCGCTATGGGTGCGGTAATGGGTGCAGTCAACGGGCTGATTATTGTGAAAATGGGCATCCAGCCTTTCGTTGCCACATTGTCAGTCATGACGATCATCAAAGGGTTCCTGTTGTTCCTGTCAGAGGGTGTAATTATTCACCTAGATGTTAAGGGGGCTACTTTTACACAACTTGGCCAAGGGATTATACGTTTCCCTGGCACTGAAGTAAGCCCTTCCGGCGCTGTGGTGGGGATCCCAATCGCATTTCTGATTTTCATTGGAGTTGCGATAGCAGTCTATTTCCTATTGCACAAAACTAAGTTCGGTCAAGCAACTTACGCGATGGGCGGCAATGAAGAGGCAGCCCGTCTGGCAGGCGTCAAGGTTGACTGGTACAGAATCTGGGTTTACGTTTTCGCAGGTCTAATGACAGGCCTGGGGTCTGTGATTACACTTGCCCGCGTTGCTTCTATTGGTATCTCGCTTGGCGGGACTACACTTCTAATGGATGTTGTTGCAGCGGCAGTTATCGGTGGTACAAGTGTGTCCGGAGGAAGGAGCAATATCTTTGGTGTTGTGATCGGTACCTTCATTATTACGATTATCTCATCGGCACTGATTTTCCTTGATATCGATACGAATTGGCGTGATGTAGTCAAGGGAGTCATCATCCTAGTAGCGCTTTGTGTTGACGCAATTGTCACCAGGATGAGTGAACGTTCAACGATTAAGACACATTGTTAATTTGTTCGTGATTTGCCTGAAAACTAAGGCAATCTAAAATACTCTGAGGAGGAAAAGAAATGAAAAAGAGCTTGATAATTGTTGCGCTATTGCTTGTGATGGCATTCGTCTTTACGGCATGCGCACCAGCAACACCGGATCCGGACAAGCCGACAGAATCGGCGGCACCAGTTGAAACCGACGGACCGGATGAACCGCCTGCGAAGCAGACAGGATTCACGTTCGGTGCGGCAATGATTTCGTTGAATGCACCGATCTGGATTGAGCTGATGGATGCTGGTGACGAGTGCGCCAGGGAATACGACAGCACGGTCATCTGGAAAAGCGCAGAGGGTAGCCTGGAGAACCAGATCGCTTTAATTGAAGGCTTCATTGAGCAGAAAGTGGACTGTATTCTGATTGATCCGATTGATGCAGTCGCGTTGATTCCTGTCATTCAAGAAGCGTTAAATGCGGGCATTCCGTTCGTTACAATGGGTAACCTGGTTGAGGCACAAGTAAGCGATACGCTTTACAACACTTGTACAACCTACCCTGACGTGCGTGATACAGCAGCGCTGACTGATCTTATTATTGCTGCAGGTGGTAAGGACAAGACTTATATCGGTGTTATGGGTGTTGTAGGCAACTTTGTATCAGACACAAGGAAACAAGCATTTGTTGACACTTGTGAGGCTGCAGGCGTAAAGCACTTAGAAGCTGATGGTGAGTGGGATCCGAACACAACACTCAAAGTGACGCAGGACATGGTGGCGCAAGCGGGTGATGAGATCGGTGGTCTCTACAATATGGACGATTCCATGGCTTTGATCTCGCTTCAAGCAACCCCCAAAGGATTACCTGTTGCAGGTCATAACGGTGAAGATGCTGCTTTTGAAAAAATCGATAGTGGTGAGCTGCTGTGCACCATCCTCATTGGAGGCCGTCACATCGGATATTGGAACATTTTAACAGCGGTTCAGTTGGCTCAGGGAGAAAAACTTCCACACCAGGTTTACCTGAAGACATTCATGGTCATGTCGGAAGAAACAAAAGCTAAGTACTGGGATGGCAATCTTGACGCTAAATATCCCAATTTACCTGTTCTGACAACGGATCAGGCGCGTGAAGAGGCTGCTAAACCAGCTGAGATGCTCGATAGTCTGGACTAATTGAGGATTTAGGTAGAGTTTGTACGAATTGAGTTCGTGAGTCAAGAACACTAACAATGGGTTTGCGAGGCCGTCTGTGCTTCGCAAACCCTCTTCGACGATAGTCAACTATGAACTTGCGAACAGTTAGCTGAGGGACGCACATGTCTGCAAAAGGTTTTCTGACGAAAAATTTACGTTATCTTGTCCTAGTTGCTGTGATCATCGTTTTAATTGCCACATTCGGCCAAATGACCCCGACCTTCTTCAGCGTTGGGACACTTACAAACTTTGTCAGGCAGAACGCTGTACTTTACGTGGCATCGGTCGGCATGATGATTATCATGCTGACAGGCGGGCTCGACCTTTCAGTCGGCTCAACTGGGGCGCTGGCTGGTATGATTGCGGCTATGACGATGAGGAGCATGGGGATGGAAAGCTCCACGTCCGGTTGGATAGGGGTTCTAATCGTTATACTTGTCGGGATCGTTGTCGGAACAGCGAATGGCCTGTTCATCGGTTATTTGAAAATCAGCCCTTTTATGACCACTTTGGCCATGCAGTCGATCACACGAGGTATGACAATTGCGATTTCTGGTAATGGAAGAATTGTTGTCGACAATAAAATGTTCACTTGGCTGGGCAAAGACACGATTAGAATTCCACTGAACAAAGAGACAGTCTTTTGTCTGCCCGTTTCTTTTTTCCTCATTGCCATCGTTTTCATCTACGCCTTCATTATGTTGCGGAAAACCTCTTTCGGAAGAAAGTTGTATGCTGTAGGTGGGAATCCCGTTGCAGCGGTTTGTTCTGGAATTAACGCAAGAAAAACTACCCTGGTCGCCTACATTGCGAACAGTGTGCTCATGTGCATTGCTTCGATCGTATGGGTAGGCCGTACCATGTCTGCTGTCCCTCGACAGGGGGCCGGATTTGAATTCAATGTGTTGACAGCAGTTATTCTTGGCGGATGTGGGCTTGCTGGCGGGATCGGGACGATTACGGGGACTTTTATAGGCGCCACAATGCTGGGTGTCATCACGACAGGTCTTGGCATGATACACGTCCCTCCTTACGTCATTTATTGGATTCAGGGCGGGTTAATTATTTTGGCTGTGTACATTGACACAATGTCGGGTAAAGTGCGCCAACGCAAGAGAGATTTGCTTGCTCCACACCATGTTACACATACCGAGCGACAATCGATAACTGATATTCTCGAAAAGAATGAGCAGCAGATTCTCGAACTTGATGGTATCAGCAAATCCTTCCCGGGTGTAAAGGCGCTAGACGATGTCAGCATAAAATTCGAGCGTGGTAAAGTTCATGCGATCATGGGTGAAAATGGTGCCGGAAAATCTACCTTGATGAAGATCCTGACAGGCGTATACAAAATGGACGAAGGTGAGATTAAAATCAATGGCATTCCAGTGAGGATCAGAAATCCAGTTGAGGCGCAGAAATTTGGAATATCCATCATTTACCAAGAGTTCGCGCTAGTGCCGTTTATGTCGGTGGCACAGAACGTGTTCCTAGGGAAGGAAATTCCTTCGAAACTCGGCTTATTAATCAGTCGAAGGAGGATGCGTAAAGCTGCGCGTGAAATACTTAAGCGTGTAAATCTTAGAATGGATGTCAACGAGATTGTCCAAAACTGTCGTGTCGGTCAGCAGCAGATGGTGGAGATTGCCAAGGCTGTCTGTGCTAATTCATGGGTCGTTGTGATGGATGAGCCTACTGCTTCACTGACAGAGGACGATAAGGAGAAATTGTTCGAGATCATTAGATCATTGAAGGAGAGCGGTGTTGCGGTTGTATATATCTCACATCGCATGGCGGAAATATTTTCAATTGCAGATGAGGTCACTGTTCTTCGCGACGGTAAGCATGTGGTCACAGCACCGATCAACGAAGTGGATGAGCAGTCTTTAATCAAGCATATGGTAGGTCGTGAGATTACAGACGTATTCACCCGTGAAAAGGCAGATAGAAAAGATATTGTTCTGGAAGTTAGGAATATTTCTCGAAGGGGTGTTTTCAACCCGATCAGCTTTACGGTTCGGGCAGGAGAAGTTCTCGGCTTTTCGGGCCTTATGGGCGCAGGGCGAACCGAAATTATGCGTTGTCTGTTCGGCCTAGACAAAGCAGACACGGGAGAGATCTTCGTCGATGGTGAAAAGGTAGACATCACCTCTCCCCAGGCGGCACTGAAGGCTGGGATATGTCTGGTTTCCGAAGATAGACGCAGGGAAGGTATTATACCAACCTTAAGCGTACGGGAGAATGTTGCGATTCCATCATTAGGGACACTGAGCAAGTTCGGCTTTGTCGATTCGAAGGAAGAAGAAGCGCTCGCGGTCGAGTATGTCGACAAACTAAGCATTCGGACCCCTTCCATTGAACAGCGTATTGCCAACCTATCGGGCGGTAATCAGCAAAAAGTATGTTTAGCGAAATGGCTTGCTTTGAATCCAAAAGTTATCATTCTCGATGAGCCGACCAGAGGTGTCGATGTGGGCGCCAAGGCAGAGATACACAAACTTATTGAGGGATTGGCTAAAGCAGGTATCGCGATCATCATTATCTCATCAGAACTGCCAGAAATTATGGGAACCAGCGACAGAATTATTATTCTCTATGAAGGTTGTCAAACGGGTGAGTTTGAGATGGATGAGTCAGTCACCCAGGAGATGATTATGAAAAGTGCCGCAGGGCTCTGATTAACTAAAAGTAGTATTTGAAGGAGGAGAAGTTTATGGCGTATAACAAAGAGTTCAAGCTGGAAATGTACAAAAAAATGCTCGAGTTACGGGTGTTTGAGGCAACCGTTCAACAAATGTATGAGGAGGGACATATTCCCAATTCGGCTCACCTTTACGTCGGTCAGGAAGCCATAGGCGCCGGAGTTGCCATGGCCATGAGACCGGATGATATCATGCTACCTTCACACAGGGGACATGGAACAATTCTTGCCAAGGGTTGTGATATGAACCGTATGATGGCCGAGCTGTTCGGTAGAATTGATGGGTACTGCAAGGGAAAAGGTGGTTCAATGCATCTTGCAGTTGCTGATCATAATGTGCTTGGTTCCATCGGTATTGTGGGGTCAAACATGTCACTTGCCGTTGGAGCGGGGATGGCTGCAAAAAAGAACGGCACCGGCCAAGTTGTTGTTTGCTTTTTTGGTGATGGTGCCGCTAATCGAGGTACCTTTCATGAAAGTATGAATCTCGCTTCCATACAAAAACTACCCATAATTTATGTTCTTGAGAATAATTTCTACGCCATTTCCGCCTGTTCAAGGGATATGGCCAATGTAGAAGAATTTTCCATACGTGCGCAGGGCTATGGAGTGCCAGGGGAAACGATTGACGGGAATGATCCTTGGAAGGTCTATGAGTCAGCGTATAAGGCAATCGAAAGGGCTCGTGTTGGAGAGGGACCAACCTTGCTTGAGTACGTTACCTGGAGACACTACGGGCACTACGAAGGTGATCCCGATGCCCGTTACTGGATCTACCGGAGCCAGGCTGAACATGAAGAATGGTTGAAAAAAGATCCCATTCCCAATACTAGAAAGCAACTTTTAGAAGATAAGTCTGCAACAGATGAAGAACTGACCGCAGTTGAAATGACCGTGGACGAGGCCGTACAAGCATCAGTTGACTTTGCTCATCAAAGCGCTTGGCCTGATGTCAGCGAAACGTATACGGATGTTTATGCTGATTAATTAGCACGTTTCTCAGAAAGGAAATTATGTTATGAGAGAGATTTCATATAGAGATGCTGTAATTGAGGCAATGGATATCGAACTTGGCCGCGATCCAAAAGTATTTTTTGCCGGTGAGGATATCGGATGTTTTGGGGGTGCATTTGGTGCATCTGCTGGATTGCTGGAAAAGTACGGCGATGAAAAAGTAATTGATACACCAATTAGTGAAACAGCTATCGCGGGTCTGGGAGTGGGAGCCGCAGCATTGGGATATAGGCCCATCATTGAAATTATGTACATGGATTTCATCGGTGTTTGCATGGATGAACTGATGAATCAAGCAGCCAAGTTCAGGTACATGTTTGGCGGACAGTTTGAGGTGCCAGTTACCTACCGCACGGTAGGAGGAAGTACTGTTTACGGAGCAGCGCACCATTCACAGTGCCTTGAGGCCCTTTTGTGTCATATTCCTGGCTTAAAGGTAGTCATGCCAGCGACTCCGGCTGATGTAAAAGGCCTGATCGCGTCTGCGGTGCGAGATAACAACCCGGTTGTGGTTGTTGAGCACAAGGGACTGTACAACATCAAGGGCCCCTGCCCTGAAGGAGAATACCTCGTACCTATCGGACAGGCAGAGTTGGTGCGTGAAGGGAAAGATGTCACAATCGCAACTTGGAGTCTGATGCGTTACAAGGCGCTTGAAGCTGCTGAAATACTAGCTGGGGAAGGAATTGATTGTGAAATTCTTGATCTGCGCTCGCTGAAACCCTATGACAAGGAAGCTGTTTATAACTCAGTAAAAAAGACCAACAGATTGGTGCTGGTACATGAGGCGAACAAATCAGGAGGCTGGGGAGCGGAGATTGCCGCAGACGTGGCAAGCGAGTGTATTGACTTCTTGGATGCGGCCATCGTTCGTGTAGCCGGACCGGATACAACGATCCCATTCAGTCCACCGCTGGAAGAGGAATTCCGCGTTAATGCAAATGACATCGTTGAGGGCGTCAAATCGATCGTCGAATAAGACTTGTCAGGAGGTTCAAGTTGGCACAAGTTGTTATTGTACCCCGTCTGGGTCAGACCATGACGGAAGGAATGGTCGCAAGATGGTGTGTAGAAGATGGTGATCAGGTTGTAGCTGGTGACGACATCTACGAGCTCGAGTATGATAAATCTACAGCTTTTATTCAGGCCAAGAAAGGCGGAACTGTGAAGTTGCTCTGCAAGGAAGGCGACACAATTCCCTTGGGAGGAGCGGTCGCTGTAATACTCGAGCAAGGTGAAGAATTTGATGAATCCCTTATACAAGGCAGACAGGGATCGTCGATATCCAGCTCGGAGGTAACGGAAAAATTATCTAACCAAAGATCTTCTTCAGATCAAACGCCTCAAGCGCAAGCAAGAGAGATACGAATCACGCCTATGGTCCGAGCTTACGCAAAGAAGTTAGGTGTTGAACTCTCCGAGTTTGCGGGCTATGACCGACGTATCAGCAAGGAGGATATCGATGACTTCCTCAATGCGCAGAAGAAGAAAAATGCTTTGCCGGATCTCGATTCTCCCGCGGGAGAACCTTCCCGAAGAATCCGCATCTCTCCGGTAGCAAAAAAAATGGCGGAAGAAATGGCCATTGATCCGCGAAGTATCATTCCCAAAGACGGTAAACGCATCACGAAAGAAGATGTCTTGGCTTATCAATCAGCCCGACAAAGTCTGGAAAAACCGAAACGGGATCATGGGCGCCGAGAAACGATGCGTGGTATGCGCAGGGTTATCGCGGAAAACATGACCAAAAGCTATTTTATTTACCCCGCAGTAACGCTGACTACCGACGTCAATATGTCTCCGCTGCTTGAACTTCGTTCGCAGTTGAATGAAGAGCTTACAGAAGACAGTCTTAAAATATCTATCACCGATATGCTGATTAAGGCTGTGGCGATGGCCCTTATGGACAATGAAATTGTTAATACATCGCTTATTGATGATGAGATTGTTTATCACGAAATGGCACACATCGGTGTCGCGGTTGCTCTGGAAGTGGGTTTAGTTGTACCGGTAATTAGAGAAGCTAATCGTCTGAGCCTCAAGGAAATTTCAGTTGAGAATAAACGACTGATTGGTCTTGCGAAGAGCGGCTCGCTTGAGCCAGACGACATGCACGGTGGCACATTTACGGTAACAAATCTGGGGATTCTTGGCATTGATGCTTTCAATCCTATTATCAATTACCCGGAGAGCGCAATCCTGGGAGTGGGTCGCTCTGTCGAAAGACCAGTCGTGAGAAATGGTCACATTACGATTGAAACGAGAGCGGTGCTTAGCCTCACCCATGATCACCGAGTGATTGATGGAGCTCCTGCAGCCTATTTTCTGCGCTCAGTCGCAAAATACATTGAAAAACCCTTCCTTCTGCTGATGGAACAGAACTAACAAGGGTTGTGCAGGAAGAAGGTCCTGCAGGTCGACTGAAACATGAACGAGTTCAAGACGCATACGGACTGAGATTGATTTCAATGAATTAAGACTTGCCGGATAGATGAGGCAAAGGTCACCGCGTGTTTAACGCATGGTGACCGCAGATACACATAGGCGCATTAATTAGCACTTCGATCTGTCGTTGTCATCGATCGACAGAACCATGAAGCAGACATGATCGTTTGTTGTTAGCCAAATGTTCAGAGATTGAAATGAATGGCTACTTCATTAAGTTAGCCAAATATGAGGAGAGTATGGCACAAAAAGTAATCATTCCAAGGCTTGGTCAGACCATGACGGAAGGCCTCATTGCAGCCTGGTATCGAGAAGACGGCACCAGCGTCAAAGCTGGTGACGATATCTATGAACTGGAATACGATAAGTCAACAGCGGCAATACAAGCGAAAGCCGATGGAATTCTTCATCATCTTCATTCCGCTGGATCTACCGTTCCCGTAGGACAGGCGGTCGGCGTCATTCTGGAAATGGGAGAAGCACTTGAGAGCGCAGCGACTGTGCTAGGTTTGTCAGTTCCCACCATGGGAAGCAAGGAGACAGCCACCCAGGCAGTCGAAGGTGAAAGTGATAAGTATCAAGCAAAGATAACCAGGCCGAAAGATGCGGATGCACTTGTAATTGGTGGAGGTCCGGGCGGTTATGTATGCGCACTAAAATTGGCCATGCTCGGCGCCAAGGTTGTTCTGGTTGAAAAAGACGAGCTTGGCGGAACCTGTTTGAATAGGGGATGCATTCCTACTAAGGCCCTACTTCACAGTTCTGAACTGTACGCGAAATTGATTAATCAGGCCAAAGATATGGGCATCGTTGCTCAACAGGTCGAACTAAACATGATACAGGTCAACAAGCGAAAGCAAGGAATTGTTGATACTTTGGTCGGAGGAATCAGGGGTTTGTTGAAAGCTCGTGGCGTTCACCTTGTCGAAGGAGAGGCGTCGTTTGTTTCGGGAGACACGGTTCAGGTGAAAAAACCAAATCAAGAGATACAAACACTGGTTGCTAACCACATCGTTATCGCCTCAGGTTCGCGTGCTGCTATACCACCTATTCCTGGCATCGATGGTGCAAATATCATGACAAGCACGGAAGCCTTGGATGTGAGCGAATTGCCAAAATCTTTGGTCATTATCGGCGGTGGCGTGATTGGGATGGAAATCGGATCAGCTTACGCCGATTTCGGAGTTGAAGTTGTCGTGATTGAAGCCTTAGACAGTATTCTTCCAGGTGTTGATAGTGAAATTGTCGAGGAGTACACGAAGCAGGTCAGCCAGCGGATGACCATTTATAGCTCGTCGTCAGTTACAAAAATTGAAGATGCCGCTGAAGGACAGAAACTCGTTCATTTTGATCGACAAGGAAAACCGGGACAGGAAGTAGCAGATAAGATTTTATTAGCTGTAGGACGAGTCCCCGAAATAGACTCGCTCGATCTTGATAAAGCTGATATCAACGTTGAAGGCGGCAAAATAATTGTGGATGATGGCTATCGCACCAATTTGCCACATGTGTTCTGTATCGGAGATGCGAACGGTTTGTGCTTACTTGCACATGCGGCAAGCGCGCAGGGCATGAGCGTTGCGAAACGAATCATGGGTAAAGAATGTGAAATTGCGCAGGACGTAGTCCCGAGCTGTATTTATGCTCGTCCCGAAATTGCGTCCGTTGGGCTTACAGAAGATCAGGCCAAAGCAAAGGGGCTTGAATATAAGGTTGAGAAATTCTACCTTCGAGCTAATGGTAGATCGCTCGTGAATGGTGCAACTTCGGGATTTGTAAAAATTGTAGCAGGAGCACAGCACGGAGAAGTGTTAGGTGCGAATATCATTGGGGATTATGCCACCGAGCTGATAGCAGAGTGTGCCCTGGCGATAAAGTTGGAAGCGTGTGTTGAGGATATCGCAAACACTATTCATGCGCATCCAACCGTCAGTGAGAGCATCATGGAGGCAGCAGAGCGTTTTTTAGGTGGCTCGATCCATTCTCTTTGAGTCAAGAAAGAAAGGTGAGAAAATGAATCAGACGGTATCGAATTATGTGATGTGGAATGGGGTTGAAATACCAAAAATTGGATTTGGAACATGGCAAATCCCCGATGGTGAAGAAGTTGAAAATGCAGTTCTTAGTGCACTCGAAATTGGGTATAACCATATCGATACTGCATACGCATATTATAACGAAAAGGGTGTTGGTAACGCTGTAAGAAAGAGTGGTATTCCGAGGGAAGACCTGTTTATCACAACCAAGCTGTGGAACACGGAACAGGGATATGAAGAAACTCTTGAGAACTTCGAGTTGTCTCTTGAGAATCTTCAAACTGATTATGTCGATCTGTACCTGATTCATTGGCCACGAACTTACATCTTCTACGACGAATACCCTCAGCGAATGTGGGACACGTGGCGAGCCTTTGAGGAGCTTTACCGAGCCAAGAAAGTACGGGCGATTGGCCTGAGCAATTTTTTGCAATCCCATATCGAGACATTAATGGAAAAAGGCACCATTTACCCCATGCTGAATCAGCTGGAGATTCATCCAGGTTACAACCAGTCTGAAACCGTTGATTATTGCCATGATAACAAAATTGTGGTTGAATCTTGGAGCCCTCTGGCAAATGGCAATATTCTGAGAGACAGTGTCCTGTTGAGTGATTTGGCAAAAAAATATGGTCGGACGACTGCCCAGATAGCCTTGAGGTGGAATCTGCAAAGAGGACTCCTGCCACTCCCTCGAAGCGTTAAATCAGAGAGAATAAAAGAGAACTTCGAATTATTCGACTTTGAACTGAGCGAAGAGGATATGCAACAGATTACCGACATGCCGGAGCGGGATTTTTCTGGTTATCATCCGGAACATTTAGATTTCCTCGATGGAATGGGCTAAATAGTGCCAAGTTAATGTGAAACTTTCTAGAGCCAGGGATTTACTATGAAAAAATACCATAAGATAACTGCGCCGTTTTTCGAAATTGGTCCGAAAAATTATATGTACGGAGACCGAATACTTGAATTGGCGTTGGCTGCAGATGAGGCGTCGAAAAAATACGATGTCCACGTTATTTTCACGGTTCCTTACGCCGATATTCGCCGGGTAGACGAAGCAACTCACAATATTCACGTATTTGCACCTCATATGGATTCACTGCCAATTGGACGTGGGCTTGCAGATATACTTCCCGAATCAGTGAAGGCTGCGGGGGCTCAAGGTGTAATGCTAAATCATGTCGAGAAACCGCTTACCTATTCGCTTCTGAGCAGAACTGTTAATCGTGCTAAAGAACTCGGTATGTATACCATTATCTGCGCAGACTCAATTGCAGAAGTAAAAGCAGTTGCTCACCTGAACCCGGATATCATTGTGGCTGAGCCAGCAGAGCTGATTGGAACGGGAGAGCGTGCCGATTTTGACTACGTCGTTGATGCGTGTGAAGCTGTCAGATCAATTAATTCAAATGTACTAGTCTTGATTGGAGCTGGTATTAGTAGTGGCCGTGACGTATACGATGCGATTATGCATGGAAGTGACGCAGCTGGCACGTCCAGCGGTGTCGCCTGCGCGGAGGATCCTATATCGATGATCGACGAGATGGTGAGAGCGGCAAGGAAAGCGTGGGATGATCGCACCGTTGCGAGATAAAAAAGAGAAATAGGTGAAAAATGCAAACAATAATAATCAATAAAACCTTTACGATACAGTCCGACAGGCGACCAACGTTTGATGATGTGACTGGAAAAGTCGCAGAAATTGTGGCTGAATCCGGTGTGAAAAACGGCTCAGTTCTGGTTTATACAGGTCATACAACCTGCAGCATCCAGATTCAAGAATACTCTGATGGTCAGACCTATTGGGGAACAGAGCTCATTATGCAGGATCTTGTTGATGTATTGACCAAGATTATTCCAACATGTACTGCAGAAGGCCAATACATGCATCCCTGCCAGCAACACGTGGATGATGCAAAAAGACTTCGTGATGAACATCCTAGTTGGAGTTTGAATACAGACGCTCATCTGCGATCAGTCATCATGGGGCGGTCGGTAACCATCCCCGTGATTGATGGTGTAGTCCAACTTGGTGAGTTTGGAAGAATTTATTTTGGCGACTGGGATCAGGTCCGGGCTCGTGAAAGGACGGTGATCGTTCAGGTTCAGGGTGTATGACCTGAGGCTGTTCCATGTCTGCCCCGGCAAGAGAAGACTTGGACTGGCTCAATTCGTTTGCCATCCTCTTGCCAGTTCAGTCATACGTTTGTAGATCATTAGGAGGTTAAGCACAATGGATTACAACAAAACAGAACTGTTGCAACAAAACTATGCCATGCCGGTCGATGCACCAAGTTACGGGATGCAGCCGGCCATTTACAAAGATGTGATGGTAGATTACTGTTTTTTTACCACTGATTTAGACCATGTTCGATCCATTTTACCAGACTGCTTTGAAGCAAGCGAAGATGGTATGTGCGTAGCTTACGCACTCGATATCCCCTTTTGCACTGCCTACGGCCCCTTCCAAGAGATGGGGCTATCGGTGCGTGTCAATTTCCAAGGCGAAAAATATTTTTATCAGCCGGCACTATTCTTGAGCAACGATTCTGCTATTTCCGCCGGGCGTGAACTGTACGGATGTCCGAAAAAGTTGGCTAAATTCGATTTCGGCTACTATGAAGAGGTATTTGTCGCAAAGTGTAACCGTGCCAATACTGACATTCTTATCACAACATCAAAAATCTTGGGACCAGGGTCGGAGGACGATTATCCTGCAGTATTTCCCAATCTGAACCTTAAGATGATTCCCAATATTGACGGTTCCGGTCCAGAAATCAAATACATCACTACTTTTCCCGCTTACGACGTTGAAATGCATTATGTTTACCGGACGGCAGCAACCGTCGAAATGCATCCGAGCGTGGTGTCATCCATTTGGAAGCTTAAGCCCAAAGAAATCTTGGGAGGTCTTCGCACCTGCATGAGTTATAAGCAAGGATGGGGGAACAATGAATTTGACCTTATAGAAGGATAAGTAGAGGAGCGTTTCTTTTCTTATCCGGTCTTATCTGATGTCAAGAAATAAAAACGGCTGCCTACGTTCCCCTGGGTGATTTATTTTCATATCAATCTATCTGTCCCGATTTTCTGGTTTAGCACGTTTTGTTATTTGTGAGGTGTCGTAGTTTTCGATATCAGGCACCGAAGTTATCACCCGCATATTTGTTTTATTTAGTGGATATCATTGGTCTATCCTGGTACTGTCAAGGATTTTCGCACATTTATCTCACTTGGTGAATGTTCTAGGATACCCCCGACCGGGGGGATCCTGGAATCACCGCTCTTCCCTAAGCCCCCTATGTCACCAGTTGGATTTCCATTTCCTGTCTCACGGGCTTGTGTTTGGCATTATAGAACTCAACC
>LSQX01094791.1_pt1 | contig 15852 bp, 8 predicted proteins | sample 654561 | NCBI WGS metagenome assembly LSQX01 (sample SAMN04489861, study PRJNA283612) | anaerobic digester metagenome | isolation source: 4 biogas reactors fed with cattle manure at either 37C or 55C with and... | place: Denmark: Kongens Lyngby | collected 2014 | reverse complement strand
ATCAATTACGCCGTTGTCCACTAGTATATTTTAATCACTTATGGACAATAATATGAAAAAATCATAGGAGTACTATTGGAGACATGCTATGTTTATTAAGCGAAGAAAAAAACAAATGGTAACAAGAGAAAGCAATAAAAGAGATATAACATTTGCTGAAAAGCTTGTTGAGTCTCAACTGGAACTAACTTCAGAGAATGCTTATTCATTGCTTAAAGTCAATAGCGATGTGGTTTTTCGTAAACTGTACATAAATGGGCAGGAAGATATACCTGTTACAATGGTATTCATTGAAGGGTTAGTTGATACTAAGAGTATTGATGATAGTATTCTAAAACCCATAACACAGGAATTAAGTCTTAGCGAGAGTAAAAATGCAAGCCAAATTATCGAAAAGATAGAACGTGGAACTCTTTATCACGTATTTCAAAAGACCAGAGATGAGTTGTCAGACTGCATTAATGACATTATGGATGGCTCGGTTGCCTTGATTTTTGACCAGGTAAAAAAAGCTGTTACGTTTGATGTTAAAGAATTTGATAAACGAAGCGTTTCGGAGCCGACAGTTGAGAATATATTTAAAGGTGCAAAAGATTCATTTATTGAGAATCTAAGAACAAATACTGCAACGGTAAGAAGAAAAATAAAGACTCACAACCTCGTGATTGAAGAAACAAAAGTAGGCACCCAATCTTTAACCCAAATTGCTATTGTATATATTAATGGTATTACAAACATGAATATTGTTGGGGAAGTGAAAAAAAGAATTAGTGGAATTATAACGGATAGTGTATTAAGTGTAGGTATTATTGAAGAAAATATTATTGAAGATATATATTCGCCCTTTCCGCAGATAATCTATACTGAGAGACCTGACAAATTNNGTGTATAAGAGACAGTCTATACTGAGAGACCTGACAAATTCTGTGCCAATGTGGTTGAAGGTCGGGTAGGAGTTATAATAGATGGATTCCCGGTAACCTATATTGTACCCGGTACGTTTGGAACGTTTCTACAGGCTCCGGAGGATTATTCCGAAAACTTTATTGTAGGCTCAGTAACAAGGTTTTTACGATTTACCCTCATATTTATTACTCTGCTATTACCGGGGTTTTATGTTGCGGTAACATCATTTCATCATGAAATGATACCAACAGCACTTGCTCTTGCAATAGCTGCGTCAAAAGAAGGGGTTCCGTTTCCTTCGTTTGTTGAAGTCGTTTTTATGCTGATAGCCTTTGAGGTGCTTGTTGAAGCAGGTTTAAGGCTTCCAAAGGCTATAGGTCAGGCGGTATCAATTGTTGGGGCATTGGTAGTTGGTCAGTCAGCGGTTGAAGCAAGACTTGTCTCGCCAGCGATAGTTGTAGTAATTGCCATAACAGCTATTTCAAGCTTTGCTATGGTAAATCAGGATTTTTCCAATGCATTAAGGATTTGGAGGTTTATATTTGTTTTATTGAGCAGTGCTATCGGTCTTTTTGGATTAAGCCTTGGCGGAATAATTCTATTGAATCACCTTTCTAAAATGGAGGTATATGGCGTTCCGTATTTGTCACCTTTTGTGGGAGAAGACAATAAAAACATGTCGGATTCTCTGTTCAGGCTTCCTTTTTTTACCCAACACAAACGACCACTAGGTCTGAAAACCAAGAATAAAAGAAAGTAGGAGAATTGAATATGTTTAATATAAAAAGGTTGCTCGCTCTTTTAACTATAACTCTACTGCTTATAACTCAGATGGGTTGTAAAATAGCTTTTATAGGCAGAACAGAAATGATTGCAATAGAATTTATAAGGGCAGTTGGTGTTGACAAATCGACTCGTGGGGATGGTTTAGTGCGTTTGACCATAGCCACCGAAAGTGTAAAATCCAGTGGGGCAACCGGGCAACAAAAGATTTCTGAAATATTATTCTCAGAAGGCAAGACAGTATTTGATGCTGTACGTAATTTCTGGACTTATATGGAGAAAAGACCGTTCTGGGGGCATCTTGAATATGTTATTTTCGGTGAAGAAGCTGCAAAGGAAGGATTGTCGGAATACATTGATTATTTCTGTCGTGACCCGGAGATCAGGTTGAATATGAAAGCTTTTATTGCACAGGGGCAAAGTGCGGAATCACTAATTAGAAAAGTGAATATTGAAGACAAATTTGCTTTTGAAAGACTTGAGGGCGTTTCAGAAAACCAGTGGGGTCAATCGGTGTCTAATGTGGTAGATCTTATGGAAGTAATGTATATACTTGACAATGAAAAGTTGTCGCTTTATCTGCCTTGCATCAGACTTGGGAAGTTTGCTGATTATCAAAAAGATAAGACTGAGGCTGAAGATATAGTGATGGGTGGATTTGCCATATTCGAAGAGGATAAATTAGTAGACTACTTGGACAATAAAATGGGGCGGGGGTTAAATTGGTTGAGGAATGCCATTAATTCAGGTGTGATTATTGTCAAAAGTCAAGAAGGAAAAAATATATCCCTTGAAATAATAGATAGTAGTACAAAGCTCAAGCCACAGATTATAAATGATGAACTGACTGTGACTGTAAAGGTTAAAATGACCAGTAATATAGCTGAAGTATCTACAAAAGAAGATGTGTTTGCTGAGAAAATCCTGAAATATCTGGAAGGTCAGCAGGAACAGATTATCAAAGAGGAGATTGAAAGCGTTATAAATTATGGGCAGAATAAAGGGATGGAGTTCTTTGGAACACTTTATGCAGTTCAAAATAAATACCCGATTAAATGGGACGACTTTTACAGTAATGATTGGAAGGAGGTCTTCAAAAACATTAAGTATACGGTAGTTGTGGAGTCAAAAATTAACAGGACATATAACATCAAACAACCAAGATTTAAAGAAACTGGAGGAGGTAAATGATATTATTGGTGATACTAATATTTATTATAAGTATTTTGGAAATAAGGTGTATGGTAAAAAAGAGGCAAAAAAGAGATATGGTTCTATTTATTATTATTTCTGTGCTGTCAGTTTCTTTAGGATGCTATTATTTTTCAAATCCGTATAGGGAAAGCTTTATTCAGCACATTTTAAGTGTGTTTGGACAAAAATATTGATGGGAGGAATGAGCGAATGATAGCTGACACCGGAAAAATTTCAATAAGGCAGGCAATGTTTTTGTTTTTATCAATAAGCTTTACACCTATGGTTAGATTGTTGCCTGTTTATGCAACTAAAAGAGCAAAAGAAGCTGCATGGCTTGTGCCCATTGCAGTTGTTGCCATGCTTGTTTTAATTGCTTTTATCTGGCAGACTTTTTGCAAAAAGTATAAAGACTGCTCACTAATGGATATATACTGTGAAATAAGCGGGAAATTTATAGGCAAAATTATCACTGCTATCTATCTGATTTGGATTCTTATACTGACAGCACTTTATGTCCGATATTTTGCAATACGATTGGTAGGAGCAGTATATCCTAATGCAACTATGAATATATTCATAGTTCTTATGCTTATTGTAATTGCTTACACTCTCAGAAACGGTCTTATAGTCCTTGCAAGGTTTAACGAGGTTTTTCTGCCGGTACTGACAGTAGTTTTTTACATACTCATTGTTTTGATGTTACCTAATGTTAAGGCTGAGTTTCTTATCCCTGTAACTTACAGAAGTATAATTCCAATACTTAGCGGGGGTGTTGGAGTGACGAGTATCCTTGCTTATTTTACTTTTGTTTTTATTATTGGTGATAAAATTAATAACAAGGAGAAAATCAAAAAGACAGGCATTTTACTGGCTCTATTTATGTTTTTGCCCCTTACGTTGGTGATAGCTGTACCTATGGGCATCTTCAGCCATAGTGTTGTACAGCGGACGCAAGTGCCTTTTTTGATTGCCGTAAAACAAATATCTTTATTTGACACACTCGAGAAATTTGAATCTATTGTGGTTGCGTTATGGGTATTATCTGATTTTGTTCTAATAAGTTTTTTTATTATTTGCACCTTGCATATTTTAAAGAAATTGTTTAAGTTATCAGATATAAAGCCATTTATAAATATACACCTGATTTTTATATTCATACTATCAAATTTTATTGCAAAGAATTCTTTTGAAATGGAGAAGTTTTCTGAAGACATTGCAATACCTGTCAATATTGTTTTGGGGATTGTCCTTCCTGTAATTATGCTTATTATCGGAAAAATAAGAAGAAAAGTATAAGCTATTATGAAAAAGCGGATTTGGTAAAGCAAAGATATAACATGTATATACTATTTTTGAAAATTTCCTATTTGACCCTCTTAAAAATTGGACGCTTTTAGAATTAATACATATTAAATTGTTTTAATGCCTTTTTCTATGAATCGTATATTTGGGTATCTGGTGTACTAGGAGGTTTGGTATAGCATGATCAAAAATGTTTTTAAATCAATTATTTTTCTTTGCATATTATTTCTGTTTGTTTTCTGCAGTATACAGGTTTTTTCCGAAGGTGCTAGAAACCCTGTTAAAGGGGGCAAGGTATCGGCTGAATACCTAGAGACGGACGCATATTCTGAAAAGAGGCTTGCTGAGGGAAAAGCAACATTTGAAGCTAAATGTGCCATCTGTCATACCGATAGCGGGAGGGACATGGTGTATTTTGGAGACCCGGACTTCAATGCTGCAAGAGTAATAGGGAGTGTCAAAAAATTTGCAGGTGCGTCAGATGACCCTGAGATAGGCGAAAAGGTGTATGAATATCTCAGGTACAACAATGATGGACCTTTTATGAGTCAGGATGACCCTATTATGCAGCCGGGACCACTCAAGTTTACTCCTGGTGTAATAAACCCTGTACTTTCAAAAAGAGAGGATTTTTGGGGTTCATTGACGGGACATAAGATTCCTACACCAGATGACATCAATATTGAGAAGATTTGGGATTCGTACGATTGGACAAATGTAATTTTACCATACGAACTTGTAAATTGGGCTGAATATATGCCCTATTCTGTTCCGCACAAAGAAGCTGTTAATGAGATAAAAACCCTTTTCAATAAACAGAGATATAATTTAAATAATTTGCCATTACCGGATAAGGGGCTGGGCAGATATTTCAATTATAGTGCAAGCCGTATATATGATAAATACCAATTTGCAAGCCATTCTTACGCAAAATCCGATAATTCAAAAGACTTTCTCGAAGCAGTGTACAGTACATCACTGGCAAAGTGGCTGGCAGTCCTTAATTTTGAATATGGTCTCCCACAACGCGTAAACGGTGCATGGAATGGGGAATGGGAATTTGGACCCCATGAAAACACAATACTCTGGGAACCAGGTGAAAATCTAAATTATATTAATTCTTTTGCAATAAACCCGGACGAAAAAATAAATTCACGTGAGGCTATGAGAAATCAATGGACTCAGTTTTCAACAATGTTTGTTACCGGCAAACGTGGAAGTTTTGAGCCTTCAACGTATTTCCATTATGGTACAATGCCTTGGGGATGTAAAATGGGTGATGCAGGAATATTTGGTGGTTCGGATGTTCAGATATTCACCGGGCTTAAAGGGTTTGCTGATTTTTGGAACCATTCAAAGACCTATCCTGGTGTATCTTATTCTGGAACAAATTCCATTCCTGACTACGGTATAGCCACAAGAAGGTTTTTAACTGCATTTTACTGGCCTTATACCGGGTTTACTTATTATTGGAAAGATAAAGAGACGGTTGTGAATCCTTTTATTGAGCTAATATACAGACAATGGATGGCGTCAATAGGTGCAACAGATGATGAATTGAGAGATTTCTTAACCGATACATATAATTTGCCATCAAGAAATAATGATGGGCAAAGATATGAATTGCTGGTTAAGGCATATGAAAACTTGCAAGACGTCATGACTAACGAGCAGAAGGATTTTGTAAAAGCATATATAAGACGAATTTATCCTACAAATCCAACAGGCTATAAGAATTCATTTAATCCTTATAAATGGGAATTAGTTGATCCTGCGCCTGCAAAGCCTGTGCTCATTCCTTTTGGATCAGATACGGCAGTTGCAGAAAAACCATATGTTTTAAGGATAATTAGAGCACAATCAAAGGATGGAGATATTGAAATTACTGCATCAGGTCTACCTGATGGAGCAAAGCTTGTTAAAAGAGAAGGAAGCTGGCGCTCCGATGATTATGAATACTCTATAAACTGGACGCCGACCAAAGCACAATCCGGTAAAGTTTATACGGTTAACCTGTCAGCGAAAAGCAATATGGGTACTAACCAGATATCAACACAAATAAATGTGGTTTCTGCCGAAAGTTCTCCGGTTCTTGATGATATACCAAGTTATTCGGTATATGAAGGTCAGGAGTTGACATTTCCTCTAACGGTACAGAACCATAGTGAGGGAAGTCTTGAATTCTCAATGGAGGGAAGCCTCGGGAAAGTTATGAATAATACTTGGAATACTGCCGGTATTTTCACAGTAACACCTGAAAAGAATGATGTAGGTACACATACAATTACATTTTCCGTTAAGGATAAGAGGGGGAATGTATCAAAAAAGAATGCTAAAATAACTGTCAAAGCAAACAGTAAACCTGTAATCCAGATATCACCCGACGGTTCAGGTCCAGGGGGTGTAAAAAACATATACACGGTCAAGGTTGGTGAGACACTAAGACTTACAATTAAAGCTTCCGATGCTGATGGCGACGAGTTGGAAATAAGCAAAACAACCGAGTTTCCAGGATATATTAACAGCAACGTTTATACTTATAAAGTGGAAGAGGATATGGCAAAGTATTTTCCTGGTCCTAATGTTCTGACATTTACAGTAAAGGATTTGGCACCGGATAAAAACCCATGGTTCTCAATGTCTCCGGAATACAAGGGGGGCATGGCAAAGAAAGTACTATTGGTATATTTTGAGCCTGAAGATTCAAGTTCAAATCATACACCTTGGGCAATAGCAGGTTCTCCACAGACTGTAAACAGCGGTCAAAGGGTTACGCTTGATGGAACAGGATCGGATGATACCGACAAAGACACGATAGAATTTCAGTGGAGTCAGGTTAGTGGTACGCAAGTGGAATTGTCCAATGCTTCAAGTGCTACCCCTTCTTTTATTGCACCAGAAGTCAGTACAACGGAAATTCTTAAGTTCTATCTTATTGTAACCGATCCGGGCGGACTTAGCGACAGTAATGTTGTCAGGGTAAAAGTTAATGGTTCATCAATACCTAATGATACACCAACTGTAAGACCAACTGTAAGACCAACTGTAAGATCAACTGTTACACCGACTATTAAAGCTACAGTCACCCCAACTGCCAAAGCCACAGTAACAGTAACATCTACTGCCAAAGCTACAGTTATACCTACGGTTGGGACTACGGCAACAGTTGTTCCTACATCAACTGCTGTATCAAAAGTTACACCTACGGGCAGACCTGTTGATACAAATTCTGGCTCGAATGTTGCAGCACCACCATATATTCCACCTGTTGATACACCGTTTCCTACAGCTATAGTCATAGCTACCCATACACCGATGCCTACACCCGTAAAGGCATCGACATTAGGCACTCCACCATCACATACTCCAATAAATAGTTTTGTAAATAGAGGAGATGAGCCAATAGCATTTTTTAGTGATTTACGAACACATTGGGCATCAAATTATATATCTGCATTAGTGTCGAAGGGTGTAATTGGAGGTTATCCTGATGGTACAATAAAGCCTGATATGGAAATCACCCGCGCCGAAGCAGTAAAGGTAATAGTTAGTTCTATCAAGTTGGAGCCTTCACAAAATCCTGTTATTACATTCAGCGATAAAGATAGAATTCCAGAATGGGTTCAGGGTTATTTACATGTTGCGATTGAAAAAGGAATAATAACAGGATTTGAAGATAACACCTTCAGACCTGACAAAAAGCTTTCAAGACAAGAAATGGCAACGCTGATTGTCAAGGCATATAAATTTAATCTTATTACAAATGGCAATATGAAGTTTTTAGATAGCAATCAGATTCCAAATTGGTCAAGAGCATTTATTGCAACAGCAAATAACCGTGGAATAATACAAGGATACAGCGATGGTAGTTTTAGACCTGATAAGAATATTACAAGGGCTGAAACATTTACTATTGTAGCAAAATGCATGGATATAAAATCTGATTAGTTTGAAAGAGCACAGCCAACATTTCCTCTGCAAGGAGGTGGTGGCTGTGCCCTTTTACATATTTTATTTCATTACAGCGGAGTTAGAGTTGAATTATTTGCTTTTTCTAAATATAAAGAACTTTTGCACTGCAAAACTGATTGTAAAAAGTGTTATTTCTGTAATAAGCTTTGAATATAAATCAGATATACTGATTACTTCGGTCAGAAAGAACATCAGGCAGTAGTTTATCAGCATAACCACAATTACGAGACCGAAATACCTTAAAGCGGATTGTCTTTTTGACAGATGTTTTGAGTCGAATACAAATGTCTTATTTACTATGTAGTTAAAAACAGAACTTATAACCCTTGCAGTAACAGTACTCCATAATAGGCTTCCAGTAAGCCATTTGAATACGAAGAACAGCACAAAGTCAAGGCTTCCAGATAGAATAGAGGAACTGCAAAACTTAAAAATAGGCATCATTACACTGATAGAATCATAGAATGGTCTGAAATGCGTTCCGTCGTTTTTATTCTCATAAATTGTAGCAATAGGCAGCTGCCTAATTAATATATTTGATCTTTTTGATTTCAGTAGCAGGTTGAGTTCATATTCAAATCTATGACCTTCCACAGAGCATAGCCACGGAAGCAATTTGTAAGGATATCCTCGTAGTCCTGTTTGTGTATCTTTAAGGTCTATACCTGTGGCAAGCTTAAAAAACAAAGCGGATATGCTGTTTCCAAAACGGCTTTTTATAGGTACATCACCTTCAAATTGCCTGACACCCAACACCATTTCATCAATGTTATCATCAATGGCATCAGCAAGCTTGATAATGTCATCCACATGGTGCTGACCATCCGCATCGGCACATACTATTTTATCAGGCTCACACTTTGAGTACAGGTATTCAAAACCTGTTTTAAGTGCCTTACCCTTACCCATATTTTCCTTGTGATGCAATACTGTACAGCCATATTCTTCAGCTTTATCAAAGAATACCCTGAAGCAATCGCCACTGCCATCATCAATTATTAGAATCTTATAATTTGTTTTTTCTTTCAACTCAAGAATAAGGCTGAGCATTTTTGTGGTCGGTTTATAAGCTGGTATTAAAACAGTCATGGTGTACACCTCCATTTCAAATTATAAATTCTTGGAAACCTGTATCCATCGAAAATTATTTTTTTAAAGGAAGCTTCTATCTGTTTCGCTTAATGAATAGCACCTGAAAAGAAGTTTTCCATAATAATTCACCTTAAAATCAACAATATGATTATTAAGGCATGAACGTATACGGGGGATAATTTTGCTAGCTATTACGTATGAATAAAAATTCTTAAATATGTAATAAACTGCATCATTCTTCCCAGCATTAGTATGCAATTAATACTCCATAAAATACTTCATAATTATATTACACACTTTTTTCATATGCAACTATTATTATTATCTATGGTATATGGAATTAGTTGTGACGATATATGGAATTGTAAGATATACTGTAGAATAAATGAGAAGATTTAAAGCTAACATAATCAGTATTAGGTGTAAGTTTTGAATAAATTGACTTGCTTTTTTTATTACATTAATCACGAAAATGAATCTACATTATAAGTTAACCCAATAAGTTAACCTAATAAATTAACCCAAAAAAGAATTTTTAGAAGGTTTTTTTTAACTTGTGTCGAATATTATATGATATCTGATTTTTTTGAACTCCAATATGACTTTTTGTTTAAAAAACTGATATAACCACAGTCTGATTGATGAAAACATCAGTAACATCCAGCCTTTTTATTTACCTTTTAATACATTCTTTAGATAAAAATTATAAAAACGTGCGCAAGAGGTATTCCGCAAAATTATTTCTTCTTGAACTTACTTGTTATCCTAAAATTAACATCCGTTATCATGAAAGGGAAGGTGAAGCAAATTGTTTAACCAATCGTCTAAACAATTCCTGAAAAAACTCATCTGCTTTATTATCGCTTTTCAACTATTTTGTTTGAACTATGCTGATTTTTGTACTGAATATGTGTATGCTGACCCTGATGCCCTACTGGTTGATAATTTTAACAGCAAAGCACAATGGAATTGGAAGGATGGACAGGATTCCGATTATGAGTTTGAGAACGGAAGAGTCAAAAATATGTCTGAAAGCATCAGACAGTGGCTATACAATATTTCGCCAGGAACTGAAAAAACAGTTTCTGTAGCCGTATATCAAGCACCTGACTTTATTAAGGAAAGTGCAATAGGTATAGAGGTTTGGGAAAAGAAACCAGGTGATAAATATTCCCAGGTAAATTGTTATAATAGCGGAACGGTTGACAGCAGTGAAGTGGGTGATGGCGACAGTGTTCCTTTGAAGATATTTACATGTTCAATTTCTTCAAATAGTGAAGCTGTGATATCAAAAATCAGATATGCTGCTGATATGTTTAAAGATGGGGTAGAAATGACCCCGGGAAAAGTGGAAGTGTCCAGACTTGTTATTACAGAAAAGCAGGAACAAGAGCAGGAAGTCTCTATTGTTGATGAGTTAAATGACATGTCAAAAATGAATTGGCATTCTAAAGAGGGTGAACATGGACTTGGAGATTTGGAATTTAACAAATCAAATGCCAATGGATTTGGGGATACATCCACAATACGCCAAGCTTCGAATTCGTGGTCTATATTCAAGTATAAGCTTATTGAAGCTAAAACATTAGAAGCGGTAGTGTACACAAAAATGGATATTAAACCAAGCTTGGAAGACGAAAAAGGATTAATTGAAGTCATAGCATGTAAGAATGATAATGGTTCTGATGATACAACCATCGAATTCGTACGAACTGGTTGGACAGAGTTGGAAAATGGCTGGTACAAGGTTACTATTGCATCATCTCTTCCAGTTGGCACTAAATATGCTGGTTTAAGACTAATGGGTTATGGAAGCGATAAGTTGGAGGTAGGTCGGGTTAAAGTAACTAATATTGCCAAAACTCTTCCTAATGATAAAGACATATCCAGTGCTGTAAAAGACCCAAATGAAGGAGATGAGCAAAACGAGGGAAGTGACCCGAATGAAGGTGGTGACCCGAACGAGGGAGGCACTAACAATGAGATTATAGACTCGTTGGATGACATGGGCAGAATAAACTGGTATTCAACCGAGGGACAATACGGACTTGGAGATTTGGAACTGAACACATCGTATGCCGATATATTTGGAGATACTTCAACTATACGTCAAGCCTCTGACCACTGGTCTATATTCAATTATAGATTTGAAGGTGCTAAACTTTTTGAAGCGGTAGTATATACCAAGAAGGAGATCAGCTCGGATGTTATTGAAATCACAGCATGTGAAAATGACAACGGTTCAGGTGAAACATATCCTGATTTCGTTCGAACCGGATGGGAAGTGTTGGAGGACGGCTGGTACAAAGTTACTCTGTTTTCTGTTCTGCCTGACGGCACCAGGTATACAGGTTTGAGGCTGAAGGGCAATGGAAGCTGTAATCCTGAAGTGGGTTCTGTAAGAATTTCCGGTATCGTTGAGACTCTTCCTGATGATGAAGAAATGCCTCTTGAGATTAATGACCCGATGAACGATGTGAGCATTATGAACTGGTATTCTGTTGAAGGAAAATATGGTCTTGGAGACTTGGAATTCAATACTTCCAACTCCGATGGCTTCGAAGATTCTTCAACAGTACGTCAATCATCCAATTCATGGTCTATGTTCAAATATAATCTGAACAATGCAAAAACATTTGAAGCCATAGTATATACAAAAACGAAACTAGGTCCAAGTATTATTGAGATTACTGCAAGTCCTAATTCAGATGGTTCGGAAGAAACATATCCGAATTATATAAAAAATGGATGGACAGAGTTGGAAAACGGTTGGTACAGAGTTACCATCACAGCAACTCTACCGGATGGTACCAACTATGCAGGTATGAGATTAAAAGTGTATGGAAGTTTAAAACCGGAGGTAGGTTATGTAAGGATATCCAAGACAGAAGAAGAACTTCCTGAGAATAATAATGGTCCTTTGGGATTAACGTCAGCGAGTGGAGGAGGTAAAGGTTATACACCTCCAATTATGGAAGCGGAGTCAAGTGTAGATTTTGAAAGTCTTAACAGGGTTAACTGGCGCACACCCGGAATAACAGTAGACCAAAGTAATCCTGAGGGATTCGAAGAGGACTATCCCAGAATAGTAAGGAAGGAGAACACCAACCAGTCCATGAACTTTAGAGTATCTGATGTAAGAAGATCAGAGGCTGTGGTATATTTCAAAGGTGAAGTGCCGCCTTTGGGTCTGCAATACTCTAAAGATGACAAGAACTGGACAGATATAGGCTATGAAATAAGAATTGAAAAAACTTACTCATCACTAAAATATGAAACTCCGCTTGTTGCTTTTAACAAAATGTATTTGCCGTTTTTTGGCTTTAACCGCGCTCTTGCTTGGAATGCAGAGGATGCAGACGATAGCAGCCTATGGAAAAAGGCTACTGTAATAGGTGTATTTCCACAAGGAACAAAAGTAATAAACTATACACTTTATGCAAATGAAGAGGGGGAAAGGAATCCCCAATTGGCGAAAATTGATTTTAAAAGGGATGCTGGAACAATTAATATAAACAATACTCCCGAGAGTATTGATGATAAAATGGCAAACTGGTACAAGGCAAACTGGCACTCCGATGGACTCATATTTGAAACAAGCAATGCAGAACTTTTTAATAATGATAATGACAGGATAGCAAGGGCTGATGGCAAGTGGCAGTGTGTAAACTATAAAATGGATGGGCTAAGACGTGTAGAAGCGGTTGTTTATTATAAAGGTGTAAAAGCACCGATTGCAATTAATGCTTCTAGAGACAATAAGGAATGGGACAACTCAATAGGTACATATGTGATAGATATACACAATCTGAAAGATGGATGGAAAAAAGGCACAGCTGTCGCAATTATTCCAGAGGGTTACACCCATGTAGGTATACAGATGCTGGAGGTTGAAGATAAGGATACTGAAATCCAAATAGGCAACATAAAAATATCAAAGATTCCAGGAGAGTTGGATCCAGTAACAAAAGGAATACTTGAGGATAAAATGAATGACCTGTCCAATGTAAATTGGTATTCTACAGCGGAAAATGGAAAGAAATATGACATGGGTGGTCTTGAGTTTAACACTTCAAACAAGAACGGATTTGATGACGATTCTACTATGAGACAAGCTGAAAACAAATGGGCTGTATTCAGCTACGCAATGAAAGATGTAAGACGGGTGGAGGTTGTAGTTTACACATTATCCGATTTAGGTAGTATTTTTGCGATTGAGGCAGGGACAAAATCGGATGGAAGTGATTATAAGCCATGTTCCTTTGTGACAACAAAATGGCAGGAGCTTCAAAATGGTTGGAATAAAACAACTGTTGTAGCTTTAGCTCCTGAAGGCACAAACTATATCAATTTTAAGCTTATGGGTTCAGGCGATAACAAGGCGGAAATAGGAAATATAAGACTGCTCAAGGATGTGGGAGTATTGCCAGCAAATGAACCATTTACTCTTATAGATGACCTTGTAAACTGGAGCAAGACCAGTTGGCATTCCACAACGGAAAATGCAGGGCAATACGGAATGGGAGATCTTATAATGGGAGCACCGTCTAACCCTGTTATTTATGACAAATCGACGGTACGTGTAGACTCGGAAAAATGGGCTGCTTTTAACTATGCGTTTGATGACCTTAGAAGGGCAGAAGCTACCGTTTATACTAAGACCAACCTTGACGTTAGTGTGTTTTCATTAGAAGCAGGAACAAAGTCAAACGGGAGCGACTTTACAGATGCTATCTATAGTAGGTCGGACTGGAAAGATATTGGAGAAGGATGGTACGAAGTAACTGTAACGGCAAAATTCCCGGAAGGGACAAAGCATATGGGGGTAAAGCTTAAAAAGAGCGGAATAGAAGTTGGCAGGATAAAGATGTTTAAAACCGATGCTAAAATACCTGAGGATGAAAATATGCCGATTGCGTCAGAGCGTACAGATACTTTAGAGGATTGGGCTTTAGCCAACTGGCATTCCGAAGGAATAGTACTTGAAAGGCTTGACTCTGAAATATTCAGCTCTGATCCTACTGTAGCAGTTGTCAAAGATGGTTCATGGCAGGCTATTAACTATATGTTTTATGGTGTAAGAAGAGTTGAGGCTATTGTTTATCATAAGAGTGAATTGCCGGGCATTATGATGAATTCATCAGCCGATAATATTACATGGAACAATGATATTCCCAATATACTTGAAAGTACTGAAGAATTAAAAGATGGGTACAAAATATCCAGAATTGTAGCCATGGTTCCTGAAAACACAGGTTTTGTAGGTGTGCAGTTCCTGGCAAACTCTGATCCTGACGCAAGTATTAAACTGGCAAAAGTAACCTTTATGAGGGAAGCCGGTACAACTCCAAAAGGAGAGCTGATAAGTGATTTAGGCGGTGGAGGGGGAGAAAAAGGCAAGGTTATGAAACCTGGAATGGAGGATCCCTTGAATGATTGGAGCAATGTTGAATGGCATTCGGAGGGAATAATATTTGCCCAGGGAAACGAAAAACTCTTTGGTGATTTCGGCAGAACAATACGTACTTCCGATACATGGCAGGGATTTAACTATAGAATACAGGGTGTTAGAAGAGTTGAAGTAAAACTGTTTTTTAAAGGAGACGCATCACCCACTTACATCAATGTTTCTGATGATAACAAAGAGTGGTATGATGTTCCATGGCATATTGGAAAAATCACATCAATTAACGGAGAATGGAAAACAAGTACTACCTATGCCATAATTCCTGAAACGGCGAAATTTGTTACAGTGCAAATGTTAGAGAGTAAAATAGGAGAACAGACACCCCAAATAGGAAATGTAAGGTTTTTAAAAGACCCGGGCGAGCTTCCGCCATCCATGAGAGATGTCCTTGAAGATACACTTGATGACTTTTCACTCATCTATTGGCACTCGGATGGAATAAAGATAGTAAGTGATGATGCCGGAGATTTTGGAAATGATGCTTTGCGAATAGGCAGAAGTAACAACTCATGGCAGGGAATAAATTACAAAGCACATGGCACAAGAAGAGTGGATGTTAAGGTTTTCTACAAGGACACTCCTTCAATCCAAATAAACTATTCTTATGATAATAAGGCTTATATGGACGCGGCTTTAATATACGGAAAGCCTGAAAATCTCAGCAACGGTTGGAAGAGTGCAATAGTTACCGCTATTTTGCCTGAAGATATAGGGAATATAGGAATAAACCTCAATGAAAACAAAGATGGGCCCTTATCGCCTCAGATAGGTAGTGTCACCCTGTTCAAATCAGAAGGGGAGGTACCGCAAACTTATAAGGAAGAGAATCCTGCAAAAGACAGAGAAGAGGACTCTTCAAGTGGAGAAAACATAGGGGATAATACAGATAAAACTGAGGACTTGGCGGATGATAAAAGAGATTTAAGAATTGAAGATGTACAAAGAACTAATGCGGGTGTAAACCCCTTGTATTTCTTACCTTTATTATTGATATTGCTGATTGTCCTGTTCTTCAGCAGGAAAATTAAAAACAAAACTACGTAATTACAAATACAGATGCATATATTATAAGTAAACTTGTACAAATAAAAAAGCTACTGTAAAATATAAATTAACCTGAATTATTCATGGAA
>LSQX01001069.1_pt1 | contig 15856 bp, 12 predicted proteins | sample 654561 | NCBI WGS metagenome assembly LSQX01 (sample SAMN04489861, study PRJNA283612) | anaerobic digester metagenome | isolation source: 4 biogas reactors fed with cattle manure at either 37C or 55C with and... | place: Denmark: Kongens Lyngby | collected 2014 | reverse complement strand
ATGTCTGTATCTTGTCACTCGTAGCCTCGATCCCACCGGTCGCGGCCGCACCCGATGGACGATGCGGTGGAAGCCCGCTCTCAACGCGTTCGCCATCACCTTCGCCGACCGCTGGCCGGCCGCCGAGACCTACTAATGAAAACCGCCGGAAACACCGTTACTGAAATAGTCCCACGGTGAAGGACGTCTGTCAGTACCTCGGCGTCTCGAGTCGGACTTTGGGCCGCTGTAGAGCTGAACAGCTCATGCCTCGGGCGGTCGAGTGCGGCGGGATGCTGCGGTGGGAACCCGGGCAGGTTCAGGAATGGGCTCGAGGCTTGGCGGAGAACGCTGACGTCTTCGTAGCGGATCAGGGATCGGCCGCATGGACTGACATCCGCTTCTCTTCCTCGAGTGGAGACGGACGATGAGCGACGAGCACAGGCAGCGAGGGGTGCGGGCTATGTCGAGTTCACGAGCCGACATCGAGCTCAGGCTTTGGACAGTGAAGGACGTCAGCGAATACCTCTGTGTGCCGGTGGGGACGCTGTACCAGTGGCGGGTGCGCCATGAGGGTCCTCCTGCCTTGCGGATCGGTAAGCACCTGCGTTGGGTCCCTGAGCACGTGCGGGAGTGGGCGCGAGCTCAGGACGAGGTGGCCTGATGGCGAGTGTGTCGCGCGATCCGCGGGACGGTCGTTGGCTGGCTCGTTGGCGTGATCCCGGTGGGCGGCAGCGCAAGAAGTCATTTGCGAGGAAGGTCGATGCGCAGCGGTGGCTCGATCAGCATCAGGCCCGAACCCACCGCGGGCAGTACATCGATCCGGCCGCCAGCCGTGTTCGTATCGCCGATATCGCCGAGCCGTGGGCCAAGGGGCTGGTTCACCTGAAGGAGTCGACGGCGAATCGCTATCGCGGCATCGTGCGGGTGCACATCTTGCCACGGTTCGGCGCCTGGAGGCTGGCCGATCTGCGCCACTCTGATGTCCGCGACTGGGTGACTGATCTGTGTGCGTCGGGGTTATCGGCCGCGAGCGTTCGGCAAACCCATCGTGTGCTTGTGCTGATCCTGGCCGAGGCGGTCCGGGATGGTCGGATCGCAGGGAACCCTGCGCAAGGTGTGAAGCTGCCCCGCATTAGTCGGTCTTCGCCGGCCTTCCTCGACGGTCCCGAGCTGGCCTCGATGGTGATGGCGGCTGGCCGAGACGGGCTGTCGGTCGCCGTGCTGGGTTTGTGTGGGCTGCGCTTCGGCGAGCTGGCCGCCCTTCGCGTACGCCACGTTAATCTCCTCCGGCGCCGATTGGAGGTGGCCGAGAGCGTGACCGAGGTAAACGGCGAACTTGTCTGGTCGACGACGAAGACCGGACGCACGCGGTGGGTGCCGTTTCCGCCGTCGCTGGCTGACGGACTGGCCGGGCTTTGTCGTGGGAAGGGGCCTGACGACCTGCTGTTCACCTCGCCTGAGGGCGGACCGCTGCGGCTGCGGAACTGGCGCCGGCGGGTCTTCGATCCGGTGCGGGAGAAGATCGATCGCCCCGACCTGCGTCCCCACGATCTCCGCCACACCGCCGCATCTCTGGCAATCCAGGCGGGCGCCAACGTGAAGGCCGTGCAGCAGATGTTGGGCCACGCCTCGGCGGCCATGACCCTCGATGTGTACGCCGGCTTGTTCGGTGACGACCTGGACGCCGTAGCCGCAGCGCTGGACGGCCTGGTGCCACAAGTGCGCCACCGCGCGGGCGACGACCAGCCAGACGAGGAGGCGTCGGATGCGCTCAACCTCGCCTGACAAGGTCAAATCAATGCGTACCCCCAGTGGGACTCGAACCCACNNCGCCCTGATCGGAGCCGCCGCCCAATGACGTCGGCTTCGGGATGATCGCCATGGCGTGCACCAGTCCGGACGCCGCCACGCAGTGCGGGCCGGCGGTCGCAGCCGCGCAGGCACGGTTGCCGCAGATGACCGCGGACCTGGCCGCGCTGATCCAGCAGGTCCAGGATCAGGCGCCGCGCGCGGAGATCTATGTCACCGGCTATCCGATCCTGTTCCAGTGCGGTCCGCATCCGGTCCTCGGGACCGTCGATGCGGCCAACCAGCAGCTCAACCACGCGATCCGGGCCGTGGCTCTGGCGCAGGGCGCGACCTATGTCGATGTGACGGACGAGTTCGCCGGCCACGGGCTGTGTCAGGGACCGAACAGCTGGATCCTGCCCGCCGGCTCCGTCGCCCCGCTGCACCCGACCGCTCGCGGGCAGCAGGCGTACGCCGACGCCATCGAAGCGACCGCGTTCACAAGCGCTGCGGAGAGCTGAGCGGGGAATATGGGGTGCCCCCAGTGGGACTCGAACCCACGACCCGCGGATTAAAAGTCCGCTGCTCTAACCATCTGAGCTATAGGGGCCCGACAAGCATACCGAAATCGGCCAGCACGTTTTGCCAGCGCCATCGGCAGGCTCCGGGGCCCCGTCGGGCCGCCACGCCGGCTATTCCGGACGGTTGCCGGTGTGGCGGCTCATGAGGAACGGGGTGGTGATGCCGTCATACATCAGATGCGTCATCAACCCTTCCCGCGCGTGCCGCAGGTTGTGGCAGTGGTCCATCCACACCCCCGGGTTGTCGGCCACGAAGGCGACTTCATAGGTCTCCCCGTCCTCGACGTTGAGGGAGTCCACGTGCCATGGGCTGCCGGTGGCGGGCACTCCATCTCGGCTCAGCACGGTGATGTGGTGACCGTGCAGGTGCATGGGGTGCACGTCACCGGAGTCGTTGCTGATCCGCATGCGGACGATCTCGCCCTCCCGGACCATGAACATCGGGACGTCGGGATAGATCCTGCCGTTGATCGTCCACCACAGCCCGGGGCGGCCGTCGAGCAACCCGAAGCGACGCCCGATCCGATAGTCGAACACGCGCGCCGCGTGCTCGGGATCGAATCCCAGCGGCGCGGGGGTGCCATAGCTGAGGAGATCGACGCGGTCGGCGGGGACCGGCGTACCCTCCGGCCCGCCCTCACCCACCACAATCCCCGCGCCGGGCACCTGAACCCGTGCGCCGCCCTCCGGGACGATCACCTCGAGGTCGGCCCGGGCGCCCGCGGTGAGCGTGAGCCCACGTTCCCGGACAGGGGTTGGCCCGGTCAGATCCCGCCCGTCGATGGCCAAAACGCGATAGTCGGCGCCGGCCACCCAGACCGGCATCGGGCCGGGATCGGTGTTGATCATCCGGATACGCACGCTGCTGCCCGGTGCCGCCGGATGGTGGAGTTGGGCGTTGAGGGTACGCCGGCCTGCGTAGGTGTGGATCACCGCCGTGAGCTCGGCATCCGTGGTCGGTCCCGAGGCGGGCAGGACGACCAGCGGGCCGAGCAGGCCACCGGTGACCTGGGGGTCGGAGACCTGATGGGAGTGGTACCAGAACGTCCCCGCATGCGTCGGCACGAAACGATAGACATAGTCCTCACCGGGCAGCGCCGCATCCTGGGTGACTCCGGCGACACCGTCCACACCGTTCGGGACCTCCAGCCCATGCCAGTGCAGCGTCGTGCCGTCGGTGATGTTCTCGTTGCGCAGCCGGACCTCGAGGAGCTCGCCCTGCGTCACGGTGATCAACGGCCCCGGAGACGTCCCGTTGAGCGTGAACCCCGGCACCGTCGTGCCGTCCGCCAGGCGGACCTCACCCTGACGGGCCACGAGGTCCACCCGGACGTCGGCAGGGCGGGCCGGATCCGCGATGAGGCTGGTGACCGACCGCGGGTTCCCTGGTGCGTGCCCGTGCCCGGCCCGCCCATGACCGTCAGCCTCGGGTGCGTGTCCGGCCGGTGCGCCCCCGCTGCCCCAGTCCGGTTCGCCCATCGACAGGGCCGAGAACTGGGTCGGCAGACGACTTGACGACCACGCGATCCCGGCGACGGCGACAAGCAGCACCGCCAGGCAGATCGGCACCCACCTCGGCCATGCCCACCTCACTGGGCGGCATGGACCGTGGCGCGCGGTTCGGGAGCCCCGCTCGGAGACTGCACCCGCTGGCCGGCCCTGCTGGCCGCGAGCGCGGCAAGGAGGAGCAGCAGCGCGTTCAGCCCGTGCAGCAGTCCCAGGATCGGCAGCGCCGGTGCGCCCATGCCGAGCGTGATCTGGAGGGCGACGAGCACGGCGACGACCACGGCCCACATGATGGCGCCGGGGAATCGCGCCAGCAGGCCGACGACGAGCAGCGCGGCGGCGACGAGCGGGATCACCAGCGTCCCGTTCATTCCGTGGATGATGGCGCCGAAGATCTCGGGGAACGGTGGCGGGCCACTTTGGTTCTCCATGAACGCCTTGTCGACGACACCACCGGTGAGGATGAAATGGTTCACTCCCGCGGACATCCACGCATGGGTGGCGGCCTGGACGATGACCAGCGCGACGACTATGCGGGCGAGGAGGCGATAAGCAGAAATCATGACGGACTCCTTGTCGAGACGCATCGCGATTCGGTGCGTCCACTCCAGCGTCCGCGGGTGGCGTCCCGGGTGCCCAGAGGCACCGTCCCGGGTCACGCCGGGACATGGTCCCGGCATTCGGGTCCCCATGTCGGGTTCCAGCACGTCGGAGCTCAGAGGCCGCCGGCCTCGCGTACCCTCGCCACCGCCGCGGCGCGATCCGGCACCTGCAATTTCGTCAGGATGGCGGAGACGACATTGCGTACCGTCTTCTCCTGCAACTCCAGCCGACGCGCGATCGCGCCGGTCGCGAGCCCGTCCGCGAGCAGCCGCAGGACCTCGCGCTCGCGGGGCGTGAGGTGCGCGAACGCGGGCCGTGATTGCTCCAGCGTCCCGAACCACTCGGACAGCCGTTCGGTCAGGGACGCCGAGAACACCGCGCCTCCCTGGGCGACGGTCCGGATCGCCGTCACGACGGCGTCGGGCTCGGCGGTCTTGACGACGTACCCCTGCGCTCCCGCCCGCATCGCCTGGAACACCGTCTCGTCGTTGTCGAACATCGACAGGATCAGCACCGAGGTGTCGGGCAACCGAGCCCGGATGCGCGTGGTCGCCTCGAGCCCGGAGAAGCCGGGCATGGAGAGGTCGAGTACGCAGACATCGGGCCTCGCCGCGACCGCGCCCGCCACCGCGTCCGGCCCGGTGGCCACCTCCGCCACGACCTCGATGCCGGCGCACACGGCCAGATAGCCCGCCAGGCCCTGGCGATAGAGCGGATGGTCATCCGCGAGCAGCACCCGGATCATGGCTGACCCGCCAGATCGTTCCCATGGCTGCCCGCCAGAATCGTCCCCTGACGGCCCGCCAAGGGCAGCTCGGCCTCGACCACCGTCCCGTGCGGCTCGACCCGGGAGACCGTGAGCAGCCCGCCCAGTTCGGCGGCACGTTCGGACATCGTCGTCACGCCCACCCCGCGCCGGAACCCGTCCGGGATGCCCGACCCGTCGTCCCGCACGCAGAGGCGCAGGAGGTCCGGGGTCCGCTCGATCCGGACATCCGCCCGGCTCGCGGCGGCGTGCCGGACGACGTTGGCGAGGGCGGTGGTGATGATGCGGTACGCCGCCACCTCCACCGCGGCCGGCAACCGGGCGACGTGCTTGTCGGTGAGACCCTCCGACTCGACGGTGACCGTCAGCGGAGCGGCTCCGAGACCATAGTCCCGAATTGCGGCCACCAGCCCCAGTTCGTCGAGCACCGGGGGCCGCAGGTCATAGGACAGTTGGCGCAGTTGGTCGGCCGCGGCGGAGGCCTGCCGTGAGGTGTCGGCGAGTGCCCGGTCGGTGTCGGGGTCGAGTGACCCGCGTTGGCGCGCGAGTGCCCGGGTGGTCTGGATGCGCAGGGCGAGTGCGCTGACGGCGGGGCCGAGTTCGTCGTGGAGGGTACGCCGCAGTGCGCGCCGCTCCTCCTCGCGCGCGACCACGATCCGCTCCCGCGACGCCCGGAGTTCGGCGGTCAACTCCACCTCGTGCAGCACCAGCCCGATCTGGTGGGCCCACCCCTGCAACAGCGAGACCTCACGTGGGGACAAGGCATCCGCACCGCCGCGCCGGCCGACCACGAGCCGCCCGGTCGCGCCCGCCGGATGGGTCAGCGGGAGCGCGGCGGCAGCGCCGTCGGCCCGGCCGGCCTCCGCCCGGAACCCGGAATCGCCCTCGATGGCGACGAAGGGCAGGCGCAGTGCCCGGCGGATCTGCTCCGCCACCGCGGCCAGGTCCCGGTCCTGGGCACCGAGCTGTTCGGCCACGCGCGTGAGCGCCGCCTGGGGATCGTCACGGTCGCCATAGATCAGCCGGTTGATCCCGCGTTGCAGCCGGCCCCGGACCGGGATCAGGGCAACCGCCGTCAGCACCGCGGTCGTCGTGGTCGCCCAGTCCGGCACGCGGCCCCGGACCAGTGCCGTGACCAGCCCGGTGAGGGTGAGATAGAGGATGACGGCCGTGGCGGTCAGCGCCGCGTACACCAACGCGGTCGTCAGCACCACATCCAGACCGAACAGCCGATAGCGCAGCATCGCGATGCCGAACCCGACCACGAAGACGAGCCCGGGCAACCCGATCCACTCCGCAGGCAACAGGGAATCCCCGGTGAACAGTCGGGGTGCGAACCAGAACGCGATGACCAGCAGTGCCGCGACCGCGAACGAGGCACCGGTCCACAGCAATTGCTGGCGGCCGACCGGGTCGGCATCCGGGCCGCGATAATCCCGCACGCGGATCCCCACGACGACGAAGTTCGCCAGGAGGACGGCGATCGTCACCCCGGCCTGGACGAGGACCACGATCCGGACGAACCCGGTGGCCGACCCGCGGACGAGGGCAGCGAGGACGCACCCGAGCAGGGCGGCGGCGACCGGGGCGAGCATCACCGACCAGCGACGGATCGTGCCGTTGAGAGCCGGCCGCGAGGCGGTGGGGAAGTGGAGCGCCCCGAGCAGAGAGGCGCCCCACGCCAGGCAGAACACGAACGTGGTCTCGATGAGATACACGATCCGCGGCCACCCCTCGAACGCCGCCGACGGCGGCAACCCGAACTCCGTCACCACCGTGCTCGCCAGCAGCGCCGACCCGAGCAACAGGGTCGCGCCGGCCCCCGGATCGCGGGGACGGAGGACGAATGCGTGACAGCCCAGCCCGAACAGGGCGACCACGAACGCGATCGTCGGGGCCGCCTGACCGAGTTTGGCGATCATCTGCGGCGGCGTGGGCTGCAGGGGGAGGACCAGCGAACCCCCGATGGTGTCGAAGCGTACGCTCCCGTGGTCCGGGGCCCCCGGGCGGTTCGGTTGGGTGCGTGCCGGCTCGCGGGAAGCGGCCCGGATCAGGCTGATCGGTGGGGGTGGGGTGGGACAGCCGGGCATGGCTTCCGGGCGTACGCCTCGCTCATCCCAGCCCGCGGCCACCGGCGTGACGCGCACACATTCGCTGGGCGTGGCCGCACGCCATCCGACGAACAGGGCACTGAGGAGCAGACAGGTCGAGGCGACGAGAAGCACCCCCCATTGCACGCGCATCTCTGTCGCCATGACGTCCTCGTCCCGACAACGCGCGCCGCACCCGCGAGCGTGCGTCCCACCAGCATCCCGCACAATTGTTTCGGTGACCAGAGGTAAAGTCGGGCTGCAGGGCGGTTCCCACGACTGATCGGCGACATGAGAAGCCCCTCATGTTCACCTCACGTCAACTTCACGTTCACCCTGCATTCTCAGGGCATGAGCGCATCCCACCCTCGCATTGCTCTTTATGGACACGACACCCAGGGCCTCGGCCACCTGCGGCGCAACCTCGTGCTCGCGAGTGCCTTCGCGGCCGACGCCCCCGACGGTCTCGGCGCCGAGGTGCTGCTGCTGACCGGCGCCAGCGAGATCGGGCTGTTCCCGCGCCCGCGCGGGGTGGATGCCCTGGTCCTTCCCGGCGTACGCAAGGACGACCGGGGCGACTATGCACCCCGGCAACTGCGGGGTGACCTCACCGAGGTCGTCCGTTTCCGGAGCGCGATGATCGAGGCGGCGCTCGCGAGTTTCCCGCCGGACTTGGTGGTGGTTGACAAGACTCCGCGGGGTTTCGGTGGTGAGTTGGAGTGCGCGCTGCGGGGACTGCGCGCCGCCGGGACCCGCACGGTGCTCGGCCTGCGCGACGTGCTGGACGACGTGCCGACCACGCGTGCGGAATGGCGTGCGGGGGCCGGCGACCAAGCAGTGCGCGACCTCTTCGACGAGGTCTGGGTCTATGGCGACCCGGCCATTCACGACGTACGCGTCGCCACGGGGATGGCTCCGGACGTCGCGGAGCGTACCCATCATCTCGGCTATCTCTCCGCCGACCGGATCGATCCGGTCGAGCGGCAGCACCGTCCCGACACCGAGGGCAGGCCCTATGTCCTGGTCATGGCCGGTGGCGGGCAGGACGGCGCCGAACTCACCCGGCGGGCGGCGGCGATGGAACCCCCGCCCGGGCACGAGTTGATCGTGCTGACGGGGCCGCAGTTGGCGGAGGAGGAGGTACGCGCGGTCCGCGCCCTGGCCGAGGACCGGCCGCGGGTGCAGGTCATGCGGTTCAGCCGGCACGGCGCCGCCTGGCTGACCGGCGCGGCGGCCGTGATCACGATGGGCGGCGCGAACACGGTCGCGGAGATCATCGACACCGACGTCCCGGCCCTCGTGGTTCCCCGGGTCACGCCGCGGGCCGAACAACTCGTGCGCGCGGAAGCCCTTGCTGCCCATGGCCACCTGTCGGTGCTGCGGCCCGATGAGGTGACGACGGCACTGCTGGACCAGTGGGTGCACGCTGCCGTCGGCACCCGCACCGAACGGGCCGGCATCAACCGCGCCGGCGTCGCCGCCACCACCGAGCGCGCCCGAGCGCTCTTGTCCTTTCCCCGGTCCCAGCGCCGGGCCGATCTGCTGACCCTGAGGAGCCCCCATGTTGCCTGAGCTGCTGCTCGACCTGTCCCGCACCGGCCGCCGGATCGGTTATGTCGTGAAGTGCTATCCCCGGTTCTCCGAGACGTTCATCGTCCGCGAGATCCTCGCCCGGGAGGCCGCCGGTGACGACATCACGATCGCGGCGCTGCGTACGACGACCGATGAACGGTTCCATGCCCTGCTCGCCCGGGTGCAGGCACCGGTGACCTGGATGCCGGTGGAGACTCGCGGCTCGACGCGGATGTGGGACGGACTCGCGCGCCTGCGCCAGCTCCGCGCGGACGCCGGACGCGGTCCGCTCGACCCGGCCGCGGTCGATGCCCTGTTCGACGAGGAAGCCGCGGTCGCGGCCCAGGCCGTCCATCTTGCGACCTGGGCGCTGGAGAACGACCGCGAACACCTGCACGCGCACTTCGCGTCGCTGTCGGGACGCACCGCCCGCGTCGCCGCCAAGCTCGCCGGGCTCACCTGGACCCTCACCGCGCACGCGAAGGACATCTTCCACCACAGCAACGATCCCGTCCGGCTGCGGGCGGTCCTCACCGATGCGGATGCGGTGGTCGGGGTCAGCGACATGACCGCCGACTGGATCCGGACGCTGGCGCCGACCGCACGGGTTGAGCGGATTTACAACGGCATGGACCTCGACGAGCTGCGGTTCACCGCACCTGAGCAGCGGCCGGCTCGGATCGTCGGCGTGGGCCGCCTGGTCGCCAAGAAGGGGTGGCCGGACTTCCTGACCGCCGTGGCCCGCCTCCGCGCGGAAGGCCTCGACGTCACCGCCGACATCGCCGGGTCCGGCCCGCTCGCGGCGGACCTCCAACTCCTTGCCGGCGACCTCGGCCTGGACGAGGCGGTCACCTGGCACGGCCCCATGCCCCAACACGAGGTGATCGAGCTCGTCCGGTCCGCAGCGGTGTTCGCCGCCCCCTGTGTCATCGCCGAGGACGGCGACCGCGACGGGCTGCCGACGGTGCTGTTGGAGTCGATGGCGTTGGGGACGCCGGTGATCGGCACGCCCGTCGCGGGCATCCCCGAGGCCGTCCTCGACGAGCAGACCGGTCTCATCGTCGATGAGCATGCCCCGGACCAGTTGGCCGCAGCCCTCACGCGCCTGCTGACGGACGCAGAACTCCGCGTACGCCTCGCCACCGCGGGCCGTGCCCACATCGAACGCCACTTCGACATCCACGACCAGGCCCGCCACCTGCGCGCGCTGACGGAGACGGTCGTCCCGCACGCGCGGGCTGCGAACCCGCGTGCGGTGCCGGACGGCGGTGACGTCATCTATGTCGTGACCGATCCGGGGATCCCGGCGTTCGGCCGCAAGGGCGCCTCCGCCCACGTCCAGGAGGTGCTGCGCCAGTTCGTCGGCCGGTCGCGGAAGGTCACGCTCGTCGCAACGCGTCTGGACGGGCCGGTCCCGCCCGGGCTCGAGGACGTCACCACCATCGAGCTGGGCCGCCCTCGGACCGATTCGCCCGCAGCAGCCGAGCAGGCGCTGCAGGAGCTGGACCGCCGTGCCGCGGACGTCGTCGCCGCGCTCGTGGGAGCCGGCCTGGCCGCCCACCCGGACGGGCCGGCGCCGTTGGTCTATCAGCGCTATTCGCTGTGGAGCGCCGAGGTGCTCGAGCGGGCCCGCCACGCCGGTGCCCGCACCGTGGTGGAGATCAACGCACCGCTGGTCGATGAGCAGCGGACACATCGAGTGCTCGTGGACGAGACCGCGGCCCTCGCGCTGAGCAGGCGGGCGATGCGGGCGGCGGACGTCGCGTACGCCGTCAGCGGTCCGGTGGCCCGCTGGGCCGAGCAGCTCGCCGGGGTCCCGGTGGAGGTGATCGGCAACGGTGTCGACGTGGACCGGTTCACCGGCACCGCGGGCAGCGGCGCAGAGCCACCGACGGTCGTGTTCGTGGGGACGTTCCGGCCCTGGCACGCCCCCGACCTGCTGGTGGCGGCGGCCGGTCGCCTCCGGGAACGCGGCCTGCCGGTCAAGTTGCTTCTGGTCGGCGACGGGCCGAGCCTGGCCGGGACGGTGGCGTCCGCTCAGACGCTCGGCGTCGAGGTCGAGGCGACCGGTCCGGTCGATCACACCGCGGTTCCGGGACTGCTCGCCCGGGCGGACCTGGCCTGTGCGCCCTATCCAGCGGGGGAGGCGTACTTCTCGCCGCTCAAGCTCATCGAATATCTCGGCGCAGGCCTGCCCACCGTGGCCTCCGCGATCGCGGATCTGCCCGACCTCATCCGGCCGGACGAGGCAGTGCTCGTGGCTCCGGGAGATCTCGACGCGCTCACCGAGGCCCTCGCCGACCTGGTCCGGGACCCCGCCCGCAGGGCGGCGCTCGCCAGGGCGGGCCGGCAGGCAGCCGTCAGCCGCTTCACCTGGCAGGCCGTCGTCGACCGGCTCCTGGCACTCGTCCCGGCAGGCACGGATCGAACGGAGGTCGCCGTCGGATGAACCTTCGCACACGACCGCACACGGCCGAGGGCCGGCGGCCGGGGAAGCTGCGACGCGCGGCGGATCAGCGGCCACCGACACCGCTGCGGCGTACCCTCGCCATCCTCCGCCCGCACCTCAAGGGCTCCGGCCGGCTTGCGGCCTTCGGCGTCCTCGCTGTGCTGGCCGAAGTCGCCGCCCGACTGCTCGAGCCCTGGCCGATCAGCTGGGTGCTCGACGGGGTGATCCCGGCGGTGGTCGGACAGCCGATCCCGGGCGGCGTACCCCGCCTCCTCATCGGCGCCGGCATCGCCGTCGTCCTCGTCGCCGGACTGCGGGCCGGGGCGGCCTTCCTGTCCACGCTGGCGTTCGCCAACGTCGGTGCGCAGGTCACGACTCGCCTGCGCGCGCACGTCCACGAGCGACTGCTCGGCGCGAACCTCGCCTTCCACGACCGGATGCGCTCGGGGGACTTGGTCACACGTGTGGTGTCCGACGTCGGCCGTGTCCAGGAGGCCGGGGTGACCGCCGGGCTGCCGCTGATGGCGAACGTCCTGACCGTGACCGGCATGCTCGTCGTGGTCGTGATCCTCGACCCGGTTCTGGCGCTCGTCGTGCTCGGCATCCTGCCGGTGATCCTGATGTCCGGTCGCTTCTCCGGCTCGCGCATCACCAAGGCGTCCCGTGCCCAGCGCAAGCGCGAGGGAGAGCTGGCCGGTGATGCGGGGGAAGCCTTCGCCGCGGTACAGACGATCCAGAGCTATGACCTCGGCCAGCACCTCGGGCGCCGTTTCGCCCAGGCGAACGTCAAGGGCCTCAAGGACGGGGTGCGCGCCAAGCGCCTGTCCGCGGCGCTCGAGCGGCGTACCGACCTCCTCGTCGGCCTCGCCACCGGCGCCGTGCTGGCGATCGGCGGATGGCGCGTGGTGGTCGGCGCGATCAGCCCGGGCGAGCTCGTCGTGTTCATCACCTATCTCAAGACCACGTTCAAACCGCTGCGTGATCTGGCGAAGCACACGGGTCGGATCGCCCGCGCCGCGGCCTCCGGTGAACGGATCGCCGACACCCTCGACCAGGCGGTGCCGGTGCGCGATCGGTCCTGGGCACGGCCGCTGCCCGCGCGCCGCCCGGGCGCTCTCGAGGGCGCGGTGGATCTCCATGGGGTGACGTTCGGATATGGGGGTACGCCGGTTCTGCGCGGCGCCGATCTGCACGTGCGGGCGGGGGAACGGGTGGCGATCGTCGGGCCCAGTGGATCGGGCAAGTCCACCCTGCTCAACCTGCTCCTGCGATTCCACGAACCGCGTCGCGGCATCATCACGCTCGACGGGCACGACCTGCAGGACCTGACGCTGTCGTCGGTGCGGGAAGCCTCCGCCGTCGTGCTGCAGGACTCCGCGATCTTCGCCGGGGACCTGGCCGAGAACGTCCGGCTCGGGCGGCTCGACGCCACTGACGAGGAGGTCGAACGTGCCCTGCGCGAGGCGGCCCTCGGCTCCCTCATCGACGGATCGGCGGAGGGAATTCATCGACCGGTCTCGGAAAAGGGATCGACCCTGTCCGGCGGGCAACGTCAGCGACTCGCGATTGCGCGGGCGCTGTTGCGCAACCCGCGCCTGGTCCTGTTGGACGAACCGACCACCGGCCTGGACGAGGCGAGCCGGCGTGAGGTCGTCGCGGCGCTGCGGCAGTTGGCGGCCGGCCGAACGATGATCCTCGTCACCCACGACGAGGACGTGCTCGCCGGTGTCGATCGGGTGCTCGAAGTCCGCGACGGCCAGTTCGTCGAACGGAAGGGATCTTCGCTTCGCGCGTTGCTGGACGACTCCGAGCGCAGCGGCATGGCGCGGGACCCACGGGACTCGGAGCACGCAGGGAAGGGCCGCGTCGGCGTGGGTGTCGGACGGAAGGGAGGGACCCCATGACCCGAATTGATGAGGATCTTGCCCCGATGAATGCCGAGGTCCCGATGAACGAAGAACTCACCCTGACGGATGCCGCTGTGATGAGTGCCCATCCCGATCTGCCGGCACTGACCGTGCTGCTCGACCCCGAACGGTTGCGGGCGGAGACAGCCGGACTCGACAGCGGTCCGCTGCGGCTGGACCGGCTGCGGCTGAAGCCCGGTGCGTCGGTGACGGCGATGCTGCGTCCGGAAGGGGGCGTCGGATCCTGGGTGCTGGCGAGGGGCTTCGCCCTCGAGCCGTGGAAGACCAAGCGACACAAGGATCTGCGGGCGGCCGCGGATGCGGGACTGCCCGGTCGGGAGTTGGTGGAGGCGCGTCTCGTGCTCATCCCGGCAGCCGCGGACCGGCAGCTTCGCCGCTTGGCCCCGCTGCGGCCGGACACCGGTTGCTGTGTTCCCGCCCCGCGCCGAGTGGCAGCCATGGCTGCCTCCGTATCCGACACACTGTCGGATCCGGCTGACCAGGATTGGCGGCTGGTTGGCAACGGAGGGGCGTTTTCCCCAGCCACGGAGCGAGACACGGAAACTGGCCGCCAATCCTGTCCGGTGGGGCAGGTCCGCGTGCGCACGTTGTCGCACAATCCCTCCCGGCGGTGGGTCGGTGTCGCGGACACCGGCCGGTCGAAGCACGTGTTGCGGCTTCACCATGACCGGCGCGTCGAGGTGCTCCCGTGGGTGCCGGGCAGGATGTGGCGGCCGGGTGACGCGCTGCCGGATGAACTGGTCACGGGGTGGGCAGCCTCCGGCGCGCTCCCGCACGGAGCGCAGCCGGGATTGCCTTTCGGTCGGCTGCCATTGGTCGGGACGCAACTGCCGGCGATGCTCCGCGCCGCGTCCACCGGACTGCACATGCTGCACGAGCCGTGGGGTGATCGCGCCGACGCGGTGGTGCGGGCGATCGTGGACCGGCTGAGTCGCGTACCCTCCGCACCCGCCCACGGCGATCTCACCCCCGATCAGGTCGTGGTGGACGGCGATCGGCTCACCGTTCTCGACTGGGACCGCGCCGGGCTGTGGCCGGTCGGTTGGGACGTCGCGAGCTGGACCGCGGGCCTGGTCGTCGCCGGATGGTGCGCGGGCGACGGCTCCGCCGCGGTCACCGGGCGCGTGAACCCCGTCGTTCTTGCTGCTGCAGCGATTCTGCGCGGCCCCGAACCGTTCCGTCGCCGGCATCCGGCCTGGGCCGAGCGGACGGCAGCCCTGCTGACCCACGCCGAGCGGGCGCTCGCATGACCCCCGCGGGTACGCCGACATCGGTGTGGGCGCGGGGGACGGGTGCACCGGGGACGCGTGCACCGGGGACGCGTACGCCGGGGACGCGTACGCCGGGGACGCATGCGCTGGAGGAGGCGTTGGCGGAAGGGGTCCGGGTCGCCGGGCAGAATTGGCGCGTGACTCGTGCGTGGCCGGCCGCGTTCGGGGACCCGGCTGCTGGCTATGTCCTCGAACTCATCGCCGCGGATGGCCGCGTTCGGGGCGCGTACCTCCGGGATGGCCAGGTGGAGGCTGGACCCGATGCGGCGCTCCCGGCACTCGAGCGACTCCTTGGTGAGGGCTGGACGGTGCTCGGGCACCGGTTCGGCAAGCGGGCCGTGCTGCGCCGCGACGGTGCCGGGGTATTCCGGAAACTCGCCTCGCCGAAGGCCACCAAACGAGCACTCGCCCGTGCGGACACGGTCGATCGGCTGCTGGCCTTCGCCCCAGGGGCGCCGCTTCCCCCGGATCGCGTGGCCAGTGACGCCGCAACCGGTGTCATCGACCTCGCGCCTGCCCCCGGGAGGTCGCTCAGGGACGTGCTCACCGACGACGGGACCTCCCGTGCCGAGGCCGGGGCGATCGGCCACACGCTGGGGGAGCTCCTCGCTCGACTGGGCCGGGTCGGCCGAGCGGGCCAACGGGAGGACGCACCCGGTGCCCCACTCCCGGAGCACGGTCCGGCGGAGGAAGCCGCGGTCATCGAGCGTTGGGTCGCCGCGGCCTGCGCCGCTGCGCCGCTGTCGCCGGAGGCCTCCGCCCGGCTGCGGGTGGCGGCGGACACCGTGATCGCGCAGCTGCACAGCCTCGAGGACCAGTGCTCGAACAGGGATCGGGGACCCGGGGGGCGTCCGTCCCGGGCCGCGGGTCTGGTACGCCAGCCATTGGTCCTGACCCATCGGGATCTGCACGACGGTCAGATCCTCGTCGCGGAGGACCGGGCGCTGACGGTGCTGGATTGGGATACAGCGGCCTGGGCCGACCCGTGCCTCGACGTCGGCAACCTGCTCGCTCACCTGGAGCTCCTCTCCAGGCAGACGCCGCCGGCGACTGATCGCGTGGCCGCAACCATCACAGGCGTGAGGGCGTCGCTCACCGCGGCGGGTCATCCGGCGGTCACCGACCCCGGGCGGCTCGCGCTCTGGCGCCGGGCCGCAGCGGTGCGGATCCGGGCTGTCCACGCGTTCCGGGTGGTGCAGAACGCCTGACGGTCGGCGCATCTGGGTCGATGGTGGCGAAGACGTTGTCTTGGTCGGCACCGGAGTTCTGTGGCGCAGGGAAGCACCCTGTGGGGCTCACGTTGCCCGGGTTGGCACACCC
>LSQX01146990.1_pt1 | contig 15861 bp, 8 predicted proteins | sample 654561 | NCBI WGS metagenome assembly LSQX01 (sample SAMN04489861, study PRJNA283612) | anaerobic digester metagenome | isolation source: 4 biogas reactors fed with cattle manure at either 37C or 55C with and... | place: Denmark: Kongens Lyngby | collected 2014 | reverse complement strand
CGCTTCCCCGCTCAGCAGACATCGGCGGTTCAGCGTCGCGCCTTTAATTAGGCAGCGAGAGCGAAGTTATCGTTCGCATTTAGGTTTTTTCCTGTTTTTTTACGAGGCCAACAGGAGTCCTCGGCGCGCCACTGAAATTCCGATCTGCCCCGTCGAAACCAGTCGCCCCCTTTGAAAAGAACAACACCAGTATGGCAGATTCCGGCTCGGGAAGCAAGCCGCGCCGATACTAAACCGCAGACCACACGAACACCAACGCACCAACGCGGGCATGCCTTTTTTAAGTAGCGCCCGGAGACTTAAAAAGCTATGCTGAGCGTCGCTTTTTTTTGAGTAGTGAAAGGAAGTCTCATGGATACGAAAGTGGCTGACAACGTTTTTTGGGTCGGGTTCATCGATTGGGCGGTGCGTGATTTTCACGGATACAAAACCAGTCGGGGTTCCACGTATAACGCCTATCTGGTGATGGATGAGAAAACGGCGCTGATCGATGCGGTCAAAGCGCCTTACGCCGCGACGCTGCTGGAGCAGATCCAAACGCATGTGCCGCTTGAAAAGGTTGACTACGTCGTCTGCAATCATGCCGAGCCGGATCACTCGGGCGCTCTGCCGGATGTGATGCGCGCCTGCCCCAATGCGACACTGCTCTGCAATGCAAAGTGTAAGGATGCGCTGGCCCGCCATTACGACACCCGCGATTGGAAGTTTCAGGTTGTCAAGGACGGCGAAACGCTTTCGCTGGGCCGTCGTACTCTCCAGTTCCTCGATACGCCGATGGTTCATTGGCCGGAGTCGATGGTTACCTATCTGGTTGAGGATGCCATTCTCTTTTCAATGGACGCCTTCGGTCAGCACTATGCGTCGGGGTTCCGCTTTGATGACGAGTCGGATATGTGCGAGGTGATGCAGGAGGCGAAGACCTATTACGCCAACATCGTGCTGCCTTACGGCCGGCCGGTGGCGACGGCGCTCAAGCGTCTCGGCGGCCTCACGCTCAAGATGGTGGCGCCGAGCCACGGCGTGATCTGGCGCAGTCACTTTGACAAGATTCTCGCGGCGTATCAGGACTGGATGGTTTGCAAGCCCGCCCGTAAAGTTGTGATCGCCTATTGCACCATGTGGGGCAGCACGCGCCTGATGGCCGAAGCTGTGGCCGAGGGTGCCCGAACGTTGCCGGTCGAGGTCAAGCTGCTCAATGTGGACGTCACGCACGATACGCAGATCATTACCGAGGTGATGGACTGCGCGGCCTTTGCAGCGGGTACCGCTACGCTCAACATGGGGATCATGCCGCGCATGGCTGCGACGTTGACCTATCTGCGCGGACTTAAGCCGCTGGGCAAGGCGGGTTTCGCCTTCGGTTCGTACGGCTGGGCCGCGAAGGGCGTGGATGAGGCGGCGTGTTTCCTGGCGACCATGCAGATGGCACCGGTGTGCGAGCCGCTTATCTGCCGCTACGCGCCGGACGCCGAGACGCTGGAAGCCTGCCGCGCCGCCGGCCGCGCGCTGGCAGAGGTCGCGCAACGTGCGTAGGGTGAGGAGGGCGGTTTTTGGACATGATTGACAAGATTGACATGATTGACGCGCCGTGCGCGGCGTGGCGGCGAGTGTGGCGTGCGGTGACAAGCGCCGCGCTGTTGGTGTGTGCGTCCGCTTCTGCGGTGTTCGGCGCGCAATCGCCGTTCGGCCTGAAGGTCGAGCGTCTGGAGTCTGCGGATGACGCGCAGACCGAGGTGCGGATCACGCTGAGCGTACCCTCCAATCACCTGATTTACGCTGAAACCTTCAAGGTCTCGGCATCGCCGGTGCAGGTGCCCAAGCCTGAGAACAAGCCGGATCCGATCAACCCCTCGCAGCAGGTCGGCGTCTATACGGGTACCTTCGAATCGCGTTGGCGCATCGCGCCGTTGCGTGACGGTGCCGCACTGACGGTCGCCTACCAAGGGTGCGACGACACCGTGTGCTTTATGCCGGAAAGCCATGCGTTCCGCTACGACGCCGCGTCCGGCCGCTTTGTCATCGCGCCTGACGAGGCGGACACCGCCCCATCAACGGCGGAGGGGGCCGATACATGGACGCACGGCTTCGCGATGGTTTCCGGCGGCGGCTACATGAAGACGGGTGAGTTTCTCGCGTTTCTGGATCAGGCCGAAGGCCAGACGCCCGCTGCTGATACGTCGCGTACCGGACTGGCTGGTTTTCTGAACGATCCGGTCGTCTTCTTTCATGCGCACGGCTTGTTGTTGACGCTCCTGCTGGTACTGCTCGGCGGCATGCTGCTTAACCTCACGCCCTGTGTGTTGCCGATGATCCCGATCAATCTGGCGATCCTCGGTGCAGGCGCGGGGGCCGGCTCGCGCGGGCGCGGCTTCGGACTCGGCGCGGCTTATGGCGCGGGGATTGTACTGGTCTATGGCGGTCTGGGCTGGATCATCCTGCGCAGCGGGCTCTTTTTCGGCGCGTTGCAGGCGTCGCCTTGGTTCAGTCTTGCGGTCGGTCTGATTTTCGCGGCACTGACGCTGGCGCTCTTCGATGTGTTCGTGATCGATTTCGCGCGCTTTGTAACGCCGAAGCACGACAGCGGTGGACGGAAGGGCGCATTGGCGGCTTTCTCTGCGGGCGCGCTCTCGGCATTGCTGGCCGGTGCATGCGTCGCGCCGGTGGTGCTGGCGGTGTTGCTGCTGGCCGGTTCGCTCTATGCCGGCGGGGCGCGCGGCGCTCAGTTCCTGCCGTTCGTGCTGGGCCTGGGCATGGCGCTGCCTTGGCCGTTCGCAGGTGCGGGGCTTTCGGTGCTGCCCAAGCCCGGCATGTGGATGGTGCGCGTGAAGCAGGCATTCGGTGTGTTGCTGGCGCTGCTGGCCGTCTACTACTTCTATCTGGCGGCGGTAGGGTTCATGTCGGCCAAGCAGGCGGCGCGTGACGGCTCGATCGTAGCGGGTGATCGCGCGGCGTGGGAGGCCAAGGTCGCGCAGGCACGGCGCGAGGGCAAGCCGCTCTTTGTCGATTTCTGGGCGACATGGTGCAAGAACTGCGCGGTCATGGAACGCACCACGTTTCAGGACGAGCAGGTCAAGCAGCGGCTCGCGCGCTACGTGGTGGTCAAGGTGCAAGCCGAACGACCGGAGCGGAGCCCGGCCAAAGAAATGCTCGCGGCTTTCGGTATTCGCGGACTGCCGGGCTTCGTTGTGCTGCGCCCGGATGATGGGCGCTAGCCCGCGCGGTTTTGTTTTAGCCTAAAAAGAGCAGTTGAATCTTCAACTCTCATTGGTTTCAAGGTTTCTGGTTTCAAGGTTTCATCCAAATCGGGATCGGGATCGCTATCGGGATCGATTGTTTAACCACGGAANNAGGTGAGTGTGCCGCGCAAGCGCGGAGTAAGAGGAATCAGGAATTAGGAGTTATCGGTTAGGAATTATCGCTATCGCTATCGGGATCGCTATCGGGATCGGGATCGATTGTTTAACCGCCGCCGGATAGAAGGCCGGTGCATAGGGCACCGGCAGTGCTCGTAGTACCGGCAGTAACGGGAAACCCTCCGCAATTCCCAACCCCAACTGCCTATTACACCTGCTCCAGCTCGCGGAGGGTTGGGAGCAGGTGGTCGTACACGGTGGCGGTTGCGGGGCGGGGCTGGCACACGTCGGTCACGAGGCAGAAGCGCTCCGTTGTCTCCGTCAGCGGCACGCCGTCCGCGTGTGCGGCCAGCAGGGCGCCGCCCAGCGCCGCTGAATCGGCCACCGCGCTGTTCTCCACGCGTGCCTGGAAGACATCGGCCAGCGTCTGGCGGATGCCTGCGCTGCGCGATGCGCCGCCCGTGACGCGCAGCACATCGAAGCGCCCGATCCACTCCGCATGGCTGCGCAGAGCCAGGGCTTGCGCCTCGACCACCGCCCGGATGCGAACCTCCGGCGCGGCTTCGGCGAATGGGAAGTTCGCGCGCAGACCGGGCGACATCACCGGTGGCGTGATCTCCGGAACAAACCAAGGGAGCGCCAGCCGCCCGTCATTGCCGGGCGGCGTGAGTTCGAACGCTGTGTTGTCGAAGAAGTCCCACGACACGTCCGCCTCGTGCCGGATGCGGTCGCGTGCCAGCGAGCCGTTTTTGAAACAGGTGAGGCTCATGAAGCCGCCCGCCGGGTTGCCGAAGACATGCCCGCAGCCGTCAGGATCAGTGCGGAAGGTATCGAGTGCCGCGAAAAAGGTATCGCTTGTACCTAGGCTCACAACCGCGCGGCCCGCGCGCCAACATCCCGTTCCGATCAAGCTTGCGGGGTTGTCGCCGGTCCAGACGGCCACCGGAATGCCGGGCTTCAAGCCGTACTTGGCGAAATAGGCGTGCAGACCACCCGCGACGCCGCTGCCGATCTGTGGCAGCTTAGAGATGAGGTCCGGCGCTGTGAACGCAGCAATCTCCTCATCCCACGCCAGCGTACGCAGGTTGAGCAGATTCATGCCCGCGCCGTCGCCGGTGTCGATCGGCGCATCGCGTCCGATCAGCACGGAGCAGAGAAAGGAACTCACCAGATGGATGCGCGCGGTCTGCGCATAGCGTTCGGGCTCCGACAATGCGAAGGTGCGGATCTGCGGTCCTGTGAAACGTTCGATGGCGGGCGAGCCGGTGTCGGCCTGAAGGCGGTCGCCGAACTGTTCGGTCAGTTCGCGGCAGGCGGCGCTGGTCGAGCTGTCCATCCAGATGGGGCTTGTCGGGCGGGACAGCGTGGACGCGAGTTGCCCGGCCAATTCGCCGTCGGGCGAGAGCGCGTCCAGCGTGGGTGCGAAGCGGTCGTTCAGATAGACTGAACCGTGCTGCTGGCCGTCGCCGCCGATCGCGGCGATTCGTTCCATTTCCACGCCGGCGGCTTGCAAACGCGCCAACAGCAGATCCAGCGCGGCCAGCCACATCAACGGGTCGGCGTGTTTGACCAACGGGTCGTCATTCGGCAAAACCCCGTCCGGGCAGCGGTAGTGCGGCAGATCCGTTGAGAACGAGACACTTGCGCTACCCGCCACGCGTGCGGCCGCCGGATCGATGACCAGCGCCTTCATGCTCTGTGTGCTACTGTCGATACCCAGATAAAGTGCCATTTTTCGCTACTCGCTTTTCAGTTGTTTTGGTGTGCCGGTATCCATGCCGAACTCAGCGTACAATGTGAGCGCGTCTTGATGTGTGGATTATAGCGAAGCCCCTTTGCTTTCGCAATCATGCAACCCAATGAACGTGAAGAGTTGACCTTTCGACGTAGAAGCCTTTATTATTCTGAATTCTGAACGTGAGTTTGAATCCGCGATTGTGCGGGCTGTGTGGCAATGCCACGAGGAGGCGTCATGAATACAAGACTGACCGGATTGATCGTTATCTGTGCGGGTGCGCTATCGCTCCACGCGCAAACATTGCGCACGGCGGGGTCGCTCGCAGTGGATCTGGATGCCGCCACGATTACGGCGGCGGATGGCGACGCAGTGACTACATGGGCGAACGACGGCACATTGGGCGCATCGTTTGACGCGCTCGCGGGCACGACCGGTGCGGTGTTCACCAACAGCCTGAACGGCCGGAAGGCGGTGCTTTTCGACGGCACCGCGCAGAGCGTGCTGGTCGGCCCGGCGGCACCTTCCTCGCTGACCGGCGAAAGCACGTGGTCGATCGAGGCGTGGGTGTGGGTGCCGTCGCCGCCGCCCGCGAAAGCGGTCTACCTCTCGTGGACCGAGGACGAGGCTTTGGATACCGGCAATCAGGACTGGGCAAGGCTGATGATGCGCTACGACACCGGCGGGGTGCAGGTTGATTTCCGCGGCGGCGCGATGGGCTCGAACTACGGTACGCCCGCGTCGGGCCTCTGGCACCACATCGCCGTCGCCCGGGCGGCGTCCGAGATGCTGACCTTTTATGTGGACGGCGTGCCATGCAATCAGGGCGGACAGGGCAATGTAAATCTGCAAGCGGGCAAGCCGCTGGCGCTCGGCGGCGTGCTGCGGGTCGGCACGAGCGCCTACACGAACTTCTTTGCGGGCGCGCTCTCGCGGGTGCGCGTCCACACCGGCACGCTGAGCGAGGACGACGTGCGCCACAACTACCTGACCGATGTCCCGTCCTACCGCGCGGGCGGCTACGCGGTCTGGAACGGCGGCACCGGCGACTGGAACGATCCTGCTTTCTGGCAGGACGGCCGGGTCGGCGCGGGTCTCGACGCGGTACGTATCCAGAGCGGCTCGCTGACCGTGACCAACGACGATATGACGGCCGGCAGCCTGGCGATGCTGGACCTGCGCACCGGCACCCTCAAGCTGACCACCTCCGCCGCGCGTATCGACAGCCGCACGCCTTTCCTCGTGGGCCGCGAAAGCGGTCAGGCGGCCGCGATCAACGTTTCGAGCGGCGTGCTCCACGTTGTGTCGAGCGGCAATCCCGCATACCTTGATCTGGGCGTGAACGGCGCGCTGTCGACGCTGGAAGTGGGCGGCTCGGGTACTGCGGCCACGCTCTACACCGCGCAGCTCCGCGCATTCGCGGAGGGCACCAGCGACATCCGCGTCATGAAAGGCGGCGTGATCGAAATGGACGCGCTGTTCGCGGACGCGCTGAGCGTCCCCTCGGTGAGCGTGGCGGGCGGCACCTTCCGCAACCGGACGGGCGGCACCATGGGGTACTTCTTCAATGTGCCGCAGGTGAACGTCTCCACGGACGGCGTGACCTTCGACACCCCCGCCGGAGCTGTCATGGCCGTTTCCGCGCCGCTGCTGCACGATGCGTCCGGGCCTGATTCGGGCGGCGGCCTGCGCAAAATCGGGGCCGGGACCCTGATCCTCAGCGGCACGAACAGCTACGCCGGCGCGACCTCGGTCGAAGCCGGTGCCCTGGTGCTCGCGCCCCGGCTGCTGGACGGACTGGTCTACCGGCTGGATGCCTCCGCCGACGCGCTCGACACCCTCGCGCTCGACGCCTCGTCCAACGTGCTCGCGTGGACCGACTGCAGCGGCGCGGGCTTTGTCTTCACGACCAACAAGACCGAAATGTGCCCGGTCTACGAGCCCGCGCTCTTCGGCGGCCGCGGCGGCCTGCGCTTCAGCCGTGACAACACCTGTTACCGCTTGGCGACGGACCGGGCGGCCAAGATCCAGACCGTCTTCGCGGTCATCACCCCCGCCGCCGGCAACGACATCGACGGTCTCTGGGGCCGTTCCGAACAGGATTACGGCATCCGCTTCAACGCGACCTCCGTGCAATACACCGGTAACAACAACGACTTCTCCGCCTCTGGCGCGGTCTATACGAACGGAGCATTCGGCAACGGCTTCACCGTTGGTCAGCCGTTTGTACTGACCGCTGTCGCTGATCGCCCTCAGACCTGGGTCACGGCGATCGGCGATTACTGGGGCAATCTTGAACACCGGCGCGCCTACCGCGGCGACATTGCCGAAATCCTGACGTACGACCGGCGACTGGATGACCGCGAGCGCCAAGAGATCGCGCAGTATCTCATGGCGAAATGGCTGGGCACGGTGCCGGCACCCGCATTTCCCGATCAACTCCTGCCGCGTGCCAATGCGTTGACGGTCGGCGCGGGTGCGTCGGTGGACCTGCACGGTTCCTCAGCGACGCTCTCCATGCTCCAAGGTGCTGGCGTGATTGGCAACGGACAACCCGCGACCTCGTTGCTGACGATCGGTGCGGATGATGCCGAATTCGCGTTCGCCGGTTCTATCACTGGTAACGTGGCCGTCAGCAAGATCGGCGCGGGGAACGCTGTCTTCGCCGGACAGAACACGCTCAGCGGTCCGCTCACGATCGAGGCCGGCACGCTCTCGCTCGTCTCAGGCTCTTCGTTGGTCACGGGCTTGGTCTACCGGCTGGACGCCTCGGAACCTGAGACGCTGACCTTCCTCGCCGACGGCTCGAACGTGACGGCCTGGGCGGACGCCGAGGGCTCCGGCTTCACGTTCGCGACCACCAACGATCTCAACTGTCCCGTCTACAATGCCGCGCTCTTCGGCGGCCGCGGCGGGCTCCATTTCGGCCGCGGCGGCGCGCGCGGCCGCATGCTCGGATCGGGCGTGACCAACGCCCAGACGGTCTTCGCGGTCAACATGATCCGCGACCAGAGCAACGACAACGGCGGCTTCTGGGGCAAGGAAGGGCAGGACAGCGGACTCCGCATCGGCAACACCACCTGGTACTGGCCCGGCAACAACGAAGACTTCCACTACGGCGGCGCGGGCGGGCTGGTCGCCGTCAACGGCATTGTTTCCAATGCCGCAGTGACAGTCGGTCAGATCCATCTCGTCACCTCGGTCAACGGCACGTCTCAAAGTTTCCGGCCCGCGATCGGCGATTATTGGGGTTCTTCTCAGTATACGTCCCGCTATTATCGCGGCGACGTGGCCGAGATCCTGGTGTACGACCGTGTCCTCACCACGTTGGAACGCCAGACCGTCGAGGCTGCGTTAATGGCTAAATGGTTCCCGACCGGCAGCGGCAGCGTGCTGCCGTCGAGCGCGGCGGTTACGGTGCGGGCGGGCGGAACGCTGGACTTGGCCGGCGGCGCGTTCACCGTAACTTCGCTGGCCGGCGGCGGTTGCGTCTCGAACGGCACACTGACGGTGACCGGAACCGTCGCACCGGATGGCGTGTTGAGTGTCACGGCTGCAGTGCAGTTTACCGGGACTTTGGAGCTGAATGTCAGGGCGGACGGCACTTGCGACAGTCTGGCGGTGGCAGGTGCGCTGGACCTCTCAGGTCTGACGCTGACCCTGAACCTGCCGGCTGAGCCGCCGACCGTCGGGTCGTACACGCTGATCTCAGCAGAGGGCGGGATTCAGGGCACTTTCGAGCAGGCGTCGGTTCCCAAGCCTTGGGGCTTGATCATGGAACCGACCGCCGTACGTCTCACCTATGCGAGCGGAACGTTCATGTTACTGAAGTGATGTTGGCTGGAGATGTAATGGGAGAAAATGATGAGAGTGAACAGACGGCAATTTATGGAAGGGGCGGCGGCGTTCGGGCTGGCCGCAGGGATGGGCCGGGTGGCCGAAGGGGCAACGCCTACGGCATTCTCGGATTGGCGCGAGGGCCTGCTCGACATCCATCACATCAGCACGGGGCGGGGCGAATCGACGTTTGTCATCTGTCCAGACGGAACGACCATGCTGATTGATGCGGGCGACATGAGCGATGGACGCCCGGACGAGACGGTGCTGCCGCGCCTCCCGAACGCGAGCCGGACACCGGGCGAATGGATCGCCGCCTATGTGGAACGTTTTTCCCGTCCGTTGAACCACAAAACGCCCCGTTTGGATTACGTGACATTGACTCACTTCCATTCGGACCATATCGGTTGTCGCCAGAACGAGGTCCGGGAGAAAAACGGTTATGCGCTTTCCGGCATCACGGAGGTCGCGGAGCATGTGGCCATCGGGACGCTCGTTGACCGCGCTTACCCTGATTACGCGTTTCCTACCCGCGAGGCGGTTGCGGCGAGCAATCCGAAATTCTTCAAGGACTATCTCGCGTTCGTCGAGCACCAGCGGACCAAGCGCGGAACGGTCATGGAGGCGTTCGACGTGGGCAGCCGCAAACAGTTCGCGCTGAAGCGCGCGCCGGACCGCTTCCCCAGCTTTATCGTGCGCAACATTGCCGCGAACGGCAAGGTGGGCGAGAAGACAGTTTTCACGCATGAGCAGCGTCCGGACGAGAACATGTGTTGTTCCGTGGTGACACTGTCCTACGGCGCGTTCACCTATTATACGGGCGGCGACTGCAGTGGTTCGCCTGCCAGACGCGATGTGGAGACACCCATAGGGGAAGCGGTCGGTCGCGTGAATGCCATGAGCTTGAACCATCACGGGTGTGATGACGGTACGAATGCCGCTATTCTTGCGGCGTTGCGTCCGCAAATCATGGTGATTCCGGTCTGGGACATGTGGCATCCGCAAACGAATGCCTTCACCCGGATGACAGACAAGACGATTTATCCCGACGACCGGATGATCTTTGCGACAGGGCTACACGAAAAGGCCAAGGCTCGTCTCGGTGAAGCGGCAGCGCTGATCCGGCCTCAAGGGCATGTCGTCATCCGCGTGAGCGAAGGCGGCGCACGCTTCCGCGTGTTTGTGCTGGATCCGGGAGACTTTTCCGTGGTCGACGCTACAGACGAGTTGCACGCATCGAAGAAGTGAGTGGCGAGTAGAGGAGGGGGCCAGGACATGCGTTTGAAAAGAGCTTGGATGCGATGGATTGCCGCAATTCCCGTTGCGGTGTGCTGCCTTGACGCGCAAGGTCGGGGCGAGTCGTGGGTGCCCAAACCTCCGCCACCGCCGCCGGTTGAGACGTTGACGAACGCGGCGCGTTATATCGAGTGGAAGTGGCGGATGGATGTCACCGACCCGCAGACGGGCGTGAACGCCAAGACGGCCACGGCATCTGTGCGTGAAATGGCGCAACGGCTGGAGCCGACGGAGCCTTGGTGCTGTGTCAAGGCCAAGCTGTACGCCTATCTGTGCGACAATCTGGCGATCGGTATGTCCGAGCATGATTGGTTCCCGGCCTTTGCGGTCTGGAACCGGTATGCGCGTCCGGTAAGTCCGGTCGTCGGACGGCGCAACCAGAAGATTTTCGCGCGCTACAATGCGGACGAGCAAGCCCGTATGAATGCGGGTAACGCATCCGGCAAGTGGACGTTCTGGAAGGACTTCGACCATTCAGTGCCGGAATGGGAAAAGAATCTCGCCCTCGGCTTTCCCGGCATGGACCGTCGCCTACGGGACAACTGGCGTGACGAACCGCGCTATCACGCGGTCTCGGAGGTCTCGCAGGCGACACTGCGGCTGATCGACCGCCTTATCGCCTACGGCGAGGCGCATGCGAACAAAGACGCTCTGCGGGTGCGGCGTCAAGTCGCGTCTCTGCGCCGCTTGCGCGCCGGTCCGCCGCAGACGGCACACGACGCGATGATGTTCATCTACCTGTATTTCTTCTGCAGCGAACATCTCGACGTCATCCAGTGTCGCAGCCTGTCGATCATCGATGTCGTCCTGTGGCCCTACTATCAGGCCGACCTCGCGGCGGGCCGGACGACTGAGGCCGAGTTCCGCGAGCAGTTCAAGCATTTCCTCTGGCAGTGGGGGTCGATCGATAACTACTGGGGGCAGCCGGTCACGATGGGCGGCACGAAGGCCGACGGCACAACCGAGTACAATCCGCTCTCTTACATTATCCTTGATGTCATGGACGAATGTGCGCTGCCGACGCCAAAGTTTCACCTCAAGATCGCGGACAACACGCCGCGGGGGATCTTGCTGAAGGCGCTCGATATGGTGCGCCGTCACCGTCCGATCTCCTTCTGCGGCGAAGGGCCGATCCGACGCATCCTGACACACTACGGCTACACCGAGGACGAGGCTCGTCGCTTCTATACCAAGGGGTGCTACGAGTTCTGCCCCCCAGAAGGGGCGAACGGCACGGGGGTCGGTTACGTGAGCCTGGTGAAGCCAATTGAGGAACTGTTGGCGGCGGCAGCGCGTAACGAATTTTCGGCAGAGACCTATGAAGATTTCGAAAAGGCCTACTTGCAGGCTGTTGTCGCCAACATGGTGGAGGCGACCGAAATCGCCAAGGCCTTTGAGTGCCATCTCGACGACGTGAATCCGGCGAACCTGACGACTTTAGCGGTCGAGAATGCCGTCAAGACGGGCAAGGACGCGTTTGCCAACGGTGCTTCGCGCGGCAACAACACGTCGATCCTGACGGTCGGGCTGGGAACGGCGGTCGATGCGTTGATGGCCGTACGGTCGATCGTTTACGAGCGCCGTGAAATGTCTTTGGTCAAACTGGGCGCGGTCATGCGTGACAATTGGGCGGGTCATGAGGAACTCCGGCTGAGGATGCTGCGTTCGAAATGCAAGTGGGGGACGAACGATCCCCTCGCGAATGCGGCGGCGGGACGCATTTCCAAGGCACTCTCCCGGGCTGTGAATGGCAAGCCGAATTCCCGCGACGGACGGTTTTTCGTCAGCGGGCACTGCGCCCGTCAGTTCGTGCTGCAGGGCGAGCGTATAGGCGCAACGCCGGATGGCCGCAAGGCCGGGGAGGAGGTTTCCAAGAACCTCTCACCCACCATGGGGGCCGACACGGAGGGCGTCACGGCACTGGTTCTCTCCTTGGGTTCGCTTGATTCAATCGATTGGCCCGGCGATTTTCCGTTGGATGTGATGATGCTCCCCTACACCGTTTCCGGCGACGAGGGGTTGGAGGCGATGGCCGTCATTGTCCACGAGTTCTTTAACCGCGGCGGAGCCATGATTCAGTTCAATATCGTCGATGCGGAAGAGCTTTTGGACGCGCAGGCTCATCCAGAGAAATACGAGAACCTCCAGATTCGCGTATGCGGGTGGAACGTCCGCTGGAACGATTTGTCCAAGTCCGAGCAGGATGCCTATATCCTGCGTGCGCGTGCGCTGGCATTTTAAAAGGGGGAAACAATGAATAGACGTGCGTTTTGCATGGGAGCGGGAGTCGTCGCGGCGATGCCGTTCTATTCTTGGGCGAAGGTTGGCGGACGTCCGATGAAGGTACCGCTGATGCTGGATACGAAGCGGATGTCGATTCATGACGGACCGGGCATCCGCACGACGTTCTTCGTGAAGGGGTGCCCCTTGAAGTGTATCTGGTGCCATAATCCGGAATCGATCAGCACAAAGCCACAGTGGGCGCGTTTTCAGCATCTTTGCCGGAAATGCCCGAAGGGCTGCACGATGGACGAGGCGACATGTCCGACCCGTGCGTTGAAGCACTATGGCACGGAGATGTCAATGGACGAGATAGTTGCCAAGGCACTCGAGGATAAGCCATTTTACGAGGCGTCGGGCGGAGGCGTGACGCTCTCGGGCGGCGAACCTCTTTTCTTCTGGGAGTGGACGGCCGAGCTTTTTAAACGCCTCAAGGCGGCGGGACTCCACACCAGCCTCGACACTTCGCTCTATGCGCCGCCTGCTGCGATTGAGGCCATGCTGCCGGTCGTGGATATGTGGCTTCCCGATTACAAGGCAGACGATGATGCGCTGCACCGGAAGTACACGGGCGTCCCGAACAAGCTCATCAAGGCAAATCTCGAAAGCCTCGTTGCGGCGAAGGCCAAGCTTGAGGTGCGCTGCCTCGTCGTGCCAGGCTGTACGGACGGCGAAGACATCCGATCGCGCCATCGGTACCTGAACTCGATTGGCATCACGGATAATCGCATCGTTGACCTTGAGTACCATGATTACGCGCGCTCGAAATACCTCGCGCTTGGGCTTGAGGACACGATGCCCCCCATGTCCAAATGACCGGTTGCGGACGGAGCCCGCAACCCTCACCCCGGCCCTCTCCCAGCGGGAGAGGGTGAAACAACCGAGCGGTGCTTTTACTCTCACGATTGCGAGCCACTGCGTGGTCGCAATAAGAGAGGTTGACTCGCGACCCACGACTTGCGACTTGCGGCTAGAACCCTACCCTCAGGCAACTAAGGGACAGGTGTTTAGACGACCCAACGCTGACAGATTGTATTGACATTTCTAAACCGGCACTTTATAAATGTCACATGAAATACCGGAATAGGACACTGGAAGCGGAGGTATTGCGGGCGGTCGCGCACTTTCCCGCTGTGCTGGTGACGGGGCCTCGGCGCTCCGGAAAAACCACGCTGTTGCGCCATCTGTTCCCCTCTTGCCAGCACGTACTGCTGGAAGATCCGGATGTCGTGGCGCGGGTGCGGGCTGATCCGCGCTCGTTTCTGGACAGCCTCACGCTTCCTGTCATTCTCGACGAGATGCAGAACACGCCCGAGTTGTTCGCCTACGTGCGCACCCGCATCGACCGGCAGCCGGATCGCAAAGGGCTGTGGCTGCTCACCGGCTCGCAGGAGGCTCAGCTGATGCAGGGTGTTACCGAGTCTATGGCGGGGCGCGCGGCGGTCTTCTCGCTGCTACCGTTCTCTGCCGAGGAAACGCCGGACATGACGTTACGGCTCGGCGGCTTCCCCGAAGTGCAGGCCGCGCCCGAAGTGGCGGACATCTGGTTCCGCTCGTACGTACAGACCTATCTTGAACGCGATGTACGCGCCGTCGCCTCGATCCGCGACCTCGCGACCTTCCGCCGTTTTATGGCGCTGCTGGCCAGCCGTTGCGGCCAGATGCTCAACAAGACGGCCCTGGCCGCGCCGCTGGGGGTGAGCGTGCCCACCCTCACCCAATGGCTGAGTATCCTGGAGGTCACCGGACAGATCATCCTGACGCCGCCCTATTACGAAAATTTCGGCAAGCGGATCGTCAAAACTCCCAAGGTCTATTTCGTGGACTCGGGTTTGGCGGCCGCATTGCTGGGAATCCGAAATGACGAGGATCTGGCCGTTTCGCCCTTCCGCGGCCCGCTGTTCGAGGGACTGGTCGCCTCGGAGATCGTCAAGCACCGTTTGAACCGGGGACAGGAACGGGGACTGTACATTTTCCGCGACCGCCAAGGGCTGGAGGTCGATTTCGTGGTGGACGAGGGCAACCNNTCCCTGACGCGTCTGGCAACGGCGATGGGGAACAGCGCCATGACGCGCGCGGTGGTCGTGCATGCCGGCACGGCGGATCGTGCCGCGCCCATGCCGCTGTGCCCCGGTGTGCGGGCGGTCGGCTGGCGCGCGTTGCATGCGTTGCTTGATGAGAAAGTCTGACACCGCCCCTGCGGGGCTGTGACTCCGCGCTCAGCGCGGCACCCCTCACAGTCTTAACACCTCATAGCCTGATCGCGGGCTCCGCCCGCGTTGCGTCTTCGCGTCAGCAGCGGAATCGCACCCAGCATGCTCACGGCCGTGACTAACGCATGGCCCGCTAGGCTGAGCGCGACCAGGTGCGTGTTGTCGAGCCCCAATGGTCCGGACACCGCCTGCGCCGTCAGTTCACGCACGCCCAGACCGCCGATTGAAATCGGCAGGGCTGAAACCACGCCGAATAGTGGAATCACCATCCACATGGTGAGCGACGGAATCGCAAGGCCGAGTGCGCGGATGATGAAGAGGTTGCTCCAGGTCTTGAGCACCTGTGAGGCGAGTGCCGCCAACAGCAGCGGCACCAGACGACGCGGCGCACCCGCGAACGCGCAGGCCGCGCGGAACAATGCGCGCACAGCATCCCGCCAGCCGGTCTCGTCCGACCCTTCAGACACATCGTGCGCGGGCACCGCGCACCGTCGCGCTGCCATACTGACGAGCGGCAGCGCCACGAGCACGGCGCCCGCAGCCGTCACAGCCATACCCCATCCATGGCGGTCGATCAACAGCGCGAACCCGCCGATGCCGAGCAGCATCGCGAGATTGAGCGCGCGGTCCAATAATAGGCTCATCACCACCACGCGCCACGTCGGCGCGGTGGAGGTTTCACCGCTCGGGGCGGGCGCACCGTTGCGCATCACGAGATAGCCCTTGACCACATCACCGCCGACATTGGAGGGCAGGAAGCTGTTGAAAAACATGCCGCTCCAGTGACAGGCCGCCGCATCGCGGAAACGCATCGACGGCAGGCGCGCGCGCAAGATGCAGAACCATGAGGCGGCACCCGCGAATCCGCCCAGTACCAGCATCAGCGCGGCGACCAGCAGCGGACCGGGGCGCGCCTGGCGCAGACTGGCGGCGAGCACATCAAGGCGTACCCAGCGCAGACTTACCACAAGCAACACCAATGTGACGGCGACCTTTATCAACAGGGATGAGCGTTTGCGGGCGGCTTCTGCCGCACCAAAGCCCGGTAATCGGTTAGTGATAGGAGTCATGCGAGTTGAGTGCGTGTTTTGTGTGTGCGCAGTCGGGAGCGCGGGCGTCCCCGCCCGCAGAAAGTTGAAAGATTTTA
>LSQX01391876.1_pt1 | contig 15862 bp, 13 predicted proteins | sample 654561 | NCBI WGS metagenome assembly LSQX01 (sample SAMN04489861, study PRJNA283612) | anaerobic digester metagenome | isolation source: 4 biogas reactors fed with cattle manure at either 37C or 55C with and... | place: Denmark: Kongens Lyngby | collected 2014 | reverse complement strand
TCCTGGGCCAAAGCATCGGTAGCAACAGCTGTTAATAAAGGTTTGCTCACCGGTTACCCGGATAATACTTTCAGGCCTGCTAATAAGGCAACCCGGGCAGAGGCTGTTGCTGTTACAGTACTTGCGCTTAAATAAAATTAACTATTTTATAAAAATTGGGGGTTGCTTAAATGAAAGCAGCCCCCTTTCTTATTACCCGTTTTGGCTTAATGTAAAAATTCTGCCCAAATAAAAAGGGATTAGTATTAAATACTAATCCCTGTAACGAACGAAACTTATCTGTAGTTGCTTCTTCTGGCTTGGAAACAATCTCTGCAATAGATCGGTCTGTCACCAGTAGGTTCAAAAGGAACAGTAGTTTCTGCTCCGCAGGAAGCACAAACTGCGCTATGCATTACGCGGTCTTCTCTGCGATTTCCGCCGTATCCGCCGCCGCCGCGCTGTTGTTTGCGGGCTCTTCTGCATTCCGGGCAACGTCCGGGTTCATTTTCGAAACCCTTCTCTGCATAGAAATCTTGTTCTGATGCTGAAAATAGAAACTCGGCTCCGCAGTCTTTACATGTAAGGTATTTGTCTTCGGCCACTAATAAACATCCCCTTTGTAGGAGTAAACTCTTGGACTTATTTTCCCCGCAAAGGAGACATATTAAGAACAAGGCAAGATTATTGTACTTCATACTAATTTCATTGTCAAATAATTGGCAGTGAATTTTTTGGTTTATTAATTTTTTGCTGCCTTCTCGGCATTTACGACCAGTGTATCCCCTTCAGTGCTTAAAGTTACTGTGTCATCAGACTCGATTTCTCCCTTTATGATATGTCTTGCAAGCATGGTTTCTATTTCATGCTGCACCAGCCTTTTTAAGGGGCGGGCACCATACGCCGGGTCATATCCTTTTTCTGCGATATACTGCAAAGCCTTATCATCCCATCTCAGGTGAGCGCCGATGTTTTTCCGGAACCGCAATGCCAGGGTTTTCAAAAGCACTTCCGCGATCGCTTTGATTTGTTCCTGACTAAGTGCATGGAACACAATAATCTCATCAACCCGGTTTAAAAACTCAGGCCGGAAATAGCCTTTTAACATTCCGGTTACCCGGGCTTTCATTTCCTCATAATCACCGCCGGTTTCCTGGTAATCCAGGATTTCATGGCTGCCAATATTGGAAGTCATAATAATGATGGTATTACGGAAATCCACAGTCCTTCCTTTTCCATCAGTCAGGCGCCCATCATCAAGGATTTGCAGCAGCAGGTTAAATACATCATGATGAGCTTTTTCTATTTCATCAAATAAAATTACACTATAGGGTTTACGCCTTACTGCTTCAGTTAACTGTCCGCCTTCATCATAACCAACATAGCCGGGAGGAGCCCCGATCAGGCGGGCAATGCTGTGTTTTTCCATATATTCGGTCATATCGATCCTGATCATGCTTCTTTCATCATCAAAAAGTGCTTCGGCAAGAGCTTTACCCAATTCAGTTTTCCCGACTCCGGTTGGTCCCAGGAAAATAAAACTGCCCACCGGTCGGTTGGGATCTTTAAGCCCTGAGCGTGACCTTATTACTGCATCAACCACTGCTTCAACAGCTTCGTTTTGGCCCACTACCCGCTGATGCAGTATTTCATTCAAGCGCAATAATTTCTCCCTTTCCCCGGCCATCAAACGACTGACCTGGATGCCGGTCCAGCGGCTTACCACCTTGGCTATATCCTCATCGTCAACTTCCTCTTTTAACAGGCGGCCAGCTTGATGTTTACCGGCCAAATGTTCCTCCTCGGCCTTCAGTTTGCGTTCCAGATCATTTAAACGCCCATATTTTAATTCCGCAATACGGTTTAAGTCATAAACTCTTTCTGCTTTCTCCATTTCGGTGCGGCATTCTTCAATCTCCCGTTTAATTTTTTGAACCCGGGAAATGGACTGCTTTTCCGCCTGCCATCCTGCTTGCATGGCATCTGATTCACTTCGCAGCTCCTGCAGTTCTTTTAATAAATTATTAAGCCGCTCCCTTGAAGCATTATCTTTTTCCTTTTCCAGGGCTGCCGCTTCTATTTCCAGCTGCATGATGCGACGGGTTATTTCATCCAGCTCTGCCGGCATGCTGTCTATTTCAGTCCTTAGCTTGGCTGCCGCTTCATCAACCAGGTCTATGGCCTTATCCGGCAAAAAGCGGTCAGAGATATAACGATCCGATAAAACAGCTGCCGCTACCAGAGCAGCATCCTGGATCCTCACCCCATGGTGGACTTCATAGCGTTCTTTTAAACCGCGCAAGATGGAAATGGTGTCTTCTACCGATGGCTGGTTGACCATTACCGGCTGAAATCTTCTTTCCAAAGCTGCGTCCTTTTCAATATGTTTACGATATTCATCAAGAGTTGTAGCACCGATGGCACGCAGTTCACCTCTGGCCAACATAGGTTTTAACAAGTTGCTGGCATCCATTGCCCCTTCAGCAGCACCTGCTCCTACTACTGTATGGAGTTCATCTATAAAAAGAATAATGCGGCCGTTTGACTTCTCCACTTCCTTTAACACTGCCTTCAGGCGTTCTTCAAACTCACCGCGGTACTTGGCTCCAGCTACCAGTGAGCCCATATCAAGGGCAATACATTGCTTTCCTTTTAAGCCTTCCGGTACGTCCCCGGCGGTAATCCTCCGGGCCAGGCCTTCTACAATGGCAGTTTTACCTACGCCCGGTTCGCCGATCAATACCGGATTGTTCTTGGTGCGCCGGGATAATATTTCCATCACCCTGCGAATTTCCTCATCCCGTCCGATCACCGGGTCCAATTTGCCATCCGCCGCCATTTTAGTCAGGTCACGGCCATATTTCTCCAGAGCTTCGTAGCTGTCTTCAGGATTATCACTGGTCACCCGCTGAGAACCGCGCACACTGCGCATGGCACCTAACAGCTTTTCACGGCTTAAGCCCATATGTGCCAACAATTCCTTCAGATCACTTTCGCCTTCGCTGAATATGGCTAAAATAAGGTGTTCTGCACTTACATATTCATCTTTTAATCCCTGGGCTTCCTTTTCTGCCCGGGCTATTATACGCGATACGGTTCCACTCATATATACTGAACCTTCATAACCATAAACAGAAGGTATCTTATCCAGCAAACGGTTTAGGCCATCCCGGAATGCCGCTATTTCAATTCCCGCCTGTTCCAGGAAACGTACTGTCACTCCGCCTTCCTGTTCCAGCAAAGCTGACATCAGGTGTTTTCCGCTTACCTCCTGGTGATGTTTTTCCGCCGCCAGCTGCCCCGCCTCCAGCAAAGCCTGGCGTGATTTTTGCGTGAATCTCTCCATATTCATGTTTCTTTACCTCCCTTCTTTTAACTGGCGAACTTCATCTTCCAGTTCTTTTATTCTTTCTAATAAATCACAAATTAAAATTGCGCCGCTGAGATTAACCCCCAGGGTATCACGCAGTCTGGTTATTTTATTGATCCTGTAAAGATCCCTGCTCTCCAATTTTTCATCTATTACTTCTACTACTCCCAGTTCCTCCATGATTTCCAGGAGCCCGGGGTGTATTGAAAGCCGGGATACAGGTAACCAGTCTTCTTCAGCAGGGAATAATACTCTTACCAGTTTCATGAATTAACACCCCTACTTTCATAAATTGCCTTAATTTTACGGTACAATTCTTTTTCTTCTTCACTGATACCAGGCTTGATCTCAATATTTATCCTTACGTATTGATCGCCTTTTTGCCCACCTCTTCCAGGCAATCCCAATCCTTTAAGCCGCAGTCTTTTGCCGCTGGAAGTCCCTGGAGGAATGGTTACGATCACCGTCTTATCAAGGGTGGGGACTGGAGCTTTATCACCTAAAACGGCCTGGTCAGGCCGGATATTCAAAATATTTTCCACATCTTTGCCTTTTACCGTGAATACAGGATGGGGAAGCAGCTTCACTTTCAGATATAAATCACCGCGTTCACCGCCGCCTGCGCCTTCTCCTCCCTGACCTTTCAGCCTGATGGTACTTCCCTCCGTTGCCCCGGCGGGAATTTTGACCTCAATATTTTTTTGTGATGTTGTTGAGCCAGTACCTCCACAGCGTGCACATACCGCTCTGCCACTGATCCCCCGGCCATGACATTCACTGCATACTGCCCCGGTGGCAAGACGCAAAGATTTGGTGCCGCCTCGGTATGCTTCTTCCAGGGTCAGTTCTATTTCACTTTCTACATCCTGTCCCTTAAGGGGCCCCTCATAAAAACTGGTATTCCTCCTGCTTCCTGGTTTGCTGCCAAAAACACTGGCAAAGAAGTCGCTGAATCCCTGGAAATCCGAAGGATTAAAATCCCCGCTGTAATAGTGGGTACTGCCTTTATCGCCTGGATCGAACTGGTCACCATTTTTCCAGTTACTGCCGAGGCGGTCATATTTAGACCGCTTGTCGGCATCACTTAAAACTTCATTGGCTTCATTTATCTCTTTAAATTTTTCTTCCGCCCGTTCCTTATCCTTGCCTGAATGCAGGTCAGGATGCCATTTACGAGCCAGTTTCCGATATGCAGCTTTTATTTTTTTAGCGTCAGCATCCCGGGGCACACCCAGTATTTCATAATAATCCCGAAAGGTTACTGCCATAACTAAAGCCTCCCAACCCTTCTATAGTTTAGTTTTCATCAAATTCGGCATCTATTACCTCAGCATCAGTTGCCTCCTGATTGCTATCACCGGCAGCAACATTTCCCAGCCCCTGCATTATTTCTTCCAGCTGTTTTACCTGAGTCTCAATCTGATCAATGGGAGCTTTATCATCCAGTGCCTGGCGTAAAGCACTAACAGCTTCACGAGCCTTTTCTTTTTCAGCTGTTACCGTTTCTCCCATGGCTTCCAACTGGCGGCTGGCACTATAGCATACTGAGTCAGCATTATTGCGGATTTCAGCTTCCTGCCTTCTCTTACGGTCTTCGTCACTGTGCCGTTTGGCATCTTCTATCATTTGGTCAATTTCAGATTTATCCAAATTGGTAGAATTACTTATAGTAACCGTTTGTTCTTTGCCGGTTGACTTATCCCGAGCACTGACTTTTAAAATGCCGTTGGCATCAATATCAAAAGTAACTTCAATTTGCGGTAGTCCCCGCATAGCTGCAGGTATCCCATCCAGTTTAAACTGCCCCAGTGAACGGTTGTCACGGGCTAATTCCCTTTCACCTTGGAGTACATGAATATCCACTGCCGGCTGGTTATCTTCTGCAGTAGAAAATACTTCACTTCTGCGTACCGGGATGGTTGTATTTCTTTCGATGATTTTGGTCATGATTCCGCCCATGGTTTCAACCCCCAGGGAAAGAGGTGTCACATCCAGGAGCACCACATCTTTTACTTCCCCGGATAATACTCCTGCCTGGATAGCTGCACCCACTGCCACAACTTCGTCAGGGTTCACACCCAAGTTGGGCTCTTTTCCGGTCAAATCCTTCACCAGCTTCTGTACCAATGGAACCCGTGTAGAACCGCCAACCAGTATTACTTCATCAATATCCTGTTTAGTTAAACGGGCATCCTTTAAGGCATTTTCAACCGGGGCTCTTAATCCCTCCACCAGATCATGGATCAGGTTTTCAAATTTCGCCCGGGTAAGTTTCATATCCAAATGTTTGGGGCCATCTGCGTCTGCAGTAATAAAGGGCAGACTTACCTGGGTTTCCATCACACTGGAAAGCTCTACTTTTGCTTTTTCCGCTGCCTCAGTCAAACGCTGCAAAGATTGTTTATCTTTACGCAGATCTATGCCATAATCTTTTTTGAATTCATCTGCCAGCCAGTCAACCACCCGTTTATCAAAATTGTCGCCGCCTAAATGGGTATTGCCGTTGGTTGATTTTACTTCAAATACCCCATCGCCCACTTCCAGGATCGAAACGTCAAAAGTCCCGCCGCCCAAGTCAAAGACCAGGATGGTCTGATTGGTCTTGCTGTCTAAACCGTAAGCCAAAGCGGCAGCAGTTGGCTCATTGATAATACGCAATACATTTAATCCGGCGATCCTTCCGGCATCTTTGGTGGCCTGCCGCTGAGCATCATTAAAATAAGCGGGAACGGTAATAACTACATCAGTTATTTTTTCCCCGATATAACGGGAAGCATCCTCAACCAGTTTCTTCAGCACCATGGCAGCAATCTCTTCCGGAGAAAGCTGTTTGTCATTAACCTGGAATCTTACCGCATCGTCTTTTCCAGCCACAACCTTATAGGGAACCAGAGTTCTCTCATCAGCAACTTCGGAAAATCTACGGCCAATAAATCTTTTTACTGAATAAAATGTGTTCTCAGGATTAAGTGCTCCCTGGCGCTTGGCAATCTGCCCTACCAGTCTTTCTTCTCCTTTAAAAGCAACCACTGAAGGTGTAGTCCTGCCTCCCTCAGCATTATTTATAACTTCAGGACTACCAGCTTCCATAATCGCCACGGCTGAATTCGTAGTACCTAAATCAATTCCTAAAGCTTTTGCCATTTTGTAAAACCTCCTTATTAAATCTCTAAGAAAATCATTAGACAAAAACCAATCATTAAACCGAATAATTTGATCAAAGTGTTTTACGGCTTAACTATTTATTTTGTCTTTCTAAATAAAATTATAATACCCATGAAATTAATAGTCAATATTAGTCAAGATTTATTTTATTGCTCTTTATCACGCATTGCTTAGCACTTTGCAAAATTAATAGAAAAATTAGGTTATAAAAATTAAAGTAGATTTATATGCTTGCGACTAGGAATATTTGTGAATATTTTTACTTTTAGTAAATGAAATATGATTTATTCATAATTATTGATAGTCAGTTTTAGTCAGGATGTTTTACTGCAATTGATATGTTAAATACAGAAATAAAAAAAGTGTAAAAGAGAAACTCCCTTTTACACCTATTAAAATACTGCCTCCTACCTGGTAAGAGAATTACGGCGGTAATATTTAAACATTTCTTCTTCAGCTCTTATAATATCAAACAACATTTTATTAACCGGTGCAGGCACCCCGTATTTTTTACTCAGCTCAATCACCGTTCCGGCAAAAATATTGACTTCAGTCTGCCTGCCGGCTTCTACATCTTGCAGCATGGAAGTCTTTCCAGTGGGGGAAAGCTTGTTTATAATTGCTATCATTTCCTCAATATCTTCCTGCGTAAGAGTAATAGACGCCTCTTCAGCGATCCTGATCACTTCCTCCATGGCAGAAATCATAATGCTTCTGGCTTCTTCTACATTCTGGAACACTCCATATGATGCCTTTAGAACAGCAGAAGTCTGGTTGATGCCGACGTTCATCATAAATTTCCACCAAAGTGTTCTGATCATATCTTCAGGTATGGAATAATTGATATGGGTTCTTTCGAAAAATTCCTGCAGCCTTTTTACCTTGTCTGAATAGCTGCCGGGGATGTTCTTTTTTTCTCCAAAGGGGATGATGCCCAGATTTTTAAAATTCACAGAACTTCCAAGCCTGACAGCATCAATACCAAGTGCCAGGGCATATAATACTTTTTCCGTTCCATACTCGGCACCGATGATCTCCTCACTGGTGATACCGTTTAATAAAGAAATGATGATGGTATCAGGTCCAATATGATTTCTGACCTGTTTAACAGCCTCTTCAAGCTGGTTGAACTTCACGGCAAATATCAATAAATCAGCCGGTTCACATTTTTCTTCCGGATAGGCTACAGTAAAGCGGAAATTACTGCCGTTTATATTTACCCCCTCAGTTATATATCTTTCAGCTCGCTCTCCATCAGCAATCACTCTGATATTTTCCAGGGGAATAAACCTGACCATCTGGCTGGCATAAGCACTGCCAATAGCCCCAAGTCCTATTATTGATATTGTCTCAATCTTATTCATATGTACCTCGCTTATTTGTGTTATCTCAATTGTAATAGATAAAACTGATTATTCAAAGCAGAAGACATGGGGTTTATCCCTATTTCGGCATAAACTGCAGATGAAAGTCATTATAATAGCAGTATAACCTGCTCGTAAGTTATATAGGGGGAGTGTTTATGTTTAAAACCTTATTAAGCCCGATCACCATCAACAAGACTGTAATCAAAAACCGTATCGTTTTCCCGGCCATGGGGCTGCTCTATTCCTTTGACGAGAAATTAAACGATCGTCATGAGAATTTTTACCTGGAGAGAGCCCGGGGTGGTACAGGAATTATTACTGTAGGCCCTATTGGAATAGGGGAACTGGGAGTAGGGGCAGCCGCCCCTTCAATCGCTTCTGATGATGCTGTCCCGTCATTCTCCAAACTTGCTCAAAAGATTCAGAACGCGGGTGCCAAAGCCTGGGTTCAATTATATCATGCCGGTGCTTATGTCAGACCGCTGCAGATCGGAGGACAGATCCCCATCGCCCCTTCGGCAGTTTACTCAAATTTCACCCGTCTGGTACCTCGGGAAATGAGTATTGCTGATATTAAAAAAGTGCAGCAGTCTTATATAAGATGTGCAGAAAGAGTAATGGAAGCCGGATTTGACGGAGTGGAAATCATCGCTTCTGCAGGCTATTTGATCTGCCAGTTCCTCTCCCCTTTAACCAACAAACGAAACGATGAATACGGAGGAAGTTTTGATAACCGGGTCAGGTTCGTACGGGAAATTATCGAGCAGATGCGGCAGAGGCTGGGCCCTGACTTTCCTATAACCATCCGCATGGCTGGCAATGATTTTGTCCCCGGCAGCAATACTGACTATGATACCCCCGAGTTTGCACGGGTCTATGAAAAAGCCGGCGTTGATGCCATTAGCGTGACCGGCGGCTGGCATGAGTCTCATGTACCCCAATTGCCTGGAGATTTGCCCCGGGGCGGTTTTGTCTACTTGGCCAGGTCCATCAAAGAAGCTGTTTCTATTCCGGTCATGGCATCAAACCGAATTCCGGATCCATTCCTGGCTGAACAGATTTTGCAGGAAGGATCGGCTGATATGATAAACCTGGCCCGGGTGCTGATGGCTGATCCTTATTGGCCGCTCAAAACTTTAAAAGGCAAGCCTGCCCAGATACGGCCATGTATTGCCTGTCTCCAGGGATGCATGGATGAACTGTTTAATTTCAGGCCTTCCATATGTGCAGTAAATGCCCGTACCGGATTTGAAGGAGAGCGGAAAATCAAAAAGGCGCAGGATCCTATACGGGTATTGGTTATCGGAGCAGGCCCGGCAGGTCTTGAAGCAGCTTATCGTGCCGCCCAGGCCGGACATAATGTGGAAATCTATGAGAAAGCCAGGCAGATTGGCGGGCAGCTTTGGCTGGCAGGCACCCCGCCCCACAAGCAGGATTTTTTAAAACTGATTAGTTTTTACGAAGAAATGCTTCAACTTTATAAAGTCAGTACTTTCCTGGGCCGAGAGGTTACTTCCGATTTGATCAACCAAAGAAAACCTGATCATATCATAGCTGCAGAAGGAGCCGAAATTGCAGTTCCTGCCATCAAAGGTTTTGAAAACCCCGATGTTGTATCGGCCTGGGAAGTACTAAAGGGCAATATCATTCCAGGTAAAAAAATTGCCATAATCGGCGGAGGAGCTGTTGGTCTTGAAACTGCACTTTTCCTAGCTTCCAAAGGAACGATTTCACCGGAAACTTTGCATTTCTTATTCAGGTATGAAGCTGAAAAGACTGAAAGGCTTCGGGAACTGATCTGTAAAGGCGCACATGAAGTAACAGTTTTTGAAATGCTGCCCGCAATCGGCAAAGGTTTGGGCCGCAGCACCCGATGGATCGTGCTGGACAATATCCATAGATATGAATTAAAAGTAATCACCGAAGCGAAAATAATCGAAGTAAAAAATGGTGAGGTATGGTTTGAAAAAGGCAGTCTCCAGTCCCTAAAGTTTGATACAGTAATCAATGCCACCGGTTCAAAACCAGTACGGAAGATCGCCCAGATGCTTGGAACCACCGGAATTCCATATTCGGTGATCGGCGATAGTGTCCGCCCGGCTGGAATTATGGAAGCCATTCACCAGGCCTATCTTACAGTGATGGAAAATTTATAAGTACTGTGAGAGCTAATAAAAAAACGTGGTTTAATAACCACGTTTTAAAATTTTTATCAATACCCAAAATACCGTTGCCCTATTTTGACGCCTATCTTTCGATAGGTGGGTGTCCTCCGTGAATCCTTCTATCTTCCCTTCTTTAGGAGGGCTTGATATCCAAATTCAGCTCAAAAACTCCCTTTACAATTTCGTAGGTTCAAAATAAAGGCTGGACGAGTATTCCAGGATATTTACTTTTTATGGTGCGGCGGGAGGGACTTGAACCCTCACCCTCGCGGATACGCCCCTCAAACGTACGTGTCTGCCGGTTCCACCACCGCCGCGTAAAATTTTCAGATTGCATCTGCAACCCGACAATAGGAATTATACAATAGTTCCTGGAGTACTGTCAATTGCATCAAATCTTCCATTTTTAATTCGTTAAAGGTTGTCATTTACTTTTTTATAATCATTATGCGCTGCAGTGGTATTTTAAAATGAGTTATATTTTTACCTTTGAGAATAATATTTTTTATTCTCTAAAACAAACACTTTATATGGATGTGTTTTCCTCACTGAATTCAGGTTTTACAAGTTCCACAGCAAACCAATCTATCATGCCCATTCTGTTAACAGATAGATAGTGAGTCTGGGTTCCGGTCATTGCTGCGGATTTTTTCTGTAACAGCCATATAAATGGCGCATCATCTACGATTATTTCTTCCGCTCTGCGAAGTAACTTCAGCCTTTCTGCATTGCTTTTGGTTTCAGCCCGTGCAGCGTCAAGAATTTTATCGACCTGGGGATTATGATATCCGGTATAGTTCCCTTTACCGGCCATTGAGCTGTGAAACAACCCGTATAAAAAGCTGTCAGCATCAGGATAATCAGCAGCCCAGCCAACTCTGAAGAAGGTCATTGCTGACTGCTGCATTTGTTTTTTATAGTATTCCCATTCCATAGGCTGCAACTGGATGCTGATCCCCAGAGGTGACAGCTGATTAGCAATAGCTTCTGCAACCATCTGGTGCCCCTCATCATTGTTATAACTGAGGATAATAGTCTTAAGTCCTGTCCCTTCAGGATATCCTGCTTCCTCCAACAGTTTTTTGGCCTTTTCAGGATCGAATATATAACCAGGCATTTCATTGCTATAACCTTTTACTTCTGTAGGGATCACTCCCTTGATTGGCACATACCCGCTGCCAAAAACATCCTCTGCTATCTGGTTGCGGTCGATTGCATAGTTTAAAGCGCGGCGCAGCAAATAGTCACCGGCAAATGGTTCTTTATTGACATTCAAACCTAGGGCATATATTTCCAGCAATGGTTTTTCAATGAATAATTTGCTTAACTGCTCATTCTGCTTGATCTTTTTAATTTCTGACAGAGGGATCCTATCCAGATAGTCTAATTTTTTCTCCGTATAGCTTTGATAAGCTGTAACCTCATCTGCAAAAACAGTAATGTCAATGGCTGAAAGACGCGGTATACCCCGGTGGTAGTTTGTATTACCGATTAAAAGGATCTGTTTATTATCTTTATTGCCTGTCAGGATAAATGGTCCGGAGCCCGGTTGCGGAGTATCAGTCTCTGTTTGAATATCATAGACCCAGAATATGGGGTTACAAAGTTTATACGGAAAAGAGGAGTCCGGTACTGCAAAGTTGATTTTGAGTGTCGATTCGTTCACTGCCTCAATACCTGCAATAGTTGTTTGGCTGCCGTTTAGACAATCAGCCGCACCTGCCACAGATAGGATCAAGGATGTTTTGCTTAATTCCTTGCAGGAGGAAAAACTTTTTTCCCAGGCTGCTTTTACCTTTTGTGCAGTTAATTTTTGGTTATTATGAAATTTGACGTTTTGTTTAAGTTTTATTGTAAGCGATTTTCCATCGCTGGAAAATTTCCAGCTCTTGGCTAAAAGCGGTTTGACATTTCCGCTATTCTCATCAAAATACACCAGGCCTTCATACAGGGTTGATGCAATCAATTGTTCTTCATGTTCTGTCATAAGAGCAGGATCCAGAGAATTGACTGAACCGATCAAGCCGGCTTTGAAAGGACGGGTATCGATACTGGCAGTGTAAGTAGCCAGGTTATGTGTATATATTAAAGCAACAGTAAGAATAAGCATTCCGACAATGGCGCCTATTATAGCTACTTTTCGGAAGGTTATATACATGATAAAGCCTCCTTAATATAATCAATATCCTCATACAATTATATTAGATAGGCTATAAATGTATTCCTTGTTTTTGCTTTAATTACTTATATATCCATTTTAATTCTCTCATTTATAAATTGCCAGATAAGCTTCATAATTCTTCATAACATTTTTTGTATATATTCTGGTTTCTTCAAAGGGGATTTTCTCCAGCTGATGTGAAGTTCCATCCCATTTCCCGTCAAGCAGCCACTCACGGACCTGTCCTCGTCCGGCATTATATGCTGCGATGACAAGAGGAAGGCGTCCTTCGAATTCCTGGTTAAGACTTGCTAAATACCAACAGCCAAATTGAATGTTGGTGTCCGGATCATGAAGCATGTTGGGGGTAAACTCTTCTATGCCCTGTTGTTCTGCGATCCATGCACCTGTTTTAGGCATGATCTGCATAAGCCCTTTCGCCCCCAGCGGTGATTCTGCATTAGTCTGATACTTGCTTTCTGCACGGATAATGGCAAAAACCAGATATGGGTCAATATTCTGTTGGCAGGCAGAGTTTATGACCAGATCTCGGTGGGGCTGGGGATAAAATACAGTAATCCACTTAGGAAAAGTTATTACAATAAGAAGAAAGACCAGTATAGAAATCCAGGTTATTTTAATAAGCTTTTTTTTTGTGATTAACACCAAAGCAAAAACCCCCAAGCAGATGCTAGTTAATATATATGTGTATTATGTTTGTATTCTTGCGTTGTAATTTTTGGTTGCTGCATCAACGGTAGCCTCTATACTGTGGCGGTTATCTATTACCACATCTGCACGCCTGGCTTTTTCATCCAGATCCATTTGGGATTCGATTCGTTTTAAGGCATTTTCCTGACTTATATTGTCACGTTTCATCAGACGGTCCAGCTGTGTTTCCCTGTCCACCCATACTACCCAGACTTCATCGCAAATCCTCTCTGCATGAGTTTCATAAAGCAAAGGGATCTCCATAACAACTACTGCATCGGGGTTTTTCATTTTGATCTGGCGCAGATCCTCTTTATATCTTTCTGCAACTCGCCAGTGGGTGATTTGATTTAACTCTTTCAATAATTTGGCATCGTTAAAAACAATTTGTCCCAGTTTTTCACGATTGATCGTTTCATCAGCATTTAATACTTCCCGTCCGAACCGTTTTACAATATCATACCAGGCAGGTTTATAAGGGTGCATAATAGAATGTGCCACCTCATCAGAATTAATAATGATAGCTCCCAGGCTTTCCAGGGTTTTGGAAACTGTGCTTTTGCCGCTTGCAATCCCACCAGTCAAACCAATAATTTTCATATCTATCACCGACCTATAAAAATTCCATAATACCTATGATTAAGAAACTAAGACCCGGCACAAATGATGCAATGTTACGAACAACCCCATTTTTCATCCTTTTCCCAAATTCAATGCCGATATTGACTAATATAAATTTTAACATACCAACAGTTAGTGCTGTAAACAAAATGTTATAACCGGCCATGGCAATTCCTATACCCGCTCCCATGGCGTCTATTGCCAAGGCTGACCCCAGAAAGAGAGCTTCTTTATTGCTTAGTTCCCCCGATGCATCGAAATCCGCTGCAATAGGTTCCTTTAGTATTTGGATGACGATCCCCAGCGACTTAAGCTTCAGTGTTAGCAAAGGCTCTTCTTCATTTGCAGGCAGATGATCGATCTGATCGCCTATAGCCTTCAGCAAAAAAAAGACTCCCATTATGACCAGCAGCAGTGCTCCCAGTTTATCGGCAGAACCGGAAGGCAGAACAGCGGCGATCCCCTGCCCCAGCAACATGGAAATGCTCACCGCCATTGCCGAAGCAGCGGCTATCACCAGCAATGAAATAAAGGGTATGCATATTTTCTTAATGCCGTAAGCCAGGCCCGCAATAAAGCCATCTGCGCTTACAGCCAGGGCAAAAACAATCACCGCTGCAGTATACAAATCCCTACTCCTATCCTTTTTACGTTGCTATATAACTACTATATGGATAGAAGAAAAGAATTGTTCACTGCTTGCAGAACCCTACTTTTGGCACTTCTCGCAAAAATGGCTTCCTCTGCCGCCGATAATTTCTTTGATAATTATTTGTCCGCATACAGAACATTTCTCTTTGTTTTTACCATAGACTTTAAGACTGTGCTGATTGCTGCCAGCCTGGTTGTGTCCGTCACGAAAATCGCGGAAAGTAGTGCCGTGTAGATCTATACTTTGCTGCAAAACCTGTTTAATGGCTTTACATAGACGGGTTATTTCTTTTTGTGTTAATGATTTCGCTGGTCGATCAGGTCTGATTCCTGCTGCAAATAGTGCTTCATCAGCATAAATATTCCCAATGCCGCACACCTGGTTTTGGCATAAGAGCAGGCTTTTAATGGCTATTTTTCGGTTATGGGTGATCTTGCCCAGATACTGGGGCGTAAAATCTGCGGAGAGTGGTTCAACACCCATAAGAGCAAAAAACTGTTCCCGGTTACTGACCAGATATATTCCGCCAAATCGCCGTGCATCTTCGTAAAGCAATTTTTTACCGTTATCCAGATGGAATACTGCATGAACATGTTTAGCGGTTACTTCTGTATTTTCATTAACTTGATAAAACCTGCCGCTCATGCCCATGTGCAAAATGACATGATGGGAGCTATCAATAACCATCACCAGATATTTTCCTCGCCTGGCAAATTCTTTGATAACTCTTCCCTTTAATGAATCAATGGTAAAATCCTGGCGTCTGACGATATCACTGCGCCTTAATTCAATATTTATAATTACTGCTCCTTGATTAATTGCAAGAGAATTTTTTATAGTTTCAATTTCCGGCAGCTCAGGCAAACAAGTTCCTCCTTATTAAAATAACTCTTCCTGTTTGACCCAGGGAGACATATCATACCAGTCACGGCCATAATTAATGGAAACTTCCAGGGGCACTATCAACTTATAGGCATTTTCCATGGACTCTTTCAGCAAATAAATTACCTTTTCCATTTCTGCAGCAGGAACTTCCAGAACCAATTCATCATGAACCTGCAGCAGTATTTTAGCAGTTAGATCCTGCTGTTTTAACTGGTCAAATACTTTCAGCATAGCTAATTTTATGATGTCTGCCGATGTTCCCTGAATGGGCGTATTTAATGCCATCCTTACAGCAAATGACTGCACCATTTTATTTTTGGCATTCAGATCCGGCAGATAACGGCGCCTTTTTAAAATGGTCTCCACATACCCGGCTGCTTTGCCAAATTCAACAATATCGTGCATATACTGCTGTACACCCGGGTAACTGTCCAGATAATTATTGATATATTGGCGGGCCTCTTTCCGGGATACGCCTGTATCTCTAGCCAGTCCAAAATCACTGATGCCATAAATGATACCAAAATTAACTGCCTTGGCGCGGCTGCGAAGAGTGCTGTCTACCTTATCCAGGGGTACTTTAAATATCTCTGCAGCAGTTCTGGTATGGATATCAATCCCCTGTAAAAAAGTATCGATCAAAGTTTCATCATTACTTATATGAGCTAATGACCTTAAATCTATCTGTGAGTAATCTGCTGAAACCAGATAATAGTTCTTACGGGTGGTAAAAGCTTTTCTGATGCGCCGTCCTTCTTCCATTTTTATAGGGATGTTCTGCAAATT
>LSQX01124181.1_pt1 | contig 15862 bp, 23 predicted proteins | sample 654561 | NCBI WGS metagenome assembly LSQX01 (sample SAMN04489861, study PRJNA283612) | anaerobic digester metagenome | isolation source: 4 biogas reactors fed with cattle manure at either 37C or 55C with and... | place: Denmark: Kongens Lyngby | collected 2014 | reverse complement strand
GTTGCCATTAGTCACCCCCTCCGTCAGCCGGGACCCAGGTTTTACCGATCTTTACTCGGACCCAAGCGGTCCCCATTGTCATGAACTCACCAGGTCTTCCGGGCTCTAACAGGCCGTTTTCATTAGCCAAGGCCAAGTGGGACACAGCCAATCCAGCAAATTCACCGCCACCTTCCAGGCCGGGCTTCGCAACACCCGAATTGTCAACGTCCCTGGTATAGGCCCGCCCAAACATAGCATTTGACGGTGTGTCAGTTTCGACGGTCAATACCTGTGCCCGGTAGGGGCCAACATAGGCCACCGAGCCAGGAACACCGGCCCGCATATCGTGTATTTCCCTAGGTATAGCCACTATACACCCCCTACGGTAACGGACCATTCAGCGTAATCACAGCCAGGCACACGCCATCACTATTGGCCGCAGACGGCTGATGATGACTGATGACGGCCCCCTCGATTTCAGTTCCCCCGGTCCCAGTTGTCTGCAATAACCCAGTGGTTTTGTTGAAATAAACCTTGCCACCCAACGCCGCAGCGGTCGCATCGACGACCTTGATCGGGACAAAAATAGGCCCCATCTGGGCAAGCTCCCCAGCGGCCCCCTTCGTCAGGGTAGGCTCGATTGCCGACGTCAACGGACGGACCAACACACCCCCAAACAGACCCTCGCCACCAACGACATAGGTTCCGTCGATGGCCCTTGTATATGCGTATGCGTAATGATTTCCTTCGGTTTCGGAGGAAATTACAACCGCTTGACTACGCCACGGCCCATCATAGGCCAGTTGGCCAGGGACACCGCTAGTCAGCGATTTATGATATGTGTTCTTGATCCCCATTGCTTATTTCCTCCCCCAGAATTTTTCAACCAAATCACCGACTTTGGGCCGCTCATCGGCTACAACCGCTTGGGGTACTCTGGCTGCCTGCAAATACCCCTCTAGCGTGGCTAACTCCGCCCCAGGCGCAGCAGTCAACCCCAACTTTTTCACAGCATAGGCCGCAACTGCTTGATCTGACAGCATTTCCGCCGTGTCAAAAACACCAATAAACGGCTTGACACGCTCAACGATTTGATCCCTAGCGTGGATTTGACGGATCACAGCGTCAGTATCGACAGCCTGAACCTTTTTGGGGGGCTTGGGGTCTTCCTCTTTTTCCTCCTCTGGCTCGGCGATAACTTCTTGTTTTTCTTCGTCTTTCGCCTTTTCTGTTTCGTTTTCTTGATCTTCTGCTTCTTTTTCCTTGACATCTCCTTCGTCTTCGGCCTTGGCCTTCATGGCCTCAAGGATCATAGCCCTGATCTGCTCTTCCTGCTCTTTTGTAAACACTTGTTTTCCCTCCGGTTTTTCGACATTTTCAGCCGAATCAAACACCAACGATGCGCTATCTAAAACGGACACATCGGGTCCGCTTCGGCCTTTCTCCACCAACGCTAGGTGATTGAATAGTATATCTCTCTGTATAAGATCATACGTTATACCGTCATAAATTCCAGGGGTTTCCTCGTATGTGCATCGGTACCCAGGCGACAGCTCGACTTTCCCCCTGGAGCTAATCAAATCCCGCATATCTTTTGAAAATATACGCAGTGTGTTTCGCAGATACAGCCCGTCGAAAGCCGCTTTTTCGCCGGTAACACCCTGCTGGGGTAGTTTCTCCGGTTCGACACCATCCCGACCCAGCATCAAATGATCCTCAATAAACGGAATCAAATTAGCACTTTCCAGCGTTTCGGGTCTAGACAGCTCTTCCCCGGGGCGGTAAACGTAAAAAATCTGGTCAGGGGGCCGCTGGCCAGGCAGTTCCCTGCCCGCATAGGGAAACACCCCAGATTTCAGCATAGGATTATCAGCAACATACCAATAACCGTTAGCATCCTCAATCCTATGTGTCATTTTCATAGGCCACCTATGCGCATAGCAGGCGCTGTGAAACACTGACAACCAATCAAAACCCCACCCCAACCACGCTCCCCAGTTTCTAAGTCTATAACAGGGGGATCATTTAAGTCAAATATTTTACCGTGATACGAAACATGCAGCGGTCTTGGGACACGAACTGCCGACGAATGGAACCACTGCACACCGCCAACCCCAGCGGCCCGCATACGCTCGTCGGCTATTTCGCTATGTAGTTTTTTGGTCTGATCTACGGCGATCCGCTCGGCCCGCCTCGACGTCATGCCCTCGATCAACATAGCTTCGTCATAGATTGACTTCTGGCCACCGGTATGCACCGACTGTGCGACGGCCTTGGCCATGCGATCATGAATATCTTTTCCCAAATCCTTGATTAAGCTAACATTTTCTTTGGCTTGTACATCAAGGGCCTTCTGCATAGCCTCTGAAAACTTGGGCGGTTTCAGTGTCAGGGCGTCGGTCATCTCTCGTATAGCCTGCCACGTGGACGTACTGGATTTGGTCGCTATGTCAGCTATGAAATCCCCAGCCATTGTTTCGGCATGCCTTGTAAACACTTTCGACCACTTAGACCGGAGAGCTTTCAATAACACAGCGAATTTGTCCGCAGGCGCATCAAAAGCCGACTGTTCTAAGGCCATCAATTTATTGGCATAATCGTTAGCACATAACTTCACCAAGGCTTGCATAGTTTTTGCATAGCGACTTGATACACTCGCCGGAGGGGGGACAGGGCGCCCAACAATCCAGCCCTTTTGTTGGACCGGTTTCCGGCGCATAGTTTTAATCGGCTTCGTCTGTGTCATCAACAAACCGCGCCTCTTGGATTCCAAAGTACCTGGAATTCTTGTTCTTTATCAAGGCGTTGCGAATATCTTCCCCATCCAACGCCCCAGCCATAACATAGGTATTGTCAGTCTGGGCTTCGAGATTCTCGATCTCGGCAATCTCTTTGGCCGTTGGCGAATCCAGGGTATCCCACTGGATCGCAATAGCGCCGGAGTCGGGACGCCCCAACGAACGCCGTGCTAGTGCATAGTGTTTGACCAACACAGGATCAAGGTCCGTGGCCTGTATTTTTTCCAGCGTTTTCCTATACGAGCCAGCCTCATACTCCCCGGTGGACTGAAATCCTTTGGGGGTAGTCCCCAGTAGCTCCGTGACGGGCATATCTGCGGCGGCCGCAACTAACTGATACTGCGTCATTATCACCGTGTCGGCATCCCCGAGGGCTGTGTCAAACTGTGAAATATCCTCCCCATCGAAAACGATCTTGACCCCGTAGTTATCCCGCAGCCTCGCCCACTCTTCCAACGAATCGACAAGCCCCGCATAGTCTCCGGCAGTGGCTGCGGCAGATTTATACACCGTGGATCGTTTGGTCAGGAGCAATTGCGGCCCTTCGTTGGCCGAACGTTCGGCAGAATATACACGGTCACGAACCAGCTGGGGATACGGTATGCCCATGAAATTATAGGCAAATTTCATGTCGTCAGACACAGGAAACGGGACACAGAAATGAAGGTGTGACCTATGATAACGCTGATTTCCTATGCGCCAATAGGTGGGCCGCATAAAATCCGCAGACGCCGGATCGTATAAGTTTTCTTGTGTCAACTCCGGAATCAACCAACGAGGCTCAATGACCACCAAACCTTTATATTTTCCTGGCCTTACGCCATCGAGATTTAGTGGATTCTCGTACCAGGTCTTTGGGTCGCTAGATTCCACGTCAAATTTGACACAGCAACCACCGAACAGCCGCCCCAGGCGGACCATTTTCACCAACTGATCTACTATGTTGTATCCGGAGTCAGTTTCGCGCAAATACTCAAGTTCTTCAGGCAGATACCAGCCGTTACGAACCGCCGCATCCCCAGGAGCTTCACATATTTTATTGATTAGCCAGTTAGTCCCCATTGTGGCACAGGCTGCATAGCCAGCCGGCATAGCTCCTGGCACAAAAAAACCAAGCTGCTCATCTATGCCCTGGCTCATACTGTGCAAATTATGCGAAGGGTATGCGTCCTGGGCAACGCCACAGATACCGTTGGGCTGGGGGAACTCTGGCAAAAATTTTGGCGTTTTTCGTTGGGCAGGAATCAGGCTATAAGAGGCACCTAAATCTTCGGTTTCGTTGACCTTTTGACGTTTCCAAAACTTCCAGGACATAGAACCTCCCTGCACAGATAAAAGTATATGCACTTTTTTGGGGCTGTGTCAAGGCTGAATTAGCGCGCCCCCCTTCCGAGGGAGGCCAGACCTCCAACACGCTTGCCCATAACCTTCGACAGCGCATAGCGTATAGCGTCGATATGATGGTCTTCTTTTTCTATGAGTTCGGGCAGGACTTCCCCTGTGTGGCGATCCACTTTGTAAGAATAAAGCCTGAAATTCTCAATAGTTTTGATGCATCGAGGGTGTATAATTATCGGAGCATGGGTCTTCAAAAACGCTATACCGTCAACCACGGACCCACGCCCCTTGATTGCTGCGGTGGCCCTGGGCAAGCCACGCCGCTTTAGGTGACTGATTGACTCCGGACGGGCGCTGTCACAGCGCAAGACATACTTTTCGACATCTGGTAAACACTCTATGCAAGCGGCCGCTGTGTCGTCTAGTTCCATTTTCAGGCCATGCACTTCATGTGTTATGTAAATGCGGTTGTCATGAATAACCACACGATTTCCGGCAGTTGGGGAAGACGAAAAGCCGAAATCGAGGCCATAATAAACACTTCCGCCGGTGGGGATATCGTCGGAAATTCGGAATTTTCCATGAAATACTATGGCCTCCGATTCGACATAATATGCGCCTTCCCAGACATGCGCATATAGCGCCGGGTCCATGTGGGTCCTATCAAAGGCCCGGGTTTCTTCCAGGGTGGACGGGAACCAGGGGTTATCGTTGAAGTTTACCCTTGAAATCGCCGTCCTGGGGGGTAGTTTTTTCGCCTGTAAAAATGTGTCAGCGACATAGGATTCCCGGTCCCTGGGATTGAATATAACCCAGATTTCAGATTTTTCTTTTCGGATAGTCGGAATCAGATAACGCCACGAATTAGCGGGCACATCTTCCGCTTCCTCGACTATGCACAAATCCACCTGAGCCATGGATTTGATGGACTGCACATTATACCGCAGGCCCTTAAAAATAAACTCCGTCCCGTTTTGGCCCCGTATAAAGTCCCTGCCAACGCTGTAAAACACTGAAAGCACTGGGTTATCTGCGATAGCGTTTGCGATTTCAGCAAACATAGATTCCCGGATTGATACCTGGTACTCACGGACACACAGTATACGGAGGGGCTCGACTAGGCCCCAGACAGCGGCCATGAGGGCGGCGCTATAGGATTTACCGCTCCCTCGACCGCCGTACAGGACCCTATACCGGCACTCTCCCCGGGGGAGCTGGTATACGTCTCCTATTTTTTCAGGTAGCCTTATTTGCATCGCCGGGCTTCACGTGAACAATTTCAATCTTTTCAGGGACTTTAATGGCGCCGGGGGCCATGGTGCCATCGCTCGATGTGTGGTCAATTCCAGTGGTCTCCTTCCACCGGGCCTGGGTTTTGAGGAAAAAAATCATGGACGCCGTGTCGCCGCCAAGTGCTTTGGCCAGCAGGGATTCCGAAACCTTTTCAATGACTTGCGCTCTTCCTTTTTGATAGATTTCTGTAATCCTAGGATCTCGCTCCATCATTGAATAAAATGTCGTTATACCTATACCAAGCCTTGCGGCCAGCTGTTCTACGGAGAGCACCCCAGCCAAAATGCCAACCATTTCAAGTTGTTCTGGCGTTAGGGTCTTTCTAGGCCTCCCTCTACGCCGTGTGGTTGCAACGGCCCTAGTCGCTGTTTTCTTTGGCTTTTTCTCTGATTTCTTTTTTGACATTCCTCAAAACCTTTCCCAGGTCCCTGATGTCTTGCCTGGTCTCCCCCCAATTCCCCAGGGCCTGTAGTTGGCGATTTAAGGCGTTTACCCAATCCCGGGATAGTGTGGGCCTATTTAACTTGGGATTTCCCCTAATTTCGCACGGTAGCAGTCCCCAGCCAGACAGCGCCCAAAAATCATCACCACTGACACCCAAAAAACCTGTGCTGTTTTTTCGTCAACCAATTGCCAACCTCCACCCCAGATATTAACTCCCCCAGATTTTTTGTCAACCTGTTTTTTTTTGCCCTAATCCTAGCCCCAGCCACTCGGACAATACCCCTACCCCTAAAGGGGTATAGGGGGTGTTTTGTCCGTTTGTGGCCCCCTGGAATAGTCTAATTTTTCCAGAGTTTTCCCAAAAAACAGACACTAATAAATTCAATGACTTACAAGCCGTTTCTGGAATTTCTGTTTTATTCCCACTTTTTCCGTGCTGTAAGTGTTTGATTTCATTAGACTTTATTTTCGGATTTTTTGGCCATTTTGGCCTGGGGATAGATTCGCCTAAGTGCTTGGATTTATTCAATTCACGTTTTTCGACCATCGGCGTCAGGGGCCAGTTGCGCCCCGAGGAATTCCCAAATTTTCCAGGCGTTTCGGTGGAACGCCGCAAGGCCATGATTTCATTGGTGGAATTTTGCGGAATAGTCATTTTATTCCCGGGAATTCCAAAAAGTCAATGGGTATATGATATATATGTACTTAAGTACATATATACATATCCCATTGGTTGCACCCCTGGCATGGGAATTTTCCGGGATTTTCCGAAATTCCCGCAGTGTCCAAAAGTTGACTTTTGTCATAAAAATTTATTTGACAGGGGCCTTGGAACCGCCTAATCTGCGAACTGTCAGTCAGGGGTTGGCCGACGATATTCAATGGAGGGATGAACCACGAAATGACGCCGGACGAATTGGTTCCCGCTGCCGGCTACGTGCTGTGGGGATGCCTGCGGCGGTCCACTGGTAGTGGTTTTTTTGGCATGGCTAGTGTTTATGCTATGCGTAAAACAGGTGCAAATCTGGTATAAAGGAGAAAAATAATGACAAAATATGACAAACAAGTGCAATATATTAGGGATTATTTGCAAAAAGCCACACCAAATGTGCTTGATGTTTTGACACAGGATTTAGATATTTCAAGGCAATCGCTATACAACTACAAAAACAAGGGGCCGTCGAAGCGCAGCCGGGTTCACCTGTTGTTGGTGGATTATCTGGATTTACGCAACCTGTGAAAGCCGCTAGGAGGCAAAGGTGGCTGATTTAACAAAGGTTTTGGGTGGTAGTTTTGCCGCCGCATCTGACCCGCCGGAGGTCCAATTAATCCAGGCTATGCGGGCCGCTGGAATCGAGCCGCCGGGGCGCATAATTCCGGACGGACGGTTGCATAGGTTTGGCAAAACCGCCAGTAAACCCGGATGGTATGTGCTATACATCGACGGCGTTCCTGCCGGGGCGTTCGGCGATTGGTCCCTGGGGATTGAGCAAAATTTCAGGGCCTCGGTGGACCGGGACTTGACCCCGGCGGAAAATTCCGCTTTGTTGCAACGACTGGATTTGATACGGAAAGAGCGAGAAGCTGAAAAGGCAAGTCGGGCTGCCCAGGCGGCCAAAAATGCGGCGGCCATTTGGGCTGCTACACTGCCTGCCCCAGACAGTCACCCCTATCTAGTGACTAAACGGGTCAAATCCTATGGACTGCGGGTAACTGCCGAGAATCAATTAGTAATCCCGATTGCGAATCAGGCCGGCGGTTGGTCTAGTCTGCAGTATATTGCTCCCGACGGTGGAAAGAAATTTCTCCCAGGGGGCGCCGTGGCTGGGGGTTGGTTCTGCATCCCCGGAGACAAGAAAAGCGTGTTTATTTCGGAGGGTTACGCCACCGCCTGTAGCGTCCACGAGGCCACTGGCTGCATGAGCTATGTGGCCTTTTCTGCACATAATTTACCGGCTGTGGCTGAATATGTGAGGCGTGAACATGGCGACACACAACCAATTGTAATTGTTGCCGATAATGACGAATCAGGCACCGGCGAAAAATACGGGTATAGGGCTGCGGACGCCATTGGGGCTCGGCTGGTATTACCTCCGGAGGTAGGCACGGACGCCAACGATTACGCCAACCAGGGACACGATTTAGGCCAATTATTACAGGTCACTAGGGACCGTTGGCTTGTCATGGCTCGGGATTTTTCGTCGCAGCCTGCCCCTATCCGGTGGCTGATTAAGGGCTGGGTGCAGGAAAATTCCACTATGATGGTTTTTGGGCCGTCTGGCATAGGGAAAACCTTCGCCGTGTTGGACTGGGCGCTGCACATAGCATCTGGATTCTATGAGTGGCACGGCTGTGCTGTGTCTGCGGCGCCAGTGGTTTATTTGGCCGGTGAGGGGCATTACGGGCTACGGGGGCGCATAGCCGGTTGGCTGGCCCATCACCGTTACACAGGGCCGGTCAATTTGGCTATATCCAGATCGGCCTGTGATTTGAATACGCCCCAGGGATACCAGCAAATCATTGAAAACATTGATGGTTTGGCTATGTCACCTAAGTTGATCGTGGTCGATACGCTGCACCGGTTTTTTGAAGGCGACGAAAACAACGCAAAAGATGTTAAATCCATGTTAAATATGTGCACGGCCTTGACGCAGCACTTTGGTTGTGCCGTGTTGCTGGTCCATCATACGGGACTAGGTCCGGACGCCCAGGACCGTGGACGGGGCTCCAGTGCCTGGAAAGGGGCGCTGGACGTTGAGGTGGGAATCAAGCCCGGCGGCGACAAGACTATGAAAATTATACAGCATAAAATGAAGGATTGCGAACAGTTACGCCCCATTTTTGCTAGATTGGAACAGGTGGAAATCCCAGGGTGGATCAACGACGACGGCTCGCCAGTGACTACAGCCGTTTTGGCCCCTGCCGAAGAGCCCCTTGACCCGAAAGTATCTAAAAAAATTACAGAAACCAGGGATTTGCTGAAATCTGCCTGGGGCCACGGGGGGCGTTTGGTTGCCTCGGACGGGCGGTGCCAAATTATCCCTGAATCAATCACGGCGCACTATTTGTCAGAGGGGAAAACGGACTCAACGGCCCGAAAATACACAACAAAGACCATCAATGACGGCGTGTGCCTGGGGTTGATTACCAGGGAAGACGGCCATATTTTTGTTTCGGATTTATTGTCAATGATGTTCAAGGGTTCGGGTCGATAATATGACAAAAGTCATACTTTTACCCTTTGTTGTGAAAATAATTTTGACACGATTCTTGGGGCTTGATATTGTTTGACCTGCTTGGCGGAGGGGTTCCGTCGAGCGATAAAAAAACCTTGGAGGTGTCTTATGAGTCGTGAAGAATTTGTGCGAAAATCGTGGGAGAGGGGGCCCGCAAGAGCGGCGCAGGCCGTGGATATCGATCCGGTCAACTATCCGACCGGGCGGGGCGTCGCTGTGACGCCTGACGCCGATCATCCTTGGTGGACGCCCCGGGAGGTCGCAGATATGTTCAACATAAGTATACATACTGTGCGTGATTGGATTCGTGCGGGGATGATTGAGGCGCATAAAATCGGCAGGATTTATCGCATACCCCAGGACGCCCTTGATGATTTTGTTGAAAAAACTCGTGTGATTAAAGGGTGAGATTATGTCAATTTTTGTGAAAAAAACATCCGCCGTTTTAGCGGATCGTGTGAAGATGGTCGTATATGGCGCTCCGGGGGTCGGGAAAACGACCCTGATTGCAACGCTGCCCAGTCCTATTATCCTGTCGGCAGAAGCGGGGCTGCTATCGATTGCCGGGGCAGACCTGCCGTATATCGAGATAGCCGACATAGGATCATTGGAGGAGGCCCACGCGTGGCTGATGGGCAGCAAAGAAGCGCAACAATTTGAGTCAGTTGCGCTTGATTCGATTTCAGAAATCGCAGAAATCTGTCTGGCCGACGAAATGACAAAAACCAAGGACGGGCGGAAAGCATACGGCGAGATGGGTATAAAAATGAACACTATGCTGCGCAAATTCAGAGACTTGCCTGTTCATGTGTATATGTCGGCAAAAATGGAACGAGTGCAGGACGAATCAGGCCGGATGCTGTACGGGCCGATGATGCCAGGGGGTAAGCTGGCGAATCAATTACCCTATTTGTTCGACGAGATTTTTGCATACCGTATTACCACGGCGGCAGACGGTACGGTCACACGCTGGTTGCAGACGCAGCCAGACGAATCTTGGACGGCAAAGGATCGGTCCCGTGGGGCGCTGGATGTCGGAGAATGGCCCAACTTGGGCGATATCATTGAGAAAATCAAAGGAGGAATGGCAAATGCTTGACATTTTAGCACAACAATGGTTGGAGGCGAAAGCCGCAGAATCCAGGGCAAACTCTATGCGGAAAAACATAGAGGATCAATTATCGTCATTGATTGGGGTCGCTGAAAACATGGTGGGGACAGAACACGCTACCCCCCCGGGATACAAGATAACAATCACGGGGAGAATGACATCAGCGGTGGACGGTGATAAGTTGCAGTTGATTGCCCAAGACGCCGGAATCGTTGACGAATTATCAAGGCTATTTCGGTGGAAACCGGAAATTGACAAGAAAAAATGGGATGCTGCGCCGGAAAACATCAGGCAAATTTTGGGCCAGGCTGTCACAACGAAACCGGCCCGTTTGGCGTATAAAATCGAAAAAGTGGAGGCATAATCATGGCGTATATGAGCTTTAGCATAGATGATCTTCCAGAGGAATCAAGTGGTTATAGCATTTTGCCCGAAGGCTGGTATAGTGCATACCTAACCGGGGTCGAGCAAAAACCGTCACAGTCGTCGTCCGGGACGGTGCTGCACCTGCAGTTGACGGTAACCGGACCAACAAATCGTGGCGATGTCGTCATGGATTTTTTGAACATTCTAAACCCAAATCCAACCGCCGAGCGGATTGGTCAGGGCCGGTTACGATCCTATTTGGCGGCAATGGGGTTGCGTGGCGTCAACGACGATCAAGAGCTATTGGGCCACAATGTTGATATTTTGGTGGATATTGAGGAGCGGGAAGGGGGCAAAGGCCCCAGAAACATTATCAAACAGGTCAAGCCCTTTGGCCAGGGCGGGGCGTCGGACATCCCGCAATCGGCCCCAAAAGTCCCGGCTGCGCCCCCGGCCCCAGCGGTCCCGTCAGCGACAATTCCCCCGCCAGTGGCCCCACCCTGGCCCCCGGCGGCACCAAGCCAGGCCCCCGGCGGCACCAAGCCGCCGTGGCAAAAATGACATAGCTTGACGCTATGCAAAACTCGCTTTTTCGGTGGCCTCAAGCTCTGATGGGGCCACCGGGAAGGCCCCTTTTGGAGGATATCGAGAATGGCAAAAATTCCAAACCCTTGCACAAACACCGTTGACATGATCAACGCCTGGATTGAGGCAGATGCGAGCAAGGCACCCCCCAGGATTGCGCAAATTATGGGGGCGTCTGACATAGGCCACGAGTGCGATAGGTTCTTGTGGTTGAAGTTTCGATCAGTGGTAATGCCCAAAAAAATTGACGGGCGGATGATGCGCCTATTTGCCCGTGGCAAGAGGGAAGAGCCCGTAGTTATTGGCTTTTTGCAAAACATCGGTTGTGTTTTGGATGCCATGCCCGGAGGAAAACAGAAATACATAGACATAGGATTGTTTGTTGGTGGCTATGCTGATGGCGTGATTTTGGTGGGCGTGCCAGAAGCGCCCCAGACACCGCATTTGCTCGAGATCAAAACGCATAATGACAAATCTTTTAAGGAGCTGCAAAAGAAGGGCGTGCGTGGGTCCAAGCCCCTGCACTGGGCGCAGTGTCAGACGTACATGCTGGGGTTGGGGTTGACATGGGCGCTTTACATAGCTGTAAACAAAAATAATGACGAATACTATGCAGAACGCCTTGAGTACAGCAAAGAGGCCGCCGGGCAGATCGTGACCAGGGGGCAGACGTTGGCCCTGGAAACACGGCTACCCGGGGGGATTAGCACCAATCCAACGTGGTTTCAGTGCAAATTCTGCGACTTTTATGACTTTTGTCATGGAACGGGCGCCAGTATTGAAACACGGAGGCACTGCCGGTCCTGTGAGCACATTACGCCCGTCATAGATTCTGACGGCAAAACTGGTACATGGTTTTGCAAACTATACGGCGAAAATCCCCCCAAGGATTTTCTCGAAAAGGGCTGTCCCAGTTGGGAGCTGCATGGGGACGTGGACAGGCACTTAACTGCGAAGGTGCCGTTTTAATGGCTAAATTGCGAGATTACCAGCAACGGGCTGTTTGGGATTTATGGGAATTTTTCGCCAAAAATCCCCAGGCGAATCCTGTCATGGTCCTGCCCACCGGATCCGGCAAATCGCACATAATCGCAGAATTGTGTCGGCAAATGGTGGAGGGTTGGAATTCTCGGGTTTTGATGCTGACTCATGTCCAAGAAATCATTGAACAAAACGCCCAGAAACTGCAACACACCTGGCCAGGAGCCCCGCTTGGTATATTTTCCGCCGGGTTGGGGCTCCGGCAGGCGTCAAGGCCGATTACGTTCGCTGGCATCCAGTCAATCCATAAGCGAGCGAAATTATTAGGCAAAATAGACTTGATAATTATTGACGAGTGCCACCGGGTATCAGTCAAAGAAGAAGGGACGTATAGGAAATTGATCAAGGAACTTCAAGACTTGTGGCCAGATATGCGGGTCGTCGGCCTAACTGCTACGCCATGGCGACTTGGTCAGGGGACTATAACCGATGGGAAAGATTCGCTTTTTAGCGATTTATTGGAGTCTGTCACTATCACGGAATTGGTTGACAGGGGGTATCTAGCGCCACTGCGCAATAAATTCACGGACACCGAGCTAGACACGTCCGGCGTCCAAAAAAGAGGAGGGGAGTATGTAGAAAAAAGCTTGCAAGAACACGTAGATACAGACGACCAAAACCGGGCGGTGGTTGCTGAAATCATTGCCAGGGGCCAAGACCGGCAGTCCTGGTTGCTGTTTTGCTGCGGCGTCGAACATAGCTATAACATGGCGAAATTGCTAAATGATTCAGGTATACCGACAGGCTGCATAGTCGGTAAAACGCCGTCCGACGAACGGCGTCAAACTCTGTCCGATTTCAAGACCGGAAAATTGCGGGCCTTAACCAATGCGAATGTCCTAACCACTGGATTTGATTCGCCAAAGATTGATTTGTTGGCGATGGTTAGGCCCACTATGTCACCGACGCTATACGTGCAAATGGCCGGGCGGGGAATGAGGGTACACAAGGATAAGACGGATTGCTTAGTCCTTGATTTTGCTGGTAATGTCACTATGCACGGCCCCATCACACAGGTTGTTCCACCAGCCAGGGCAGGTAATGGGGAGCCTGTGACTAAAAAATGCCCGGACTGTCAAGAGATAGTCTATGCTGGTTTCCGCAATTGCCCTGTGTGCGGCCATGAGTTTCCGCCGCCGGAAACGGTGGAGGACAAGCGATTTCGGCTACATAGAGAAATTGACATCATGGGAAATGATGAGGTTTTATCTATGCCGGTGGCTGGTTGGTCTGTGTCTAGGCACACAAGCAAAGCAGGTAACGAAACGATTAGATTGGGTTATTTGCCTATGAGGCTTGGTTTTAGGCTTGGTTTTATTAGTAGCGTTTCGGAATATCTGTCCTGGGAGTCCCAGGGCTATGCAAAGACAAAAGCTGTACAAATTGTGAGTCAAATCTTGAAGGACTGTGGTTTGGGTAACGAGATTGAAGGGTTAGAGTTTGCGACAATGGATCAGGTGATTGATCGTCTGCGGTGGTTGCCGCCGCCGGAAGAAGTGACGGTCAAGAAAGATGGCAAGTATTTTAGGGTGTTATCTCGCCGTTGGGCGCAGTGCCCAGCGGGGGACTTGGAGAAGGGTTCCTTAATACACGGAGTATAGAAACGGAGTATAGAAAATGAATGATGAAGCTGAAATTTATGTTGGCTGGTTCAAGAAGAAAATTGTTGACCTGATGGAACACCGCATGAACGAAGGGGCCACCAAATACGGGGAGTTACTGCCGCCAGAGCATGATGATAGAGACTTTGCAGCGGAAGCCCTGGAAGAGCTTGTCGATGCTGTGTTCTATGTGCAGCGCTTGGAGTTACAAAGGCGCTATTTAGTCAACGAAAACCAGCGGTTGATGGCCAAATTGGCGAGGGTGCGTGCTGATGAGGAGCGGGAGCCGGCGGAGCACAAATTCAAGTACCGTTTTGACAAGTCGGTCCCGGCCGAGGAACTGGAAGGCACTTTCATGCTGGCGATGCTGGCCGTCGAAAGCCTGCATGGCCGTTCCCGTGTGCGGATGGAGAGCCGGTTCGATCTGGACACGGCCCGACGCACCTGCGTGATCGATGTCTCCACCGAGGTCGGCAGCGACCTCGCCCGCATCTTCACCGGCTTCGCCACTAAGGAATACGGCGAACGCTGGGTCGCATGGGAGGTGCTGCGTGGGTGATCCTGTTGTGTCGTTTTTTATTCCGGGAAAACCGGGCAGCAAACAATCGTTTAGATTTTCCAAATCCGGGCACCGGTACCAGCCACGGAGTGTTGTCGATTACCAGTCGCTGGTATCACTATCGGCCCGAGAGGCGGTGCCCGACGGATTACCGTTGCCACTCCAAGGGCCGGTCGGTGTACGGATAGTGGCTGATTTCTTGACAAAAAACAAAAAAGAGGCTGGTCCACGGTGGAAAAGGCCAGACGTGGACAACATTACTAAGATGATTTTCGACGGGATAACCGCTGCCGGAATTTGGTCTGACGACGCCCAGGTCGTTACCCTGTTGATCGAAAAATACAACATTTTCGATGGTGAGCAAGGGGTTGTGGTTGATATTTGGCCCATGGACACCCCTTGATATTGTTGCCCTTTTCTTTCTAGTTATGACAAAAGTCATACTTTTACCCTTTGTTGTGAAAATAATTTTGACAGATTTTGGGGGCGGGGTTAGTATTGCCACAGTTGGTCAGGGGTTGGCCAACGGATGAAAACTCTTGGAGGTGCCAGATGGTTACAATATTTTTCGACACAAACGACATCAATAATCCTGGGTGGGCGGTGAAGTTTTTAGTTGATTATCTTGATTTATATAATTTGTGAAAATATGATAAATGAAAAGAAAAGGAGAAAAATTATGAACAAATACATCTGCCAAATAGACGCGCATAAAAAAACCGTCATGGAAGCAATCCATGGTTTTTGCGAAGAAATGTTTGATGACAAACGCGAAGTTGATCCGGCGTCAATTACCGGCAACGCCTTTTCCAATAACGGCCTGTCATTCAGACTTAAAGACGGCAGAAATACATACAAGTTAGTTTACCGCAATAGCGTGAAGGTATTTGAATTTTTCAAAGAAAGCGAAATATAGAATGTTCAACGGCTGGAAAATAACGACAAGGGTAAGCGGCGCGGCTGTTTCGCGTCCGCTTGACCCGCTGGTTAGCCGATTTTTGGAGGATTTATGGACCCGAACGAAGATGGAAGTAATAGACGATAATGAGGGCTATGATGAGAACTAAAACATTGAATCAAATAGCACAAGAAGCCGCTAAATATGCAGTTGAAACTCTGGACATAGAACGTGCATTGGTTGTTAAGCAGGCAAGGGATGAGGAAAGAGCATCTGCCGTAATGTGTACCGGTATAGGCGATGATGTTGTAAATATATGCAGGGAGTCTGCTCTTCTTATTGCTGCCGATTTGGTTAGATTAGATTCTCATTTGATTGCTAATATAGAATCAAAATTGTATGCATATCTTGAAAATCTTCCTTCGTATTCCAGCTTATACACAAACAGGTTGGACGCTGAATTAGCAGAAGATCAGAGGATCATAAAGAAAACAAATGAAAATCTATAAAATCACAGAAGCAAGCGAATATCTAATGAATGACGATAAACACTGTTTAAACGGTTTGTCGATGGCGGATATTTGGAAGCAGAAGGAATCGGAAAAGGGCG
>LSQX01344414.1_pt1 | contig 15864 bp, 14 predicted proteins | sample 654561 | NCBI WGS metagenome assembly LSQX01 (sample SAMN04489861, study PRJNA283612) | anaerobic digester metagenome | isolation source: 4 biogas reactors fed with cattle manure at either 37C or 55C with and... | place: Denmark: Kongens Lyngby | collected 2014 | reverse complement strand
TTTACAACATTTGTTTATTATGAGAAAATTAAATTAGGCGAAGGTATAGGTAAGTCAAAAAAAGAATCTGAGCAAAACGCTGCTAAAGCAGCTTTAGAGAAATTAGCAAAGTGAGGTTTTAGTTATGGAAAAATATTATGATTTAATTAAAAATAATCTAATTAATTTTGATAATTTAATTATTGAAAAATATGCATCCTTAAAACTTAATGAAACTGAGGCAATGATTTTGATTAAGATTAATCGTTTACTTCAAAGAGATATTAAATCAATTTCAGTTAAGAAATTGGTTAAAAATATGACAATTAATGAAAATGATCTTGCAAACTATTTAATGCGATTAATTGACTTTGGGTTTTTAAAAATAGATTTTGAAGCTCAAAGAGAGTTATATTCGTTAGATGGTACATATCAAAAGTTAGCTAACTTACTTTATGGCGAAGATAACAACCAAGAAAACAAACTTAAAGAAAATAGACTTGTAGCAACTACAAAAAAACTAGAACAAGGATTTAATAAAGTCTTATCACCTATTGAAGTTGAGATTGTTCGTAAATGGTTTTATGAATTTGAATATGATTACAAAGATATTGAAGAATTTGTAAATAGTGCAATTTCTAGTAAAAATAGAGGTGTTAAGTATATTGATCGCGCTTTAGTAAATAGATATAGTAATAAAGCAGATGAAGATATGGATGCATTAAAAGACCTTTGGAAAGACTATCATGGAAAAAATTGATTATATCTGTGATGCTTTAGGAGAACTTTTTCCAAACAATAAAGGTGATTTAGAATATGGGTCAGCTTTTCAGTTACTAGTTGCCGTTATTTTGTCAGCACAAACTACAGATATTGCAGTTAATAATGTAACTAAAGAATTATTTAAAAAATATCCTGATGCAAAAAAATTAGCTAAAGCTAATCTTGAAGATGTAAAAGAGATTATCAAAACTATAGGTTTATATAATACAAAAGCAAAAAACATTATTGAAGCATCTAAAATCATTTTAGAGAACAATAATGTAATTGAGCCTGATATAAAGTGGTTAATGGGTCTTCCAGGTGTAGGGCGAAAGACAGCTAATGTAGTTTTATCTGAGGGATTTAAAATTCCAAGGATAGCAGTAGATACTCATGTTTTTAGGGTAGCGAGAAGATTAGAGTTATCAAAGGCAGAAACTACTTTGGGTGTTGAGGAAGACTTAATGAAAATATTAGATCAAAAAAAATGGGGGATAGCGCATTTACGATTACTACGTTTTGGTAGATATATTTGTAAAGCAAGAGGTCCTCTATGTGAAAAATGCCCTTTTTTTCATTTTTGTACCTCTGAAGATAAAAAGGAATTAGTTTAACTAATTCCTTTTTTATGATATTTCCTTTTAAATTGAATATGTTTTATTAATAAATTATTTTGCCATTAAAATGAAAACGCTTACTTTCTTTTTAATTCTTGCGAATAGAAAAAAAAGGAGTATAATAAAATTGAGGAGGGAAAGTATATGAAAAAAAATTTTAAGTTATTGTCATTTATTATCTTCTTTTTTATTGTTTTTATTGCTTTTATGCCAAATGTTCAAGCTAGTGATGAAAACGGAGGCATTGCGCCTAATAGCAATGTTCTTCCACCAGGTCCTGGAGAACCCCCAGCTCAAGCACCTATTCCTAATGGGAAGTATTGTATAGTGAATGTTGAGTTGAATAATTATTTGAAAATAACCGAAGAAGATTGTAGTAATAATTATTCGACAAATCTAGTCCCTTTGGAGTTATGGCCCTATAGTACTGGTGAACATCATTTGTGGGAATTTACTAGAGTTTATGGTGATGTTTATAAAATAATTTCTTGCAAAAGTCAAAAAGCTATTACTGTAAAGAAAGACTATACAAATATGGGTAACATTGATTTAATACAAGAAACATATCAAGATATAAATAGACAACATTGGAAAATAAGTGAAGTAAGCTCAGGGAAATACAAACTTAAACCAGTGTCAGGAATTTATCAAACTACTGATTGGGTTATGGGAGCAAGTGCCAGCGGTAGTATAGATGGTAGAAGAGTTCAACAAATAGAATATACAAATAATAGTAATTATCGTGATTTGTGGAAATTTATTCCAATATTACCTACATCAGGCTCTGAACTAGAATATAATCCTGAGGAATGGAATGCGACACCAATTAGAAATAATACCAATTGTTATTGCTATGCTTTTAATTTTCAAGCTTTTTATACAAATGACTTAGGATATCAATATTATAATAAAAAAATTATGGGGCGAATTAATCCTGGATGTCTGGATAATATTCAAGAAATATTGGACATTAATTCTCCATATGTTAACGGAGTAACTTCACAATTAGTTTTTGAAAATACCATTCAAGATAAATTAGCTAAAAACTTCATATTTAATAGCATTGGTATAAATCAACAATGTCCAGATGGACAGTATAAAGTGGCGTTAGCAATCGATGTTAACAATACTGACTATCATTGGTACAGACAAAATCTTGATGGAAGTTGGTCACATAAAAGAGGAGCAGGTTTTGTTACTAACAAAGATGCTTCAAATAAAATTATATTTAATCCAAGTACATCTAATAATTATTATGAATATTATGATGAAAATTACCAACTAAACTACGTAAATTATATAGTTGTTGGATATTATAGTGTTACCCCTTTGAATATTTTTTACGATTCGAATACAATAATTTTAGATTTAATAATGAATGGAACATATCAAGTTGATGCTACACTAGATCAATTAAAAAGTCTAAAGTTTTATAAAAAAATTTAAAGAATGGAGGTGATTAAATATGAAGAAGAAGGTTATTATTGTTTTATTTTCTATTTTGATTGTTTGTATGCTAGTTGGATGTGAAAATAGCTCTAAAAAGAATCTTACTATAGATAATGGAAAACAACAAATTTCTAATTTAAATAACAATTTTGAAGATGGCTTGGAATTAGCGGTTTATAAAGTTGATTCTATAACATTAAGTGATGGTACTATAATAAATGAAAATAATTTAGAACTATTGAGTAAGTATAAGGTGTGTTATGTTTTTGATGTTAATTATGGAAGGGTGTATTATAGATTAGAAGACAAAGAGGTTATTGTTTCTTATGATGTTAATGAAGAAGAAGAAATTACATTTAATTCTATGTTTGTGTTGCCTTCAAAAATGGCAACAATTTATGATTTGAAGAAAGTTAAACGTGGTATGAATTATGATGACTTGGTTTTATTATTAGGTGTGCCAAATAAATACAATCAACATCCTATGAGATCATTGGTAATGCCAGTAATTTTTGAAACTAATGATGGATATCATTTAGAAGTACTTTATGGTAAAGCATTATTAGCTGTTAATGATAATCACAATTTACAATATTTTGACTATTCTTCTACAAGCAAAAACATTGAAATTAATGATAAAACAATTAGTAAAGGAATGACTTTAGGAGATATTAAGAAAAATTTAAATAACCAAGATATTTGTGAATTTCTTGATTATCTAGTATTTTCTCTTGAAGATAAAAATGTAATTTGCTCTACTGAAAAATCGGGCTATATTAATAATAAGGATGATGAAGCTGTTATTGATTCTATTACTGCATATTCAAAAGTAGAACTTAATAATGACAGAATGGAATTAGTTAAAGAAGGGATGGATGTTTTTCAATTGATTGAATTACTAGGATTACCTAAATCAGTTAATTTAGAGACTATTATTCCTGAACTAATTTTTGAAGCAAATGGCTTAAGATGTAAAGTGGGTTTATGTGCTAGTTTTATAAATTCTAATTCGGATGAAGAAAAAAGTATGAGTCATAGATATTTTGTTTGTTATAAAGAAGTTGAATAATTGAAATATTATTTAAAGTAAACAAGAAAATTGTTCATATAAAAAGGAATTAGTTTTGTACTAATTCCTTTTTTCATATCTAGTTATCAAATCTTTGTTTGGTGTTACAAAGATTGTTTTTTCATTTTTGTACTTTACAAATGATCCTTTTTGACCAGCTATTTTATTTACATTTTTTACTTGAGTATAAATAACAGCCACATTGCTACTATTTTGCGCTTTTGAGAAGTATGCAGCAAAGTTAGCGGCAATTTTAAAATCTTCCAAAAGTAAGTTATTCCCTCTTAAAATTATATGAGATCCTGGATAGTCTTTTACATGAAAGAAATAATCATCTTTATTAGCGAGTTTGTGAGTAACAAAACTATTTTGAAAATTATTTTTGCCTAAATAGATGAACTTATTATCGCCCAAAATATAAGTACTATATTTAGGTTTTTTTAAATCTTTTTCATCTTTTTTTGTGATTTTTCTTAAGCCTAATTCCAAGATTGTTTCATTGATACTATTATAATCAAAGTAGTCTAATTGTGATTGGATATCTTCGTAGTATAAAATATCAAGTTGAGTTTCTTCGATTTGTTTTTTGACATAATCAATACTTCTTTTAGCTTTTTTGTATTTTTTAAAGATTTGGTCTAAGTTTTGACTTGGAGATAAAAGAGGATCAAGTTTAATTGTAATTTCTTTATTAGTATAAAAGTTATTGGTAGTTAGCTTACTCATTCCTTTTTTAATTTGGTGAAGGTTTGCTTTTAGAATATTACCAATTTGCTCATATTCTAGATTATTATATGCTTCCTCTAATTCTTTTTCTTGTTTTCCTTTTTTTCTTCTTAACTTAGCTAATTCTTTATCTAAATGATTAGAAAGTAGTTTTAAGTCATTATTTATGATAGATTGGTTTTTGAAATTTTGAAAGTAAGACTCTAGTAATTCTGATAGTGTAGAAAAATACATTCTATTACCTTTTAGGTGTTTTAAATCAAAACAGTAGAAGTATGTTTTATCATTATCTATAATTACTGGTTTAACTTCATTATTTATAACATTCAAATCATTTTGGTATTGAATTTCTTGAAAAAGTATTTGCGATATACCTTGATAGTTATTTGTTTTTGTAAGGATATTTGTTTTGTATGGATTTATTTGATTTGAATCCATAGGTTCATATAAAGTATTTTTAAGTAAAACTCTTTTACTATCTAATGAAGTAGGTAGTAAGATTTCTAAAATTTTGTTTTCTTTGTTTACAATAATTAAATTATAGTTTCTGCCAAAGGCTTCAAAAATTAGTTTATATTTTTCTTCATAGCCTAAATCGTCAAATGAAGAGATTTCTAATACGATGATACGATCATTTTCAATTTGATAGATATCAGTAATAACTGCTTTTTCAAATAGTTTTTTTAAGACTTTAGAAAAGTTTGATTGATTATCAATTTTTACTAGTGATTGTTTTGTAAGTAGTACATGAGGGTTATTTGATAGCAAGTAAAGTAATTCTTGTTTATTCGACAAGCTAAAAGAAAAGTCATATTTGTTATAAAAATTGACTTTGTTTATTCTTGTATTAATGATTTTTGTTTTTAATTCTTTAATTAGACTTCTAATAAATACGCCATCAAAACTCATAATCTCACCTTAATTTATTTTACCAAAAATTTACTTTATTTGCAATTAAACCTTGAAATATGAAAAAAAAGTTGTATACTTATATAAATAAGGAGCGGAAGATGAAAAAGAGCATTGATTTAATGAGTTATATTATTATGTTTATTGTTTTATCTTTAGGTATTGTTAGTGTTACAATAAACAAAGATACAATAAAAAATAATTCAGGTAATGATTCTAGTGTTGAAGTAGAACCAAGCGATGATGAGCAAATACCTATTAAACCTAAAGTTATTGAAGATGGTAAATATTTAATTTTCAACTCACAACTTAAAAACTACTTACAAGTAGATGATGATGATTTTCTAAATCAATACTTAAAAGATCAAGCTATTTTAGAGTTGTGGCCTTATAGTGGCGAAGAACACCAAATCTGGGAATTTACGCACTTATACAGCAATGTTTATAAAATCATTTCCCTAAATAGTAGAAAGGCATTAGCTATTCCTAAAGGTAGTGAGAATAAGCGAGGTATTAATTTAATTCAAGAAGAGTATATAAAAATTCCAAGACAGCATTGGCAAATTAAAGAAGTCAATGAAAATGAATATAAAATATATCCTTTATCTGCAAGAACAGATGATGAAGATTGGGTTATGAAGGCTAGTCGAAGTGGTGCTATTGATGGAAGAGAAGTAAAACAATATCGCTATACTGATGATGATAATGGTTTGGATTTATGGAAACTTTTCCCAATTTTACCTACATCTGGTTCTGAAGTGGAATATGAGCCAGAAGAATGGAATAAAAGCCCTATCATCCAAAATACTAATTGTTATAGCTATGCGTTTAATTTTCAAGCATTTTATGCTGATTCTTTAGAAAGTGGTGTTCTTATAGATAAAATAATGTGTACGGTAGATCCAGGTTGTTTAGCAAACTTTTTAGAGATTTTACCTGCCAGAAGTCCATATAAAGATGGATTAAGAGCTGAACTTGTTTTGGAAAATGTTTTAGAAGATGCAGAAGCTGCAAAATTCAATTTTAATGAGATAGACAAATATGAATCTACTTTAGAAGGTGAGTACAAAGTTGCTTTTGCAATGGATAAAGATAACCGTGATTATCATTGGTATAGACAAAATCCTGATGGTAGTTGGTCGCATAAAAGAGGCAATAAGGAAGTTACTAATCTTGATGCTTCTGGTGTTTTAATCTTTGATCCTGATATAGCAGATAAGTTTTATCCTGGAGAGTTAATTGATGGCAATCAAAAAAGAACTTATGATTATGAAATTATTGGTTATTATAGCGTTACACCATTAAATATTTTTTATGATGAAGAGGATACAATTATTTTTGATTTCGGAGTTAGTGATTTTGAAGAACCAGATATACCACTAATTGAACTAAAATATTATGAATTTTATAGAAATTTTTCTTTAGATCATGAAGAAGAATTACCAAAGTTAAGTTACCAAAACTTAACTTTTTTATTAGAATTTAATGAAACCATTAACATTTGACAATCTATTCTTTTTTAGGTATAATAAGTGGTAATATGAGGCGTGTTTTATGAAATTGGACGATAAAGGAATTTTGATAGTTTTATCTGGACCAAGTGGTGTAGGTAAAGGGACAATTAGAAAAGCTTTATTTGAAATGGAAGGACATGATTTAATTTACTCTATTTCGATGACTACTAGAAAACAAAGAGCTGGCGAAGTTGATGGCAAGGATTACTTTTTTGTGTCAAAAGAAGAATTTGAAGAGAAAATCAAAAATGGTGAGATGCTTGAATATGCGGAGTTTGTTGGGAACTATTATGGAACACCGCTTAACTATGTTAAGGAACAACTTAATGAAGGTCATGAAGTTGTTTTAGAAATTGAGATTCAAGGTGCATCGCAAGTTAAATGTAAAATGCCTCATGCTGTATTTATTTTTATTGCTCCACCTAGCCTAAAAGCTTTACATGATCGCTTGACTAGTCGGGGAACTGAATCAGAAGAGCTAATTCAAAAACGTTTTGATAAAGCTTTGAGTGAGATGCATATGGCATATATGTATGATTATATCGTAGTTAATGATGATATTCATAATGCAGCTGAAAAAATAATGACAATCATTAGGGCTGAACATGCTAGGACAGAAAGAACAATACATGGTTATAAAAAACTTTTGGAGGAGGAATAATGAAAAAAGAAAAGAATATTGGTGAAGGACTAAGATATCCACCAATTGATGCTTTATTAGATAAAAGTAAGAGTAAGTATGTTTTAGTTTTAGGTGCAGCTAAAAGAGCTAAAGACTTAGAACATGGCGATGCTGAAGAATTATTAGAAGATCCAGTAAATAAAAAATCTTTGGGTTTGGCTTTAGAAGAAATTTATGAAGATCAAATTACAATTTATGATAGTACTAATGAAGAAACACTTGGGAAATAAGTGTTTCTTTTTAAAATATAAAAGTAAAAAATAAGGCAAGTAGTTATTATATTAGTAGTAGTTTATTTTTTTGATAAAATATGGTAAAATATAGTAAAAGGAGGACTATTCGTATGTTAATTGGAGCAATTGAAGCTGGTGGTACTAAATTCAAATGTGCTGTAGCAACATCAAGTGGTGTTATCTTACAAGATACTACTATTAAAACAACTACAGTTGAAGAGACGATGGAAAAAGTAATCAAGTTTTTTCTTGCTTTTCCGATTAAAACGATGGGTGTTGGTTGTTTTGGCCCGATTTGTTTAGATCCTAGTGATGAAAGATACGGGATGATTTTAGATACACCAAAGAAGATTTGGGCTAATTATAATATTCTAAAGGCATTAAAAGATGCTCTTAAATGTAATGTCAAGATAACTACTGATGTCAATGCCTCAGCTTTTGGTGAGTACTATTATGGCTATAAAAAGAAATTTCAAAACTTAGTTTATGTAACGATAGGTACGGGAATTGGTGGAGGAATTGTATATAATGGAAGTTTAGTTCAAGGTCATCATCATCCTGAAATAGGTCATATGACTTTAAAAAGAGATTCTAATGATAGCTATCCTAGTACTTGTCCTTTTCATAGTGATTGTTTTGAAGGATTAGCAAGTGGTATTAGTTTAGATAAAAGATACAATTTAAGCTATGATGAACTAGCTAAAAGAGATGATTTATTAAGAAGAGAAGCTAATTATATCGCTCAAGGAATATATAATTTATATCTAACATTTGCACCTGATAAAATAATTATCGGTGGTGGAGTTAGTCATCAAGAAAAGCTACTTCCTTTAGTAAGAGAAGAATTTGAAAAATTAAATAACAATTACTATACATATAAAGCAGTTAAAAGTGTTGATGAGTTAATTGTAAGTCCTACTTTAAAAGATAACTCAGCTTTATATGGGGCAATTGCTTTAGGGGTGATTGAGAAATGATGTTCGCAGAAGTTTTAGTTGACGTTAGAAATGCTAATACTGATACTTTATTTACTTATGAGATTCCTAAGCATTTTGAATCATATGTAGATATAGGAAGCAGAGTATTAGTTGAATTTGGATCTCGTCAAATTATTGGTTATGTTATTAGAATTAGTGATGAAACTTCATATTCTGGTATGATTAAGGAAATTTTAGATGTTTATGATTTTGATAAACAGCTTACTGAAGAACAAATTGATTTAGCTAAGATAATTTCAGATGAAACTAAAAGTTTACTTGTATCTTCTTTAGATCTAATGTATCCAGCATTTTTAAAAACTAAATATCGTAAATATTTAAAAGTGGTTCATTTAGAAAAACTAGATAGTAATGTAGCGATGCTTTTCCAAGGAAAATCAAAAATTGAATATAATAGTTCAATGCTTGATTATAGTAGTCAAATTGCTAGAGAACTTAAAAAAGGAAACTTAGCTATTGAATATAACCACTATACTTATGGTAAAAATAAATATCAAAATATTTATTTTGTAAGCAAGAATAAAGATATTGAAAATTTAACAATCAAAAGAAAAAAGATTATTGAATATGTTTCAAATAATCCTGGTCAAACTATTGAAGAAATTAGTTTAAATACTAATTCTAGTCATTTTTTAATTAATGATTTAAGAAAAGATGGCTTTTTAGAAGTAAGAGAAGTTATTAAAGAAGAAGATAATTTAAAGAAATTTCAAGCATCTAAAGTTACTTATAATCCTTTAGAACAAGATATTAAGGCAAAATATGAAGCTAATAAAAATAAGCCTTATCTTTTAATAACTGATGATTTAGAGTTTAAGTATAAGTTTTTAGAAGATGTTATTTCTAAAACTATTCTTTTAGATAAACAAGTGTTAATTTTGACTAAATCAATTATTCAATCTTTTGAAGTTTATGATTTTTTAGAAAAAAGGTTAATTAATGCTAGAGTTTATTGTTTTAATTCTTCATTAAGTAACAATGAATATTTTGACAATTACATGCAAGTTAAGAAAGGTAATGTAGATGTAGTTGTAGGGACTATTTCTAGTAGTTTCTTACCTTTAGAAAAATTAGGTTTAATTGTGATTTTTGATGCAAATGATACTGCTTATATCAATGAGCAAAATCCTAAGTTTTCTACACTTAACGTTTTAAAATGGAGAATGGAATATCATAAAGCTGAACTAATATTAGTCAATGAAACTCTAAGTGTAGATGACTATGATAATTATTTAAAGAACAATTATATTTTATTAGAAAATTTAAAGAAAGAAAATGATAAATATACTTTAGTTAATTTAAGAAAAGAGATAGCTAGGGTTAGTCCATTAATTTCTAACACTCTAAAGGAAAAGATTCAGGTTGCATTTAATAATAAAAAGATGGTAGCTTTAATTTTAAATCAAAAGAATTATAGTGAAATGGTAATGTGTAATAATTGCTCTGAAGTTATTAAGTGTCCTAGTTGTAAGATAAGTTTATCTTACAATAAAAACAAGAATGAATTAAGTTGTAATTATTGTGATTATAAAGTATCTTATTCTAATTTAAAATGTCCTAGTTGTAATAGTAGCAAGTTAAGTTTCTTTAACTTAGGGCTAGAAAGTTTAGAAGAGGATTTAAAGAAATTTTATCCAGATAAAAAGTATTTATTGATTACTGCTGAGACAATGAGTAACTATAGTAAATATAGTGAGGCAGTACTAACGATTGAAGAACAAGCAGTAGATTTTATTATTGGGACTAATTTAGTTTTTGATTTACTTAATTATCCTAATATTAGTTTTGTAGCTTTAATTAACTCTGATAATATTTTAAATTACGGAGATTATCGAGCGGCAGAAACTTTGTTTTTAAATATTGTTAAGGTATTAAATAAAGATAATTTGGGTTTAGTCTTACAAGGATATAATTTAGATCATTATAGTATCACTTTAGGATTAAAAAATGATTATCAAAACTTTTATTTTCAAGAGATAAGGCAAAGGAATGCTTTAAATTATCCGCCAAAATTAGAGATAATGAGATTAATTATTGGTGGTGATTATAGTAAGAGATATCATGCAGCTTACTATTTTCGTAAAGTATTTAGAAGTCTTTTTACCGATAGTGAAATATTAGGGCCTAAATATACGAGGAAATATCAAGGTATGCAATTAATAATTAAAACTAATGATTTTGAAAAGTTAAGTAAATTAATTGAGGAAGTAAAAGAGAAGTTTAAAAAAGACAATTTAGAGTTTATATTTGAAAGACATCCAAAAACTCTTTATTAGGAGGAATGATTTGAAAATTATATTTATGGGAACACCTGAATTTGCTGTTCCAGTTTTAGAAGAAATAAATAAGCATTTTGAAGTGGTGCTAGTAGTGACACAGCCTGATTCAAGAATTAGAAAAAAAATCGTTTATAGCGAAGTAAAAATGAAAGCTTTAGAGTTAGGCTTGCCAGTTTTTCAACCTCTTAATATCAATAAAGAAAAAGATTATATATTAAATACAGAATGTGATTTAATTGTTACGGCTGCCTATGGCCAATTTTTAGGAAAAGCAATTTTAAATCATCCAAAGATTGCAGCAATTAATTGTCATGGGTCATTACTTCCTAAATATCGTGGTGGAGCCCCAATTCAAAGAGCAATTATGAATGGGGACAAAGAAATCGGTGTTAGTATTATTTATATGACTAGCAAAATGGACGCAGGTAATATTCTAGCCAAAAAAGGAATTTCTTTACCTTTAGAATTGGGAGAAAAAGAAGCATTTGATGTTTTAAGCAATTTAGGTGCTAAGTTGATAGTTGAAGTTATTGAGAAACTAAAGCTAGAAAAACTTATTGGGGAAGAACAAAATGAAGAAGAAGTTACTTTTGCGCCGATTATAAGCAATGAAGACGAACTTGTTTCTTTTGAAAAAGAAGCTTATAAGGTGTATAATAAGATAAGAGCAATTAATTATTCTAAAGGTGCTTATTTTAATTTCAAGGAAGAAGTTTATAAAGTTTATCAAGCTAAACTGTATTTAAATAAAAAAGGTAATCCTGGAGAAATTATTGAGATTACCAAAGATGAAATAATTATTGCTTGCAAAGAAGGTGCAATTGGTTTATTACTAATAAAACGCCAAGGTAAAAATACAACTCCAGTTAGAGATTTCTTAAACGGAAAAGGTAAAGAAATTTTTAAAATTGGAGAAATAATAGGAGGAGAAAGATGAAAGAGAAGAAGATTATTTATTCTCGTGAAGAAATGTTTAAAATGAATAAAAAGAAGCTTGAAGAAAGAGGAGTAACATTAGAAGATATTGCTTTAATTGCTTATAAACAACAATCAAAGTATAATCCTGATATTGAGTTAAGTACTTGTTTGGAAAGTGTCGCTAAGATATTAACTTATCGTGATATTTTTCATGCTGTTCAATTAGGAATTGAAATAGATATTTTAACTGAACAAGGAAAACTATCTCAGCCAATGCAAGATATTCTAGCAGAAGATCTTGGGATGTTTGGAATTGATGAATTACTTGGTTTAAGTATAGCTTCTAATTATGGTGTTATTGGACAAACTAATTTTGGAGATATTGATGTAAATAAACCAGGGATTGTAGGCAAGTTAAACAAAGAGGGTAAAGGTGGAAAATGTCATACTTTCTTAGATGATATTGTAGGTGCACTTGCTGCAGCTGCAAGTACAAGAGTTGCCCAAATCCAAAGCGAAGAAGTAGCAGAACATGATCCTAATATCAAACAATTACAAATGGATTTAAAACAAAAAAAGTGAGATTAACTCACTTTTTTATTTATGGTTATTAACTAATTTAGCAAATGTGTCAAAGATGATTTTGCTAGGTTCGTTATCTTGTTGCATTTCAGGATGCCATTGGATACCAATAATTGGTAGCGTTTTGTGAATAATGGCTTCATTAGTACCATCTTCGTGTTTAGCAATCTCTATAAAATCTGGTGCGATTTTTTTAAGTGCTTGGTGATGATAACTATTTACTTTTATTTCTTTTTTAAAGTTTAATAATCTATTGGGTACTGTATGAACTACGTGATTTTCTTTAATCCCTGAATGACTTTTACCAATGTCTTGATATAGGCTTCCACCAGCAAAAACATTAATTGATTGATGACCTCTACAAATACCTAAAAGAGGTTTTTTGCTTTTTAGAGCATATTCAACAACAATCTTATCTAAATCATCTAGTTCTTTCATAACATCTTTTGATTCACCGGTATTTATTTCGCCAAAATGAACAGGGTCAATATCATCTCCACCTGTTATTAAAAATCCATCACATTTTTCTAGTAAACTTTCAGTATTTTCATTTTCTAGCGTAAGCATAATTACTAAAAATCCTCTGTTTAATAATGCCCTAACATAACGGCGGTTTACAAATTCTTTAGCTGTTGTACCTTCATAAATAATTCTTGGAGTTACAGCGATAACTTTCTGCATAATCTTAAATCTACCTCCTTAAATAAGTATAATATAATTATATTATAAATATATCTTAAAATCAAGTTTTTTAATGGCAAAATGAAAGCATAATTGGTATAATAATAAACAAGAGGTATTGTTATGGAAAGTATTAGAAAAATATTTCAAGTAGGTTATGGGCCATCAAGTTCACATACAATTGGGCCTACTAAAGCAGCTACAATCTTTAAAGAAAAAAATAAAGAAGCTGATAAATTTACAGTTGATTTATATGGTTCAATTGCCTTAACAGGAAAAGGGCATTTAACTGATAAAGCTTTATACAGAGTTTTTGGTGAAGATTTAGAAATTAAATTTGATTTTGATACTCACTATGATTTTCATCCTAATGGTTTAAAGTTTTATGCATATAAAGAAGGTAAATTAATTGATGAATGGTTAATTTTTTCTATTGGCGGTGGAGAGTTAAAAGAGCTAGGTCATAAAGAAACGATCGATTGCAAAGAAATATATGAGCAAACTACCTTTAATGAAATTTTGGAATATTGTAAAGAACATCATTTATCTTTATTTGAATATATTATTAAGCATGAAGACAAAGATATTTTAGAGTTTGCGAAGGGTATCTTAAAAGCAATGTTTGATAGTGTTGAAAGAGGAAGAAATAAAGAAGGAAAATTATCTGCTCAAAACAAATTATTTGTGAAGAGAAAGTCTAAAGAGTATTATGATAGATATAAAAAATCAGGAGATTTTGATGTTTTAGTTATGAGTAATGCTTTAGCTGTAGCAGAAGAAAACGCAGAAGGCGGAACAGTAGTTACTGCGCCTACTTGTGGTTCAAGTGGGGTTATGCCTGGTGTATTAAAAGCATACTATGATACAAAAAGATTTAGTTTAGATGAAATTGTAAGAGCATTATTAGTTGGTGGGTTAGTAGGTAACTTAATTAAAACTAATGGTTCAATCTCAGGAGCTGAAGTTGGCTGTCAAGGTGAGATTGGTAGTGCATGTAGTATGACTGCAGCAGCAGTATTACAACTATTTGGTGCAAGTAATGACATTATTGAATATGGCGCAGAGATAGCATTAGAACATCATTTAGGATTAACTTGTGATCCAGTTTTGGGATATGTTTTAATACCTTGTATTGAGCGTAATGCTATAGCAGCATTAAGAGCAATTGATGCAGCTAAATATGCTTATTTAAGCGATGGAACTCATTATATTACTTTTGATATGGCAGTTAATTCAATGATGGAAACAGGAAAAGATTTAAAGGCTGAATATAAAGAAACAGGTATTGGCGGGTTAGCTAAACATATTAAATAATAATAGATTATTTTGGAGAAGACATGAAGAAATTAAGAGAAGATAAAGAAATATATAAGTTTATAAAATTAGAAAAAGAAAGACAAGAAAATCATATTGAGTTAATTGCTAGTGAGAACTTTACCTCCAGTGCTGTATTAGAAGCACAAGGAAGTATTCTTACAAATAAATACGCTGAAGGCTATCCGGGTAATAGATATTATGGAGGCTGTATCTATGTAGATGAGATAGAAAATATTGCAAGAGAAAGAGCTAAGAAATTGTTTAATGCTAAGTATGCAAATGTACAGCCACATTCTGGCTCTCAAGCTAATGCTGCTGTATTTCAAGCATTAATTAAACCAGGTGATGTAGTTTTAGGAATGGATTTATCTGCTGGTGGTCATTTAACTCATGGTCATAAATTAAACTTTTCTGGGCTTTTATACGATATTCATAGTTATGGTGTAGATAAAGAAACTGAAACTATTAATTATGAAAAAGTATTAGAGATAGCAAAAGAAATCAAACCTAAAATGATTATTGCTGGGGCTAGTGCCTATTCAAGAATAATTGATTTTAAAAAGTTTAGAGAAATAGCAGATGAAGTTGGAGCTTATTTGTTTGTAGATATGGCGCATATTGCTGGTTTAGTTGCAGCAGGTTTACACCCAACACCTGTTGGCTATGCTCATGTTGTATCAGGAACAACTCATAAAACTTTAAGAGGGCCAAGAGGAGGTTTTATTCTTACAAACGATGAAGAAATAGCAAAGAAAATTGATCGTAGCGTTTTTCCAGGAACACAAGGTGGACCTTTAATGCATGTTATTGCTGCAAAAGCTGTTTCTTTTAAAGAAGCATTAGATCCTTCTTTTAAGAAATATCAAAAGCAAGTTTTAGTAAATGCAAAAGCAATGGCAGATGAGTTTACTAAGTTAGGTTATAGAGTAATAAGCAAAACAACTGATAATCATTTACTTATGGTAGATGTAAAAGGAAAGTTAGGAATAACTGGACTTGACGCAGAGAATATTTTAGGAAAAGTAAATATTACTTGTAATAAAAATGCCATTCCTTTTGAAACGGAAAAACTAAAGTTTACTAGTGGTTTAAGATTTGGCTCTGCTGCAATGACAACTAGAGGATTTAAAGAAGAAGAAATGATAAAAG
>LSQX01357335.1_pt3 | contig 15865 bp, 12 predicted proteins | sample 654561 | NCBI WGS metagenome assembly LSQX01 (sample SAMN04489861, study PRJNA283612) | anaerobic digester metagenome | isolation source: 4 biogas reactors fed with cattle manure at either 37C or 55C with and... | place: Denmark: Kongens Lyngby | collected 2014 | reverse complement strand
GAAAGGAGTTGTTTTGTATGGCAGGACTTGTACCGTTTAACCGTAAGAACGATGGCATGCGCGCCGGTGCATTTGATGGCTTTGACAGCATGCTCGATGACTTCTTCTCGGATGCTTGGCCATTTCGAAGAAACTTAATGGCGGATACATTCAAGATTGATGTCGAGGATTGTGAAGATCATTACGAAGTTGAAGCAGAGCTCCCGGGTATCGAAAAGGGAGATGTCGACCTATCAATTGATCAGGGTCGATTGACGATTCGAGTCGCTCAGTCCCAAGAAAAAGAGGATAAAAAGAAGAACTACATCCATAAAGAGCGCCGTTACAGTGCAATGAGCCGAAGCATCTATCTTGCAGATGCTATTCCTGACGGCATCAAGGCAAAACTTGACAATGGTGTACTCTGCGTTCAAGTACCGAAGCAAAAGACGGACCGACAGGGATCCAGCATTGAAATCGAGTAACAGATTTTTACTCAATCATTGCGGTAAAAAATTTTTCTGTGAGTCGGAAAAAAGTTAAGGGCACCAAGTGGTGCCCTTAATACATTCTCTAGATATTCGCAATATAAGAACTGCGGTTAAAAATGGAATCGCTTTTTAATCTCGGTTTTTACGGTCTTGTCGCCGAGAATCGTTGTACCGATTAATGTCAATAAAGAAACTGCCGCAGATATGATGACCATGGCAGGGTGACCAATTCGAGTGATTAAGAACAATATCATAGGGAATAGGCCTAACAATGCTATCGCGAATTGATAGAGCAGATAATTTCTGAAATCCATTCGATTTACAAGAATCAGAATGACGACCGCCAGATCAGCAAGAATAAATATGCTCGGTATGACAAAGCTAACGGACCACCCGAGATAACCGACCAAAAAATCGATGAGGACAATAAAGAGAGATCCCAAAACACTCTGGGCTAAAATCTTAGATGCGATGTTGATATGGTGGCCGAGAGAGTGTGAAATGCCAATCCATAAGTATATGATCGCGGCGATAGTAATGAGTGACCATAGGAAGCCGGTGTAGAAAATGACGTTGAGAACCACGGATGTCATCACAGCAACCACTGACAGAAACAAGAAGATGCGCTTCAGGAAGTGGAATTTTTTATAATCGATGTTGGCGTCCGGATAAAAGGACTCGTACTTTACGCCGTCCAGATCTTCAGTGACCGCTTTGCACAAAGGGCACACGATTGAATCATCGCGGATTTCGAGTTGGCACTTATTACAATACTTCATAGTTGGCTCCATTGGTCTCAATTTGAACTTTTAGTCCGTCGGATGTGAGCTTTCGGTAAAAAGCCTTCTGAAGATATGTGTCTTTCAGTTGCGATGTGACCGTAATAATCAAAGAGCGTTCATATGAGCAAATCGCAAACTTGAGCGCCTCGACGTTGGTCGCGCCCATTACGAGTTCGGCACTCTCCACACGATCTTTGTATTCGTCAGGCAACTTAATGCGCCCGATGTTAGAAAGCGTGATGGTATTCGCACGAGAGGAACGCACATACGTATACTTGAGTCCGATATTTTTAATAAAAAGCGGCAATATACGCAAATACCATTTCTTTCCAAAAGAGACATTATATGCAATCTTGGACTCAAAATACTCTCGTGTTAAGGATTTTTCAAATTGATCCTGTACAGACTTAAGAATTTCATCGAAGGTATGCTCTGTACTTGACGGATGAAAAACGATCGGAACAATCGAAAAGAAATTCATCGTTGAAGTGGAATCGAAATATGGCCGAAGGTTTACAGGAACTGAGACGCTAATCGGTTTCTTGCTCGGCTGCCCGTTTAAGTTTGCCTTGTAAATACACCAAAGAACATTCGCAACCAGATACTGAGTAATTGTCATATTGTTTTCACGGCAATAAGCGATTATTTCTTTGATAGAGACATATCCATGGATAACGCCGGTGGTATAAATCGGCATCTTTTCGCCTCGAATACGATAGGCTGGAGAGGCGTTATAACCGACAGGATTCTGCCCAGTGAAATTCTTGTTGTAACTGTCCTCAATATCTGAGAAAACATCGACGGCGGGTTTGACAGGGATTGCGGAATCCGTCTCGTCAGCAACGAGAAGATCTAGGTAACGGCAGACTAATTCGCGAAGGAAATTGACTGCACCGGCGCCGTCCGTCAATACGTGATAGACCTCAAGGTTGATACGCGTTTTAAAATAAGAGACACGGAACAGATAGTGGTTGTTGTGCGATCTTGGGAAATAAGCGCAAGGCTTAGATATTTCTTCGCCGACCAGACAAGGCTTGTCGTTGGATTCGAAATAGTACCAGAAAAATCCGCGACGAAGTCTCACCTTGAAACTTCCGAAACGCGGCAAGGTGGTGTCGAGCGCACTTTGCAAGAGAAGTGGATCGATGTCGTTATTAAGACGCATCGAAATCCGGTACATATTACTGTAATTGCTGTTGGTAATGACCGGAAACAAGTTCGCGGTATTGTCCAAGCGATGCCATTTGATTTCTTGACGATTATACTTTTTGGCCATAAAGCGTCCTTTTCGATGTTCAGATGTGGGTATGATGTGATTGTTCATTGATTAATAATACTACAGATATTCAGGGTGAGCATTTAGGCAAGGTTGAACCGCCGAATGGCATAAGGATCAATTTCGACTGAGAGCCCATGATTCGAAGGGCCTCGTCGACTGCAACCTGAGCGTCCGTAAACGGCTCGAGAAATAAGCCTTTGACATAATTCGGATCAATGTCGGAGACCAAAAAAATGCGTGCATTTTGGAGCACCATCGCAATGGCAGCGGCCTTATGCCCGCCGAGCACAAAATCACGGCGAATATGTTCAATCATATCCTCGCTCTTTTCGTGACCGGTCAGCCAATCCTCGAAATGAGACTCTCCTAAGCCTTCACTGCAAGCGGCAAGCCAGACGATAATCCCGCCATTCCTGACCGCGTGCTTGGCGTTATCGAGTGCTTTTTGTGCTTGATACATATTGATGTCTTTGGGAAAACCGCCGGCGCTGACGATGACAATATCCGCACGCTCGGGTGCGCATACTTTATAAAACGAGTCCAGAAATGCGCAACCGGCTCGGTGCGCATGTACCGGATGTCCGGCGAAGCTCTTGATGATTTGTTTTTTCTCATCCAAGACGACATTAATGATGAAATCAATACCGCAAATGCTACCGGCCTCTTCGATATCATCGCGTACCGGATTGCCTTCCAGGCGACCGGCTGCGGCTTCGGGAATCACCATGGCACTGTGATTGGATTGAATCGCATCACGAGTGGAGACGCCCGGCATGATGGCTTTTGCGCCACCACTGTAACCGGCAAAATAGTGAAACTCGATATTACCCAGACAAATACGTCGGTCCGCTTGTGCCACCGGTGTAAAGATATCGACCGGTGTGCCGCGAGAGGTGGTACCAAGGTGGACATAATCATCCATATCTGAATCCAAACAACGAATACGATCATATACCGCGTCGCCGACCAACTGCCTCATTCTATCGGGGCTGTGGCCTTCATGACTGCCAAGCCCGAAGACGATGACAATATCCTCGTCGTGAATGCCGGCGCGACTCAATTCGTCCAATACGGATGGAAGGATCTTATAGCTGGGAATCGGGCGGGTGATATCACTGGTGATGATGGCAATCTTTTCGCCGGGGTGAACCAATTCATGCAAGGGCCTGCTCTCAATCGGTTCAGCCAGCGATCGATTCACTTCGTCTACGCCCGTTAATTGCAACTCGGTCTCGTTCGGTCGCATGACAGTCATGACACGCGCATCGGGCAAATCAATCTCAATGGTCTTTTTGCCGTATCCAAAAGGGTATTTCATGAACGGTCCTCCGAAAATATCGATAACATATTATAACATGAGCGACATTAGGATAAACGACTCTCAAAATCGGAATAATCGAATCGGCGAATCAGATGATAGCTCCCATCCTCGTGCGTCACACCTATATCGGGTAGCGGCACGCCATTAAATGTATTATTCTTGACCATCGAGTATATTGCCATATCGCAAAAAATAAGTCGGTCGCCCGGGGCAAGCGGCGCATCAAAAGCGTAGTCGCCAATGATATCACCGGCCAGACAAGTCGGGCCGCCCAGTCGAAAAGTGTAAGGTTTTTCTCCCGGTGCGCCGGCGCCGACAATGTTCGGACGATAAGGCATTTCTATAACGTCCGGCATGTGACAAGCTGCGGAAGTGTCGAGAATGGCAATCGGCATACCGTTTTCAAAAACATCAACGACGGTCGATACCAGATAACCGGCATTCAGCGCAACCGCTTCACCGGGCTCAAGATAGACTTCGACGGCGTATTTCGCCTTGAATGACTTAATCAGTGAGATGAGTTTTTCGACATCGTAATCGGCGCGCGTTACATGATGACCACCACCGAAATTGATCCATTTCATTTGGTGAATGAAACGACCGAACTTCGACTCGAATGCGCTCAAAGTGGATTCGAGAGCGTCCGAATTTTGTTCGCAGAGTGTGTGAAAATGTAGTCCCGAAATGCCGTCGAGGAGATCTTCTCGAAAATTATCAATGGTCACTCCTAATCGAGAAAAAGGCGAGCATGGGTCATATATCGCATGGTCTTGCGTTGAACATTCGGGATTGACGCGGATGCCACAGGATTTTCCCGCTTTTAACGCTTTATCTCGAAAAATTATCCATTGCGAAAAGGAATTAAAGACAATGTGATCGGACACTTCAAGAATCTCATCGAAATTCTCGTTCGTGTATGCCGGTGAAAACACATGCGTCTCACCGCCGAAGTGCTTATGTCCCAACTTGGCCTCGTAAAGACCGCTGGCCGTTGTGCCGTGAAGATATTTTGAGATCAACGGATAGACATGGAACATTGAAAACGCCTTTTGAGCCAGAAGAATCCGGGCGCCCGACTGCGCGGATACGTCGGCCAGGCATTTTAGATTATTCTCTAAAGCCACCCGGTCGATGACGTAAGCCGGTGTTCTAACCTCTTTAGCAAATTCAAATGCATCGTTCATCAATCTACGATCTCCGGAGTAAAGCTTTCTTGCCACGGTAAGCCCCAAATATTCAGCGCGTCCATAAACGGATCCGGATCAAATTCTTCGACGTTATATACGCCGGGCTTGCGCCACTTTCCGTTCATGACGAGCATTGCACCAATCATGGCCGGCACGCCGGTTGTATAAGAAATCGCTTGGGATCCGACTTCTCTGTAACACTCTTGGTGATCGCAAACATTGTAAATATAGTAAGTCCTTTCCTTACCGTCTTTGATGCCTTTGAAAATGCAGCCGATATTCGTCTTTCCGACGGTTCTCGGACCCAAAGACGCCGGATCCGGCAAGACCGCCTTGAGGAACTGAAGCGGAACAATGGGTCGGCCTTCATACATGATGGGTTCAATCGATGTCATTCCGACATTTTCGAGGCACTTCAAATGGGTCAAATAGCTCTGGCCAAAAGTCATAAAGAAGCGAATGCGCTTGATTCCCGGCACGTTCTTGGCCAAAGATTCGATCTCTTCGTGGTGGAGAAGATACATATCTTTTGGGCCGATCTCCGGAAAATTATAGACGCGCTTAATTTCCATCGGCTCGGTCTCGACCCATTGTCCGTCCTGCCAATAACTGCCGTTCGCCGTGACCTCTCGGATGTTTATTTCAGGATTGAAATTGGTCGCAAAGGGATAACCGTGGTCGCCCGCGTTTGCGTCGAGAATGTCGATTTCGTGAATCTCGTCAAAGTGATGCTTGAGCGCATAAGCGGTGAAAACACCGGTAACACCGGGATCAAAACCACTTCCGAGAAGAGCGGTGATGCCCTTTTCCTCAAAACGTTCGCGATAAGCCCATTGCCATTTGTATTCGAATTTTGCGGTATCCTTGGGCTCATAGTTGGCCGTATCGACGTAATGCGTGCCGGTTTCAAGGCAGGCGTCCATAATGGTCAAATCTTGATAGGGTAGGGCCAGATTGAGTACCACATCCGGATGGTAAGAACGAATGAGTTCCACCAGAGCCGCCGTGTCATCGGCGTCAACTTGAGCGGTTTGGATTTTGACTTTACCGCCGTCGAGCTTGGCTTTGAGCGCATCGCACTTCGAAACCGTTCGGCTTGCAATCATCATCTCGTCGAAAACAGAATCGTTTTGACAAATTTTGTGAATGGCGACCGAAGCCACGCCGCCGCAACCGATAACCAGAATTTTTCCCATATTATTTCCCCCTATTTATATTTCGTCGGATTTGACGATGGAAAGACAAAGTTCGCGCAATGCCTTGATGCCTGCCGCTACGGAAATGCCGCTCGGGTCATAAGTCGGAGAGAGTTCGCACAAATCGGCCCCGACCACATTTGAACCAGAAAGAGCGTGAATGGCGGCCAGTAATTCCTGAAAAGAAATACCGCCGGCTTCCGGGGTGCCGGTGCCCGGGAAGACACTGGGGTCCAAGACATCCAGATCGATGGAAAGATAAATCGGGCGATTCGAAAGTGTAGCGACTACTTGTTCAAAACCCTGTAAATCAAAACGTTTGCAATGCGTATGATTGGCGGCAAATCGAAACTCATCAACCGTGCCGGAACGAATACCAAATTGAAAAATGGATCCGTCGCCGATTAAGTCGTGGCATCGGCGCATGACCGTCGCATGTGAGAATTTCTCCCCGATATAATCGTCGCGTAAGTCGGCATGCGCATCCAAGTGGAGGATGCAAAGGTCCGGGAAACGCTCTGCCGCGGCCGAAACCGCTCCGAGTGTTACCAGATGTTCGCCTCCGAGCATGATGGGTATTTTGCCGGCATTAAAGATCTTCGCCGTACGCTCCTTAATCATGGACAAGGTCTTTTGCTTGTCGCCAAATGGCAAGTCCAAATCTCCGGAATCATGAATAGGGAGCTCCAAAATATCCTTCTCCAAATAGGGGCTATAACTCTCAAATCCGTAACTTTCAGCTCGAAAAGCGCGCGGGCCGAATCGCGTACCCGGTCGATACGATGTCGTACCGTCATACGGCACACCAAAAATAACTGCTCTAGCTCTCTTAAGTGTGCAATTAATACCAAATATGGATTGGTTGTTTAACTCGTTTTTCATTATTCTTATGCCTCCGTGTTCGGCGCGCGATTCGCATTTAAATCGGTGGTTTCATCGACATTTTCGACATTCTCTAATAATTCTTGCACATAAACCGGTAATGCAAAAGCACCGCGATGCAAATTCGTATTATAGTAACGCGTATTAATTTCTCGAGCTTTCCAGTCTTTGGCGCTCAGATCGGTGATGGGATGGTATTTTTTGGATGCAAAGCCGAATAGCCAGTGCCCGGACGGATAGGTTGGAATGTGTGCCTGATAGACCCGGCTGATTTTGAAGGACTCAACAATCCGCTTGTGTGCACGCTGCATCGCAATGGCATCGTTCTTATAAAAAGGGCTCTCGTGCTGATTGACCATAATTCCGTCGTCACGAAGAGCGCGATCGCAATTTCCATAGAATTCTCTCGTGAAAAGCCCTTCTCCGGGCCCGAAAGGATCGGTCGAATCGACGATAATCAAGTCGTAGGCATTTTCGCAATGGCGTATGAACTTGAGTCCGTCCTCGGCATGAACGTGAAGACGCGGGTGATCGTAGCCGCAAGCCGTGAACGGCAGATGCTTTTTGCACACCTCAATGACCTCTTCATCAATCTCAACTAAATCAACACGTTCGATTTCCGGATACGCCTTAAGCTCTCGTAAAATGCCGCCGTCTCCGCCGCCAATCACCAAAACGTCGCGAACGTTCGGATGTACGGCCATCGGTACGTGCACCAACATCTCATGATATATGAACTCGTCTTTTTCGGTCAGCATGACAAAGCCGTCGAGTGCCAGAATGCGCCCGAGTTCAGGGGACGTAAAAACATCTATACGCTGAAAATCACTCTGCAAGCTGCAAAGTTGCTGGTCGACGCGGAAAGACAATCTAACGTCCGGTGTATGATATTCTGAAAACCAAAGATCCATGTTATACCCTCCAGATGCTCACTTCATGACGTTGATGGAACCGACTTTAGGGTCTTCGGTCCCCGTCAAGAAGCTACCTTTCTTTTTCACGTAGTTTATGTAATCGATAATCTCTCGTGTGACCATCTCGCCGGGTGCGAGAATCGGAATGCCCGGTGGGTAGCACATGACAAATTCGGCACAGACACGTCCGGCGCTGTGGTCGATCGGTACAGACGTTTTCTCTGAGAAAAACGCATCGCGTGGTGTATGACAGACCGTCGGTGCAATGTATTCTTGATTGAGCATGCCTGCTCTGCTTCGTTTGTGGCGTCTGCGAATTTCGGATAGAGAACTGACCAATCGCTCAATATCTCTTGGGCGATCACCGACCGAAAGATAAGCCAGAATATTGCCGACATCGCCGAATTCAATCTGGATATCGTATTCATCGCGCAAAATATCGTAGACCTCGACACCGGCCAATCCGATATCCATTGTATTGACGGAGAGCTTCGTCGTGTCAAAATCAAAGACGGTGTCACCGTTAATGCATTCTTTTGAAAAAGCATAATAATCACCGATACTATTTATTTCATCGCGGGCGTATTGTGCCATTTCGGATACTTTCGCGAAAATCGTCCCGCCATTGAGCGCTAGATTCTTGCGCGACAAATCCAGACTCGAGAGCAAGAGGTAAGAACCGCTCGTCGTCTGGGTTAGGTTGATGATCTGTCGGACATGCTCACCGGCGACTTTCGGGCCGCAAAGCAGGAAAGAACTTTGTGTCAAAGATCCACCGGACTTGTGCATACTGACGGCTGCCATGTCTGCACCGGCCTGCATGGCGGAAAGAGGGAGCAGTTCCGAAAAACCGAAATGCGTGCCGTGGGCTTCATCTGCTAAAACCATCATACCATGCGAGTGAGCTAATTCGACGATGGCCTTCAGATTTGAACAGACACCGTAGTAAGTGGGATTATTCACAAGAATAGCCTTTGCGTTTGGGTAGCGGAGGATCGCGTCTTTCACATCCTCAAGTGCCATCCCTAACGGAATGCCCAAGCGCTGATTGATTCCGGGATTGACGTACACCGGAATGGCGCCGGACAATATGAGCGCGTTGATCGTGCTTCGGTGAACATTTCTCGGCAAAATAATCTGATCGCCGGCCTGGCAAGCCGAGATGACCATCGCCTGCACGGCAGAAGTGGTGCCGTTGACCATGAAGAAAGCGGAGGAAGCCCCAAAAGCATCGGCCGCTAATTCTTCTGCCTCGCGAATCACTGAAACCGGGTGGCACAGATTGTCGAGCGGCTTCATTGAATTGACATCAAGGCTCATGCACTTAGCGCCAAGAAAATCCGTTAATTCACGATTACCGTGGCCGCGCTTGTGTCCGGGTACGTCAAAAGGGACAACTCGAAGCGCAGAAAAATCCGTCAAAGCCTCTGCGATCGGCGCGCGATTATGGTCGAGGCGCATCATCGATCGACGCCTTCATAGACGTTTGAACCGGAAAAAACCTCAATCATCTCACGCCGGAGGTTATTGGTAATCTCCAAGCGCTTTTGAGGAGATACTTCGTAGACATCGGTCTTAAAGAGATAATTTTGCAAATCAATGTCCTTGATCAGCATCTTCGTGTGGAAAATATTCGCTTGGTAAACGTTGATATCTATCGCGTCATAGCGAGACAAAATCTTGTGGTCAATGTAGTCCTGAATAGAGACGATTTTACGGTCGTTAAACAACTTGTGTCCGTCGACATCACGTGTAAATCCGCGCACGCGATAATCCATCGTAATAATATCAGAGTCAAAACTATTAATCAGATAGTCAAGCGTCGATAACGGAGAAATTTCGCCGCAGGTTGCCACATCAATATCAACGCGAAAAGTCGCAATGGCCGTCTCCGGATGAAATTCCGGGTAGGTGTGCACGGTAACATGACTTTTATCGAGATGTGCAACGATTGTATCGCTCTCTATATGAGGAATCATCGCCTCCTCGGCAATCATCAGCGTAACGCTTGCGCCCTGCGGCTCGTAATCTTGCTTGGATACGCTGAGCACTTGGGCACCAATCATCTCGGTGAGCGTGGTCAGAATATGCGTCAAACGCTCCGAGTTATATTGCTCATCGATATACGCAATATAATCGCGCTGCTCGCGTTCGGTGCGCGCGTAGCACACATCATATATGTTGAAGCTTAAGGACTTCGTTAAGTTGTTAAAGCCATAGAGTCGGAGCTTTTCGTGCGTCATTACAGTTCGCCCTTCTTGTAAAAATAAAAAACGCCAGTCTTTCTTGCCGGCGGCAACAAAACTTGCGTATGTCATCTTGTAGGGACATAAAAAGGGAATAATCCACAATCCATATCCAGACATGTCCAGAGTCGATTCAGCTAACGCCTTCATACTCTTATTGACCATTCACAAGTTAAGTTGTGCGTAGGCACAATGGTTATAAAGTAACCAACTTATAAATTTGGGCTTCGAACCCAATCAATAAGGCAACATGAGTTGCCGATCGGCGTTTGACCCGGCTGTCCGTATGGCCTATTCACCAAAGCATCAAGGCGATGGCGGTCAAATTGTTCCAGTCTGCAATTCACTTGAAAAGAAGAATATGAACGTTCAAAACATATCACGTTTAGAAACTCAAGTCAACCGATTCGAGTGAATCGCAAAAAATATAAACACCGCACGTTCGGAGGTTGACCAAACGTGCGGCGCATCTAGGAGATATATCGGATAACGGCGCAAAGAATTTAGCCGAGATCCGACACGATGCCGATAAACAAAATGGTATTGTCCAAGCGATCGTAAATGGCAAAGATGAAAGGGCGATCAGCGGTAAAAACTTTGAACTCTTCTTCAATGGGCATCGCAGTGGTGCCGATGATGACTGCAGTGGCTGCTGCGGCTTCCGCGCCTTCTTCGTCAACGCGTATATAGGTTTTATGGAGAATTTCGGAGACAAACAAATCATTCGGCGATCCGGTCATCACGTCAAACTCGGCGGCATCCGTGAATGCTTGAGACGCACCGAGATCTTGCATGGGGCCGACCATTCCGGTCGCATAATCAAATTCGAATTTAGGAAGAGCAATTTTGGTCTCCTCATACGTGCTTGCATTGATTGCTGAATCGAATTTGCCACCCGAAAGGTTTGCAATTAACTCTTCGATGTTTGAATCTTCGTCAGGCAGAATAAAAGCCATCTCGAAAGTGTTGTCTTCCTTTTCGTCCGGAGAATCGAAGGGAAGACTGATGAGCGAAAAGTCTTCAGAAGCATAATAGGAAGTGTAGAATTTCGCGTGCATGAATTCTGTTTCGCTTTCGGCCGAGTGACCGTGAAATGCTTCCTCATAAGTGTTGTCTGGTTTAAATGGCGTCTCCCACTCTCCGAGAAAAAAGACAGCGTTGACGAGGACCAAACGAGTCATCGGATCCAAAGGACTATCAATAATTTTTGGAATTCGTTCGTTTGTTTTCTCTGAAGTCCAGGTATTGATATCGTTTTTAGTTGCGTCTGCATCTTTCTCAAAATCAACCAGGAACATATCGCTCATGAAAGCTTCGGTGCAGATATCGAGATACCCTTGATCGAAGGGAAAGTCATTTTGCAACCAAATCGAGTTACCGGTTTGCATGCCGTTTTGATTGAGACGCCACATGAGCTGTCTAGAGGCCTCTTGAATCTCTTCTGATGACATACCGCTCATTGATAGTGCGTTCAATAGTTCATCTCGGGTCTCGCCTTGCGCGCCTTCAGTGGTCATGAGCAGCGCTAATTCCAGGCTTGCCGGTGATATGCAAACGTTGTTGCCGTCATTGAGCAGATTCAGAACGTTGAGACCGTATTCATTTAAGCCATCGGAGTAGGCGCTTGAAAAGGGTTCGTGTGCCTGCTGCTTAAGGGTGGCAACATATTTCGTCGCGGAGGAATCCGGCGTTTTTTCGGAGTCGGAACCGTTATTACGGCAACCGGCCAGCACAAATGTGGTCACTGTCAAGATAATCAGGATTTTCTTTATCATCTTTTTCATCGGTTTTTCATCCTTTCTGATCGATTCGTTATGGGTATAAAGATTGACTTACAGTTCAGACACAATTCCCGAAAATAGCATAATACCGTCATTAACGTCGCAGATTGAAAACAAGAATGGGTGGTCTGCCTTGAATTCAAGGATAACTTCAGGGTCTTCCATAATAGCGGTTTCTTCCATAATCACCGCAGTCGCCGCAGCGGCCTCGGCACCTGCCTCATCGATTTTGATATATGTTTTATGGATGATATCCGAGATTGCAAGACCGTTGTCATCATCGGTCATGCCGCTGAAATCCGCATCACTGAAAGCCAATTTCATCCCAAGGGACTCCATCGTCGATACCATTGACGTGCTGTATTCAAACTCAAACTTTGGAATAGAGATGACGACTTCCTTGACTATCGCCGAAGCAACAATATTTGAAAATGTCATTTCTTCTACCTCGGCAATGGCATCGTTCATGTCATAACCCGGTTTAGGTAAAATGAAGGCCATCGCATTGGTCGTATAGTTATCATCTCCGACAAAAGGCAGCGCCATATATTGAAATGTATTTCCTTCGAAATACGGCACATCAAACCGGGCGTGCATAAAAGGGACTGAATTTGTTGAAGTCGTGCCGTTAAAATCTTGATCATAAGTATTATTGGCGTCAAATTCGTATTGCCAATCACCTAGGAAGTAAAGCGTATTGACCAGCACCATTCGTGTGTCGGCTGACAAGTCTTCGACGATTTTAGGAATTTTGTCATTGGTGTTTTCGGAAGTCCAGCTGTTAATATATTCTTCTGCTTGCTTTGCGTTCGAGATGTAATCAACCTCATACAACTCAGATGCGAAAGTTTTGGCGCATCTTTCCGCGTAATCCGCTGAAATACCGTAATCCTTCTGGAACCAAATCGAATTTGCAGCGTTAAGGCCGTTTTGGTTCGCGCGCCACATGAGTTGAGACATCGTTTTATCGAAACTCACACTATCAATTTCTGGAATTTGAAGTGCGCTGAGCATTTCGTCTCGAGTCGTGCCTTTTGCTCCTGTCGCGGTCATTAACAATGCAAGCTCGAGACTTACCGAGGAAATCATCAGATTTTCTCCGCCATAAAGTTCTTGCAAGGCATTCATGCCAAATTGATTCATACCGGTGACCGTTTGAGCGTCTAGACTCTGATAGGATTGATCTGACAGCGCTGATTTTTCTGCCAGCGGCGTTGCCAATGCGGCGGAAACATTTTTATTTTCACTCTCGCTATTCGTCGTGTCTTCGGCTAGAAGCGTCACACCGTTACATGCGCTCAATAAACCCATTAATAGGGCAAGAATCAAGGCGGACAATTGAAATTTGAACTTCTTTTTTATCATCGTAGATACCTCTCTATCATTTGCTTCCTAATTATAAGACGAATCAAATTCATTTAATGTTTCATTTCTCTCAAAGTCAATCAAAAAGAGTAAACGAACGGATATTCTTGAGAATGCATTTTTTCGCTCGGCCTCACGTGATAAAATGAGAGTGACTAATTTACCACCCGCATTCGACAATGGCGTCGTTTCGGTTACTTGTCAATGAGGTGGCGTTATATGAATATTCAGAGAAGAGTCAGCACCGGGCATGCCGGATTGGATCAGGTCATTGATCAGTTGCGCTTGGGCGATAATGTGGTCTGGCAAGTGGACGCTATTCCGGATTATGCCGACTTGGCTCGAGCCTTTGTAGATAAGGCAAAGCAAGACGGGCGCAACATTATTTATGTCCGGTTCGGACATCATGCACCTCTGTTTGAGGATAAGAGTGGCATTACCGTTTTTAATGCGAATCCGGAGGATGGGTTCGAGTCCTTTACGACAACACTTTATGCCATGATCGGACGAGAAGGCGAGCAAGCGTTTTACGTATTTGACTGCCTCTCTGACTTATTGTCATCTTGGCACTCCGATCTCATGATACGTAATTTCTTCAATATAATGTGTCCTTATTTGTATGTGTTGGATACCGTTGCGTATTTTGCGCTTCGCCGAGGGGCGCACACGAACACGACGATTGCGGGTATCCGTGAAACGACTCAGTTGCTTTTGGATCTTTATCACATGGAGCCGTTCCCGTGCGTGCATCCGTTAAAAGTTTGGAAGAGATATTCTTCGACGATGTTCTTGCCGCATCAACTGGAAGAGGCGCACGCTCGGAGCATCACTTCGAGTGCGGAAGCCGCAGCTTTGTTTTCGGATTTATCACGAGGAAGTCGCGAAGAAGATTACTGGAGACAGATACTTGAGCGTGCCGTATCGATACCGGATTCTCAAAAGCAGGCGCAAGAAGAGATGCGCGAGCTTCTGATTACTATGCTTTTGGGAGCTCAATCTCGTATGCACGATTTGTGTCTGAGGTTTTTTAAACTCAAGGATTTGATTCGCATCGGCCAACGAGAGATAGGAACCGGTTTTATCGGAGGTAAAAGCGTTGGTATGCTCGTGGCACGCAAGATTTTGCGTGCTGCAGATCCTGAGCGTTTTTCAAAAGTGCTTGAAGCGCATGATTCTTACTATCTTGGAGCGGACATTTTCTATTCGTATATTGTTCAAAACGGTTGGTGGGCTCTGAGGACACGCCAAAAAGAAGAAGAGGGATATTTCGAACTGGCGCCGGAGTTCCAAGAAAAATTGCGCACCGGGGTATTCTCTGAAGATATAAAGGAGCAATTCTGGCAGATGCTCGAGTATTTCGGGCAATCTCCGATTATTGTCCGCTCCAGTTCTTTGTTGGAGGATAACTTCGGCAATGCCTTTGCAGGCAAGTACGATAGTGTGTTTTGTGTCAATCAAGGGACGCCTGAAGAACGATATACAGCCTTTGAGCAGGCTGTGCGCGACATATATGCAAGTACTATGAATAGGGATGCGCTTCGGTACCGTTTGAATCGGGGTTTGTCAGATAAGGATGAACAGATGGCGATCCTCGTCCAGCGCGTTTCCGGCGACTATCACGAATCGAATTTCTACCCTCATGCTGCGGGGGTCGGAAATTCATACAATTTATATGTCTGGGACGACCAAGTGGATCCTACATCTGGGATGCTCCGACTTGTATTTGGACTGGGTACTCGCGCGGTGGACCGTACCGAAGGCGACTATGTTCGCATGGTTACGCTCGATCAACCGATGCGCGTTCTTCCGGTTCACCCTGAGGAACGATTGCTCTATTCACAGCACGGGGCAGACGTTCTTGACCTTCCGAAAAATGTACTGTGTGAAAAGCAGGTTTCCAATATTATTGATTTGGATCTCAAAGCAGACAAGAGGCTTTTCGTCACGCCGGATTTTGATACCATGCAGCGTCTCCGAGAGCGTGGCCACGCAACGAAAAGCGTCCCGGAGATAGTCGATTTCGATGGCCTGTTGCGAAGGACCGATTTTGCATCGACGATGAAATCCATGTTAGCGGTTTTGGCAGATGCGTACGATTATCCGGTCGACATCGAATTCACGATAAATTTCGACCGCAACGGCGCATATCGTATCAATTTACTGCAGTGTCGACCGCTACAGACGCGAAGTGTTGGGGAGGCGCTTCCTTTCCCGGAGGATGCAGGAGATCGACCTTGCTTTTTCCATAGCCATGGGCACTTTATGGGCGGAAATATTCGTCAAAAAATTGATTATGTTATATATGTCCGACCTCATGAATACGCAGCCCTATCTTCTCGCGATCAGTACGAAGTGGCTCGTCTCATTGGCATGCTTAATCATAAACTTAAATCGCATTCGGTATTGCTTGCCGGACCGGGGCGATGGGGAACGACGACGCCG
>LSQX01122831.1_pt2 | contig 15865 bp, 11 predicted proteins | sample 654561 | NCBI WGS metagenome assembly LSQX01 (sample SAMN04489861, study PRJNA283612) | anaerobic digester metagenome | isolation source: 4 biogas reactors fed with cattle manure at either 37C or 55C with and... | place: Denmark: Kongens Lyngby | collected 2014 | reverse complement strand
TGTCAACTCTTCTGCCAGCCAGACAGATGAACGGTTTTGTGAGCACCAAAACCTTGTAACTTGTGCGTTTTGGATATGTCACTATTGTTACAAAAAGCAAGCAACGACACTTTTTGACTTAGTTGTATTCCTTATTTTCTATATGAGGTAGAGAATAATTATTTTTAGCACAGTCTCCAAGCCTCACGTGGACAATTTTTCATTTTTATTCGAGAAGACAAACATAAATCTAGGACTAAAGACCAATAATTCTAAATAATCTGAAAAAATGACCATGACACGCATCGGAAATAACAATTTATCTAAATTATCTTAAAGATTGACCACATATCATGATGCGTAACAATTTTTCTAAATTATCTTGAAAACTGTCCTTGATCATCGCCAAGGAGGTCGGATTTCCTGAAAAAACTTAAAAACTGACCATATGTCATACCTAGAGACCAGTTTTTCTGAATTATCTCAAAAATTGGACAGTGTTCGTGCTGACAGAAACAGATCTCTTAAATAATTTGAAAAACCGTCTACACCTCGCAAACGGAGATGGTAACGGAGATGGTGTTTTTTCTAATTTAATTGGAAAAATGGACACATACAAGAAAAGTAGTAAGACAGCTAGGAAAATGTGATCAAAATGATTCAGCAAACTAGGGAATTTTCAGCTAAAAATCGGCTGGATTAATGAGACGTGAGGCATAGCCGTCGGTTCTAATAGCCGTCGGGATTGTTTTTCTGCCAGTTCCAGCTATCTCGACACATGTCCTCAATGTTTAGCGCAGCTTTCCAACCGAGCATTTCATTGGCACGTGCCGGACTTAGGTAGGAAGTTGCAATGTCCCCCGGTCGCCGCGGACCGATCACGTAAGGAATTTTAATCCGGTTAACGCGCTCAAAGGTTCGCACGATATCGAGCACGGAATAGCCGCGTCCTGTGCTGAGGTTGAATATTTCTACGCCGCCGCAACCGCCGCGAGCTACGCTATTTTTGGGTTCACCGGTATGATTTTGAAGCTCACCAGAATGGTTTTGGGGTTCACCGGTATGATTTTGAAGTTCACCAGTATAGTTTTGGGGTTCACCGGTATGGTTTTCGTCGTTGCAAGTCTCAAAAACCTGCAATGCATCCACATGTCCGCGGGCAAGATCAACTACGTGAATGTAATCGCGCACACCAGTGCCGTCGGGGGTATCATAGTCATCGCCAAACACTGTCAATTTTTCTCGTTTCCCCACGGCAACTTGCGTAATATAGGGCATCAAATTGTTGGGGATCCCATGAGGATCTTCACCGATTTTGCCTGATGGATGTGCGCCGATCGGATTCGCGTACCGCAAGAGTACGACGTTCCACGGTTTCTTGTCCCCATTCTTGACATCAGCCGTGTGCATCGCGATCAGAATATCCTCAATAACTGATTTCGTCTGTGCGTAGGGATTGGTGCAGTTCCCTTTGGGATGCTGCTCCGTAACAGGAACGATCTCGGGATCTCCATATACTGTTGCCGTTGAACTAAAAACAATATTTTTGAGTCCGTACTGACGCATAACATCTAAAAGCGTTAGAGTACCCGTGACATTATTGTCGTAGTATGCCCATGGATTTTCGACGGATTCACCCACTGCTTTCATACCTGCAAAATGAAAACAGCAATCAAAACTTTGCTCGGCAAAAACACTTCTCAAACCTTCACGATCACGTAAGTCAACCTTAACAAAAGGAACCGTTTTCCCCGTCAGTTCAGCCACGCGATCAAGAGAAATAAGGGAGCTGTTTGAAAGGTTGTCTAATACCGTTACGGTATGGCCGGCATTCAACAACTCAACGACCGTATGTGAACCAATATAACCTGTCCCTCCAACTACGAGAATATGCATATTTCCCACTCCTCACATTTGATCTGATACGTCTTGTGCGATCCGCCGCGTTTTCGCCACCACCACATTACAATAACATACTCAATTGTATTATCGTTTATCTGTCATCTGAAGAATTCACTGTTCATTGGACACAAACTGTTGGAGACTCGTAACACTCGTAGTCCATGACATCCTCTTCTGAGTGGCGGTAAATATATTCCTTTTCAAAAACATTAAAGTTGAAGGTGTAACGGTTGAAATCTTTGGAAAGATTGCGACAATCTCGGATATCACTTTCACGGCAACAGAGAGTATGCGCGATGTTTTGCATGATCCGGCATCTAGTGTTATCAAGATACTCTTTATCAAATGCGCGAAGATCTTCTAGAGAATCAAATTCAAAGATCGTATTTTCAGGATAGGCGCGAATTTTCATCGGAGGAATCACTTCAATGTTCTCCGCAAGAATATCCTCCCAAAAGGCGTCGTCGTATTTACCTATATCATGATCTTCTTCCAAAAACCGGCGCATTGCTTCACTGAAAGCCCGATTCCAATAAGCATGCCCTAGCATAATGAAGCCCGTGTCACCGCTTTTTTTGACTTGCGCGATGTTGTTATCCTTATCTGGGGTCATGTACCACTCATCCGTTTTCTCATCGACATAAAGGGACGCATAGTAAGATGAATAAACGTAAAGGTCAAACGGATTTATTTCAAAATAGTCGTCTGATGAGCAGATATAGGTGTTGTCAAGATGCTCACGCACTAGATAGATCGTATGTGTGTTGTTCTTTGTCATGTACTCAGGATTGAAGATGAGGCGCAATCCTTCGTATTTATGTTCAAGATAGGAAAACGCTTCCTTTTTATATCCGATTACAAGGATGATGTCGTGGATGCCGGCCTCGTGAAGCTGTTCAATCTGTCGCTCAATGAGAACTTCGCCTTTGACCTCTAAGAGACCTTTCGGTTTTTCAAGTGACAACGGTACAAAACGTGACGAAAGCCCTGCAGCCATGATCACCGCATTTCGAACCCGGTATGGTTCTAGGACAGCAAGACCTTTTTCAGTTATACCTGCCTCATCGATCCAGCCCATTTTCCGGAGAGAGCAGATCACACCGCCGTTAAGGCTATGATCATCATCCAAGTCACTGTTAACATTTCCCGCGCCAAATCGCTCAATGGCATATAAATACTTAAATTCAATTTCTGTTAACGTTCTCACCTGTTTGCACCATGCATATACGATATAGAGTATCCTAATGAATAATGTTCCTGAAGAAAAACAGCTTCACTCTGTTGCCGCAATATGCTCTTATTCGGATAATATGTTTATCTGCTTCAAGGGTCATTTGCCGAATTCAGCCCGTAGGCGAAATTCATCTCTACCTATTCTGATACTCCACGATTTCAGGATCAAGAATAACACCGTTCTCAATGATCAGCGCATCATTTAATACGTCGCCTACTTCACCGGACATCAATTGCTCGACATAAGGCATGATCACTTTAGAGTTATTGTGTGAAAAGGTTTTAAAAAAGATTGACGGCGTATGATCGACCGCATAGTGCAAGATGCCATCCACCACGTACGTCGGTTTTTCGATCGATGTGGGAATAGACGTCTCGATTCCGCCACATCGGTCACAACTGACGTCAATGATCATGGCATTTCTTTTCATACGTTTGAGATCGTCACGGTAAATGATATGGTCATCACGACGCACGTCCCATAAAATGCAGTTGACAACCACATCGTACTGTCCGATTTCAGCACGAAGCAACTGCTCCTGACGGCGATTGTACTGCATAACATAAGCACCCAGCATGTTTAAGACACGGCAGGCACCTCGAGCCGTATTGCCGTGTCCTATCACCGCAACTTTCATGCCGTAAGGCAACTGGCCATAACACTGAAATGCATTAATCACGGCAGCTTCGCCTGCCAGCTCGTTGTTAAACCAGAAAACATGGCGTCCCATCTCGAACATTTTTTCCCATGCGTAAGCGGTCAACTGTCGATCCACGATGCAATCAGTAATGTCGCGATTCTGTGTCGCATGAACCCATCCGAAGATAATCTGGCCTTTGTTCAGGACTTGAAGATCATCACTATCGCCAATCTTTGGATCACAGACAATATCCTGAGAAATGACTTCGTTGTGCGACGCGATTTGGCAACCCTTCGCTTCATAATCCTCATCCTGAAATCCCAAAACTTCGCCAAATCCTGATTCAATATAGACAAGCTCAGGGTGACTCAATATCGCTACATCCTCAGGCACTATCGCTCGGCGATGTTCGTTTTCTTTTCGGCTGATGGGAAAACCGATCGTTTTGTAAGTCTTTGTATGAATTTTCATCATTCTTGCTCATTGACCTCCATATCTATATAGTCGTAATCGTCGTTCCCGCTTTCAAAGGGCGCTTGCGGCATATCGACGCGTTTCACATTGTTTCATCGCAGCATCCCCGGTAACGCAATCGCGGCAGCTCTGACAACTTTTGATTGACACATATCATGCAGAACATCATCTATTGTATCAAACCTTTAGATCGACCATTTCATTATACGTATCAGCTCATAGAATTCCTGTCACAGAAATGATCCGCTGGATGACAGATTAAACTGAACGCCCACGCCCCTTACTGTCTAGTGTTCAGCTCGTAGAAAAAGAAAACGGACAATGAACAAAGAGGTACTTGACAGGCGACATCTTGTGGTGTACGCTCGAAAAACAACTACATATTGTGCTTTGAGGCGTTGTTCAGCGATTTATCGTTGAACATTTAAATGGAAACAGGTGCAAATCCTGTGCGGTCCCGCCGCTGTAATGCTTATCGAAGTCCGCGTAGCCACTGAATCAAATTCGATTTGGGAAGGGCGGATGGGGAGCAGAGCCAGAATACAAGCCGGCAAAGTACCCGTCATCACGATGTATGAAGAAGCGGGTGGATATAAAGTATACGTACTTCAACCTGCTCTCTTCCAAAGAAGGGAGTTTTTTAATGTCTAAACAGATTCAGCTGATGACCTTGAAATGTCCTCGCAATATTATCAAGCGCGACGGCAGTCTCATGCCTTTCGATGCTCATAAGATCAGACAAGCGATGGCAAGCGCAAACAATTGCGTGCCAAGTGAAACGCTGACTTCAGAAGAGCTCGATCAGATCACCGGAAACGTCATTCAAATGCTCGACTACCGACAAGATCCGGATGTAGAAACGGTTCAAGACTGCGTCGAGGAAGCGTTGATGGCATTCGGTGTCTATCAAACGGCAAAAGCGTACGTTCTCTATCGTGAAGATCATAAGAAAAGGCGAGAGGCTGCTCAAAACCTGATGGAGAGCTACAAACAGCTTACCTTCGTCGATTCGGCTGATAGCGATCTCAAGCGGGAGAATGCGAATATTGACGGAAACACAGCTATGGGCACCATGCTGAAGTATGGTACCGAAGGCGCCAAATCCTTCGTCGACAACTATATTCTGCCGGAAGATATGGCAAAAGCGCACCAGGACGGCTCGATCCATATCCATGACAAAGATTTCTATATGCTAACCGAGACGTGTTGTCAGATTGATTTGCAAAAACTTTTTAAAGACGGATTTTCTACAGGACACGGTTTCTTAAGAGAACCCCAAAGCATCCTCAGCTACGCCTCTTTAGCTTGTATCGCGATGCAGGCGAACCAAAATGAAATGCATGGCGGCCAATCCATCCCGGATTTTGACTTTGCGATGGCGCCCGGGGTGACCAAAACGTATCGTAAACACGTTCGCGATCTGATTGAAACTTCACACCTTTTTACGGAAGAAAATGATCCTCTCCTAAAAAGAACCCCTGAGCTCCTTGAAATCGACTACAATGGCTTTTCTTCACTCCTTGAAAAAATTGAAAATGAAACAGCGACGAAAAAAGAAGATGGGCAAGACTTGTCTGAGGGAGAATCACGTTGGCGTGCATTCTTACAAGTGATAAATGAGCGTTGTGAGCGTGATACGTATCAAGCGATGCAGGCGCTGATCCACAATCTGAATACGATGAATTCCAGAGCCGGTGCTCAAGTTCCATTCAGCTCCATCAATTACGGAACAGACACATCCGCCGCGGGTCGCCTCGTTATAAAAAACGTGTTGCTGGCGACGATCGACGGTCTCGGGCGCGGCGAAACACCCATTTTCCCTGTTCAGATTTTCAAAGTAAAAGAGGGCGTAAGCGCACAAAAGGTCGACCCAAACTACGACCTTTTCCAACTTGCGATCAAGTGTTCGGCCAAACGTCTTTTCCCGAACTTCAGCTTCCTCGATGCTCCCTTCAATCGGCAATTTTACCGGCCCGATAACCCCAACACGGAAGTTGCGTACATGGGCTGCAGAACGCGCGTGATCTCGAATGTCTATGACCCACGCCAAGAAGTAACAAAAGGACGAGGCAATTTAAGCTTTACATCGATCAATTTACCGAGACTTGCTATTGAGGCACGAGGCGATTACAACCGTTTTTTCAGTCTTCTTGACGAAACGATGGATCTTGTGTTCCGCCAACTGAGGCACCGCTTTGATATTCAGAGACGAAAGAAAGTCAAGAATTACCCCTTTCTCATGGGACAGGGCAATTGGCTCGAGTCGGAATATTTAGACCCTGATGACGACATCGATCGTGTCATTCGGCACGGAAGCCTTAGCATCGGTTTTATCGGCCTTGCCGAATGCCTCGTGGCCTTGACTGGAAAACATCATGGAGAATCGAAAGATAGCCAAGCCTTAGGCCTTAAGATTGTCGGTCACATGAGAGAAAGATGTAACGCACAGGCCGAGGCGGAGTTCTTGAATTACACTTTGCTCGCCACCCCGGCAGAAGGCTTGTCCGGCCGTTTCATCGAATTGGATAAGAAACGCTACGGTATTTTGCCCAATATCAACGAGAGAGAATATTATACAAATTCATTCCATGTCCCGGTTTATTTCCCAATCGACGCGAAAACCAAAATTGATTTGGAGGCGCCTTACCATGCGTTGACGAATGCGGGACATATCAGCTACGTGGAGCTCGACGGTGATCCGTCCTCAAATCTGGAGGCGTTCGAAAAACTCATTCTGCATATGAAAGACGCTGGCATCGGATACGGTTCCATTAATCATCCGATTGACCATGACCCCGTTTGCGGCTACAACGGCATCATCAAGGATGTTTGCCCGAAGTGCGGACGCAAAGAGACCGATGGCGGCCCTCCCTTTGAGCGAATTCGGCGTATCACAGGCTATCTTGTCGGTAGCGTAAACCGCTTCAACAACGCCAAAAAAGCTGAACTCGAGGATCGTCTGAAACATCATTTAAGTTAGACTCGATAACATTGTGAGTTAAAAAACAAAAAGCGTTTAACCTGTACCATGAATCGTAAGACGCAAAATCATTGTGAGCATGGATGTGAACATGAAAATGAATCGACATCAAAATCTACGATCGAGATTTGACAAAGCAGCACGTCGTCAGGCCGACGCAAGTGTGCAAAACCTTGTAAGCTTGGAAATGAATCGATATCAATATCTAAAATCATTCACTGATGAAACAGCCGCCAGCCTGACAGACACGTACGTTCAATTAGCCGGCGTCGTCAAAGAGTCGATCGTTGACGGTCCCGGTTTTCGACTTGTTGTTTTCGCCCAAGGTTGCCCCCACCGCTGCCTCGGTTGCCATAATCCTGAGACCCATCTCAGGCTCGGAGGCACAATCTGGAGTGTGGCCGATTTGGTCGACATGTATCAAGCATTCGACCTGCACCGTGGAATCACCCTGTCAGGGGGCGAGCCCTTTCTTCAAGCAGCTCCTCTTGCCGCCTTAGCAAAAAAGATCAAAGAATGCTCAGGTGATGTCATTACGTACACAGGTTATACGTATGCTCATTTAAAAAGATTGGCCGAAGAAGACGAAGCGATAAGAAACCTTTTAGAAGAGACCGACTTATTGATCGACGGCCCGTTCATTCTCAAGTTGCGTAGTCTCAATCTGCCGTTTCGAGGCTCCTCCAATCAGACGTTGATTGCGTTTTCAAAAAAAGGGGAATGCCTCAAACAAGAAATCGAAGATCTGTAAAAACGGTATTGCGTTGTCGAAAAAGGCAAACGTAAGCCATAGCTCCCTGAAAAAATGATCTCAATACTAGATTTGAGATTGAGAACAAGTTATAATGTGCAAAAATAATAGTAAATAATAGTTAGGTACAGCTTTCTTTTGAACGTAAAAAACCTTTACTGTGTCTTCAACAGCATTCTCCGAGTTGCTATGACCTGACAATACAGGTTGTGGCAAACGATAGGGTGTACCGGGTAACCGGTTCGCCTGCCATGCTTGCAAAGGAGTTTGCAGGTTTTCCTGCGGTCTCCTTTTTTATTTTTCATTGGTGACGCAAGAAATGAACCTACCTGATGACACATGACAATAAGACAGCGAAATGAAAGGAGAAGCGCAATGTACGGTTATCATGGCAAACTGTTATTCGTCAATTTAAGTACAGAAAAAATTGAAATTAGGCCGCTTAAAGAAGAGGATGCACGTAATTTCATAGGCGGACCGGCACTCGGTGCTAAAATCCTCTATGAGGAAATGCCTGCAAACGCTGACGTCTTCGGTGAAGAAAGCATGGTCGGATTCGTGACAGGTCCCTTAAACAACAATCGAGCTTTATTCGGCAGCCGATACACGGTTGTTTCCAAATCTCCTGTAACCGGCGGCTGGAACGACGCAAACGCAGGCGGTTATTTCGGCCAGATGTTGAAAGCAGCCGGTTTTGATGCCGTCTTCGTCAATGGCATCTCGGAAAAACCAGTCTACGTCTTTGTGGACGAAGGAAATGCTGAAATTCTCGACGCATCCGATCTTTGGGGATTGACCGTCTCAGAGACAGAGGCGAAACTTCGCGAAAAGCACGGTGAAAAAATCAACGCCGCACTCATCGGACCCGGCGGTGAAAACCTCTCAAACTTTGCCGCCGTAATCAACGACGGGCACCGCGCGGCCGGTCGCGGCGGTACCGGAGCCGTCATCGGATCAAAGAAGCTGAAAGCCGTTGTCGTGCGCGGCAATTTGTCAACCGAGGTCGCAGATCGCGAAAAGCTTGTCGCAACGAACAAAAGCATCTCCGATAACATGAAAGGCGCTGCCGCTGAATTAGCCACCGCCTTCGGAAGATTTGGAACCGGTATTTTTTACATCCCTTCGACGTTAAGCAGCGATGCCAGCATCAAGAACTGGGGCGGCGCAGCCGGCATCGACTATACGGAAGAGGAAGCCTATCTTGTCAGCTCAGCAAATCTCGAACAATTCGTATTGAAGAAGTACAATTGTTCGAATTGTCCGCTTGCCTGCGGCGCCATTTTGGATGTTCCGTCTGAGCGCTGGGAGCTTGCCAACATCGATCGCCCCGAATATGAGACGATGGGCGCTTTTGGTTCCCAAATATTGAACAGCGATTACGAGTCAGTGCTTCGCTGCAATCTGCTTTGCAACGAGTACGGTCTCGACACGATCTCAGCAGGCGCAACCGTCAGTTGGGTCGTCGAATGCTATGAGAATGGCCTCTTCACGAAGGAAGAGCTCGGAGGCATTGAGGCGACGTGGGGAAATGGTGATTCCATCGTCGCTTTAACTGAACTGATATGCAAAAATGAGGGCATCGGCCAAGTCTTGATCAAGGGCACGCGCTATGCAGCCGATCACCTCGGCAAAGGTCATGAATACCTCGTCGTCGCAAGCGGCATTGAAGAGCCTCAGCACGACGGGCGACTGGCATACGGCGTAACCCGAACATACCAGTACGACCCGACGCCGGGACGCCACGTCAAAGGCGGCCTCGGACTTGCGCCATCCGGACCCGATTTCGATTACAGCGACACCGGCGAAGCCGATCTGCAAGGCGTCGTTGGCACTGAAGTGTTGAATTCCTCAGGATTTTGCATGTTCGGTAGCATGGTGTCACCGCCGGATGCACTCCTTAAACTGATTGAGGCGATAACCGGATTCCAATATAGTCCTGAAGAGTTTCGCAAACTCGGGACACGCATGTTCAATATGCGCCATGCCTTTAATATAAGAGAAGGCATGTCCCGCAAGGACTTTACGCTGTCAAAACGCTTCTACGAGTCCAATCCGCCTTATGAAGGACCGATCGCCGGTGTCAAAGTGGATCATGAGCGCCTCGCCGACAATTTCTTCGAAACAATCGGCTGGGATAATGAGACCCTCATTCCCTCCTTAAGCTCGTTAGAAGAGCTGGGCGGCATGGAAGCGGTTATCGCCGACATTTACGGGTGAACACATGATCATTACCGTTCGCCTCATGGGCCTCAACATGTCGCCCGACACATCCAACTTCACGCTGGAACTAAATGACGGCGCGACCGTTGAGCACGCATTGCAAAAACTTGTCGCTGTCTCCGACATCCAATGGACTGTTGAAGACCTTACGACGTACGTCATGCTTCTTCAGAGCAAGCGCGCAAGCAAAAATGATATCCTTAAAGACAACGACACCTTAATCGTGCTCAAGACATTGGAGGGCGGATAACAGAAATACTCAAGTTGAACGATGAGGATGAATCCATGATTCGTTAGGATAAATGCTCGATTTGTTAAAAGAAAACGGGGCGGTTCTATATAAAGATATGGGATAATTTTGCATAAGGTAACTGAGCAATTCGCGCCAGACGACACCGTCTGCCATTGCGCCGTCCCGCCTAAGAAGATAGCGATCTTTTAAATAAAGGATACGGGATAATTCTACATAAAAAGAAAACAGAGCAGTTCCAGTATGGAGAAAATAAAACAACCGACAGCAAAACTGATTGAAATCAAGTGTTTCTCGGAAAAAGGCGTAACGTACTCTGTGAAGTGCGCTACCCTTCGTGCCGGCGGAGGACTTCAAAACGATCGGTATTCACATCAGGAAGAACGCGCAATATCACTCCTTGACGGGAATGTCAAAGACATAGTGGATAAGATGCCGATTAAAGGTTTTTGCGCCGCAAAGTTTACAGCGAACTTGACAACTTCCGGCATTGATTACTCGATATTGGAAAAAGGGAGTCTCTTGCACATTGGAAGTGCGACAATCCGAATCGACAACGTCGGCAAAAGGTGTTTTCCCGAGTGTCCTGTAGAAGAGAAGGCCGATTGTCCGCTTCGGACGCATTGCGCTTTTGGCACTTCGCTCACCGATGGGGTGATCAATCTTCACGATAACATCGACTGTGAGAAGGCTCGGAATATACGCACGTGTGATGATGCTGCAATCAGCCCTCACGATAACATCGACTGCCAAAATCTATAGTAATGAAAAGACGTGTCGCGCACACATCGTTCTTCCTCATCATCGATTCTTAATTAAACGTTAAGATTGCAAGGACGCACGCACACGCCTTATTTATTTGAAAGTACTACTACGGCACATCCCAACATGCTGTAATAAGATATCAATCGGGCGCCGCCTTTGGCGCTTCTCCTATACAAGAAATACTGCGTTTCTGAATTGTCGAAGGTTACCCGCCGATCTTGTTCATCCCGTCCGTATGCTCGATCGCAGAGCAAATGCTGCCTTCTTCCATGGCCATCGGCCTACCTGTATGCTGCCTAGGCTTGTGCTTAATCGCTTCCAATATGGCCTCTGCCAACTGCTCATCACTTGCATTATTGCGAAGCATAGGTTTTAATGCGATGCCTATATCGTAGAAAAGACACAATTTCAGATCGCCGGTCGCTGTCAAACGCAATCGGTTGCACTCATTGCAAAAATTATGGCTCATGGCATGAATTATCCCGATCCGACCGATAAAGTCAGGCGCCTGCCAATACCGAGCCGGTCCGGCACCGACGCTTTGCCTGGCAGGTTTTAACGTTCCGTACGTTTCTTCTATTTTTTTAAAAGCTTCGTCGGCTGTCGCTGCGTCTTCAATCGATTCTCCCGACATGGGCATCCATTCGATCAAGCGAACATCGACCGGATGTTTTTTTGCAAGCGAAATTACAGAAAGCCAGTCCTCCGGCAGGCTTCCGGGGAAAAGAACACAATTAACTTTGACTGAGGAAAAAGGTGCTTCTAAGGCAGCGTTCAATCCCTTAAGAGCCTGCGGAAGCGCGTCTCTTCTGGTGATTTCATGATAACGTCTCCGGTCGAGCGTATCGATACTGATGTTGACTCCGTTAACACCTGCGTCTGAAAGCGCACTTGCCATCTCAGGCAAGTTCACCCCGTTCGTCGTCAACCCTAAAAATCGAATACCAGATATCGCTTTAATTTTAGCTGCGAGCTGTTCGATACCTTTTCGTACAAGCGGTTCACCCCCGGTGAGTCGCACACGATCAACTCCGAGAGTTGCCATAACGCGTACTACACGAACAATTTCGCTGTAACTTAAGATGTCATCATGAGAAAATGGGGTAACACCTTCTTCAGGCATACAATATCGACAGCGTAAATTACAGCGATCAGTCACCGATACTCGAAGGTAATGCAGCTTTCTTCCGTATGCATCATTCATCGTTTTTCTTCGTTCCTCCGGTAATGACCGCTTTTGCCTCCACTTTTTTCTATAAGCGATATGCCATACATTTCCATACCGCGATCCAGAGCTTTACACATGTCATAAATAGTTAAAAGCGCGACGTTCACGCCGCAAAGCGCTTCCATTTCAACACCGGTTTTCCCTGTCGTCTGAACGGTACACTCTGCGCGCACGCATCTTTTTGACGGATCTTTATCAAACTCAATCGATGCTTTTTCAATACTGAGAGGATGACAAAGGGGGATCAGATTCGACGTCTGTTTCACAGCCATAATACCGGCAAGACGTGCTGTTCCAAGAACATCGCCTTTTTTGGATGTGCCGCCTTCTACAACGCGATATGCCGCCTCGTTCATCTTAATATATCCTTCGGCCTTCGCTATACGCAATGTAACTTCTTTATTTGAGACATCAACCATAATGGCATTGCCTTTATCATCAAAGTGATTTCCCTGTTGTTCCATTGTAATCCTTTCCTGTGTACCGTTTGTCCTTCGCGACAATATCTCCCCTGTGTGCGAGCTCGTCCTAACGGTCTTCACTCCCACCGCCTACGCCGACACAATCTCCTCCCGTGTTGGGCTTATTAGAAATAGCGTCATCCCCTTCTATACGGCTTTCCGTTACATCAACATTCCTTTTCATAAAGGCTTTTCCTTTACGTAGAGGCTTTTCCTTCACGTAGAGGCTTTTCCTTCACGTAGAGGCTTTTCCTTTACGGCGCCATCCTCTCCTAAAGCAGATTGCCCGTAACGGCAACGCTCCATGATGTCTTTAGAATGCAGTTATATGACCAGGATTGCAAACATCGTAGCCGCCCATCTCAATGAGCCGCTTCGAAAATGCGGTACTTCGCATCGTCTCAAGCCAACGCTGAACCATAGGCAAATTATACGCCTCTTGGAGTAGCAAAAAATCGTATTTTTCATGGCATATCGGTATAAAATCAAGTCCGTATATTTTGGCAGCGGAATAAATGCCGAGGCCGACGTCGGCACTTCCCGCGGCGATCAGCGCCGCGACTGCCGTGTGCGTATACTCCTCTCGATCGTACCCATCAATCGTTCCGTGATCTACACCGTCTTTTCGACAAAGATAATCGCACAGTATACGCGTACCTGATCCCTTCTGACGATTGACGTACCGCACTCCGTCGCGAACAATATCGGAAAATCGTTCTATCTCAAGAGGATTATCGCGTGGCACCATTAAGCCCTGCACACGCTGCACCCCTTCCACGAGCAGTACACCACCATCCGGAAAGTGTCGGCGAATATAAGGAATATTGTATTCGCCCGTCGATTCATCAAGGAGATGAATACCGCCCATATGCGCCTCTCCTCGTTTGATCGCGAATAACCCCCCCATGCTTCCAACGTGCGACGAGGCCACCGTCGCATCAGGCCAAGTGTGACGCATCAAATCGGTCGTTTCATCGATGAGCGGGTCGTGGCTTCCGGTAATGACAAGTGTTTGCTTAATATCGTCGATCGGACGCAAGAGACGCACTGTAACATCCTGCCCGGGCTCATAACCTTCAATATTTTGCGGAACGTCAATAATACCATCCGCTTTCACGAAAGAGGTGACGACACCCGCGCCGCGCATCAACGGTGAAGCAACAAGTTTACCGCTTACATATCCGAGTCGTGTACGTATAAATTCGCGGTATTTTAATGAGGAATTCAGCGTTCGGGAGACAACCGCCTTCGTTTCATCCTGAGGGAAAGAAGGCTGGGCTTGCATCTTCATAATGATGGGGCGCAAAATTTCTTCCAAGATGATCATGCCCGAAACAGGATAGCCCGGCACGCCGAGGAGCAGTTTTCCGGCCTCTGTACACCCCAACACTGCCGGCTTACCCGGTCGAATGGCAAGGCCGTGCACAACAACATCACCCACAGCGCCGATGGTTTGCGCTGTATAGTCCTCCCTGCCGGCAGAAGAACCGCCGATAATAATCACGCCGTCACAATGCGACAATGCGTTTCTCATGGACGTCTCAAGCGATTTTGGATCGTCAATTACGATGTCTAAGACCTCCGGATCGGCGCCCCAACGCTCCAACATAGCCTTAAAAATCGTCGAATTAAACTCAATGATCGAACCTTCACCAGGAGTTGACGTAGGCGTGACAATCTCATCGCCTGTTGGAATAATAGCGATGCGCGGCTTGGCTAAGACATCGACATCGAGACTTCCTGAAGCCAACATCGCCCCCATCGCAGCAGGTGTAATGCGTGAAAAGGATGGCAAAAGCATGTCACCTTCGCAGATGTCTTCTCCGATCTGACGCACGTGCTGCCACGGTGTCGCCGCCACATATAAAACGACTTCTCCTTCATCCCTCCAAAGCACATCTTCTATCATGACAACGGCGTCACATGATTCTGGAAGCGGATCACCTGTGTCGATCACTTTATACTGATTCGGCTGTAAACGGATTGGCGTCGTAACGCTTGCGCCAAATGTGTTTTTCGCCAAGACGGCAATGCCGTCCATGGCACATGCATTATAATGAGGCGCGCTGATTTTGGCATAAACAGCCGATGCCGTCAGACGTCCGTCCGCTTGCTTTACCGGCACCGTTTCCGAGCGCCGCAAAAAGAGTCCCCTCTCTTGTAGGACGGCCATGTATTCTGCTAAAGCTTCATCGAGAGGCATATTCGATAAATATTGAAAAGCCATTCATTTGACCTCCCTTTTTCCTTGTACTACGTCATTTTGCCGGATGTCTTCTTGTGCTGAACGATGTTGTACTGCGATCTCCCTTCTTTTCTTACATCAGGCATCAGGTCATTTTGCCGAATGTCCTTTTGAGTTGATCGATGCAATCCTGCGATCTCCATTTTTCCCTCACATCAGGTCATTTTGCTGAATGCCTTTTTGAGTTGAGCGATGCGATCCGTAGAGGAAGCCCTCTTAAAGCAGGTTCTCACTTGCAAAAAAGTCTTCAACATCGTATACAAATTGTGGGCATCCCGTTCACACAAGAATTTCAACAATTTCAGCGCAATCGCTCACCTGCTTAATAGAAGAGCGATGAGAGAATTTCGCACACATGAGACGTTCAACCTCAGCACATTTGAAGCGAGACCGGCAAAATATATTACAGCGCAATGACGTTCACCCAATCTCCTTCAGAAAACCCCTCACAATCGCGCGGCACTTCAATATAACCGTCAGCGCGAGTAAATTGGGTAATCAAGCCCGACTTGCTCATCAAGGGATCTGCGGTGAGCAAGCCTTCTTCCGTTGTCAAGCTGACGGCAATGTATTCTTGCCGGCCGTGGTTCGACGGTATTGTATTTGTCAGTTTGGCCTTGTAACATGGGGGCGGTAAAGTTATGATTTCGCCCATCATGCCGCGAAGCAAGGGATCAGCAAATAGGTCATAAATAAAGTACACAGCGGCCGGGTGTCCCGGGAAACCGATGAGCGG
>LSQX01106578.1_pt1 | contig 15868 bp, 18 predicted proteins | sample 654561 | NCBI WGS metagenome assembly LSQX01 (sample SAMN04489861, study PRJNA283612) | anaerobic digester metagenome | isolation source: 4 biogas reactors fed with cattle manure at either 37C or 55C with and... | place: Denmark: Kongens Lyngby | collected 2014 | reverse complement strand
CCGCATAAAAGCGTTATAGAGAATATAATGCTTTCACCCGTTAAACTAAAAATTATGAGCAAGGATGAAGCGCAGGAGAATGCACTGGCGCTCCTTGACAGAATTGGACTTCGTGATAAGGCGAATGCGTACCCGTCGCAGCTTTCGGGAGGACAAAAGCAAAGAATTGCAATTATTCGCTCACTTGCGATGAATCCCGATGTCATGCTTTTTGACGAGCCGACAAGTGCGCTTGACCCTGAAATGGTCGGCGAAGTGCTTGAGGTTATGAAAAATCTTGCGGAAAGCGGTATGACGATGGTCGTTGTAACACATGAAATGGGTTTTGCAAGAGAAGTCGGAACAAGAATTATGTTTATGAATGAGGGCTTGATTGAAGAGCAAAACGAGCCGGACGCCTTTTTTAGAGAGCCAAAGTCCGAAAGGCTATGTTCTTTTTTATCAAAGGTTTTATAATAATAAATTTCGATAGTGAAATTAGATAGAAACCCTGCTATATTTTTGTCGAAATCGCTAAGTTGCGTTTATTTGTGCCTTTTTCTTGCATTTAATCGTACACCGTGATATAATTTTTTTATTAATAAAATAGGAGGAATGCCCCTTGTCAAATCCTTCATCGGAGGCTCCTAAGACCGCTGTTGTTGATGAGAAACGCTCTCGGGAGTATATTTATGAGAACCGCCGATATGTTGGGTTAAAGGAAACGGTTTGGTATGTTATATTTGATATGTGCCAAAGCTTTAACATTAATACATACAGCAGCCGTTTCGTAACGAACATTCTGCAAATTGACCTTGATTATCAAACAATTATCAACAGTATCAATGGAGTTTGGGACATTGTAAACGATATCTTTATTGGTGCAATTGTCGATAAGACGCGTACTCGTTGGGGTAAGTTTAAGCCGTATCTCGTGGCTCTTGGTATCCCCGGCACACTCGGTACAATGCTGTTTTGGCTTTTGCCGCTTCTTTTCCCGGGCACATCACCAAAGCATTTCGGTAAATTTCTTGCATACTTCATACTTGCTGTTGTAAGAGAGGGCGCGGGGACATTTCGCAGCATAGCACAAACGGGAATGCTTGCAACCATAACGCCCCACCCGACAGACAGGACAAGACTTATCACAATGGCACAGTTCTGGTCAGGATTTTTAGGCGAAAAATTGCCTGAGCAGATTATGACATTACTCCTTGACCTAATAGGAAACAAAGTCATAAATCTTTCACTGACTTCAACATTTGTGTTTATGGGCAACTTTACCTCTATCGTCAGCGGCGCTGCCGCACTTATCTTTTGCATTATGACGAAAGAGAGAATTTTGCAGTCTGTTGAGCGGCCAAGTATTATGCAGGGCGTTCGCTCTATTATCAACAATAAACCCGTTCTTTTAATGACATTGTCTAAAACGCTTTCCGGCTTTTCAATAAGCGGCAGTAAATCAGATTACTATATAGATGTTTTGAATTTCGCGTCTATCGCATTTTTTACAGGAATACCGGGTGCAATTATTCACCCCATTTCGTATACGCTTGTACCGTGGTTCAAGAGGAATTTCAGCAGCCGAGCGCTTTACATTTTCGGCGCGTATATCGGTGACCTACTTATGATTCCCGTATTCTTCTTCGGCGCTATAGGCGGAAAGAAAAACGGACTTTATAAAAAGGTTGTTCCCATGGGCATAGCTCTCACTCTTTGGGAAACTATGTTTATGGTTTTTTACGGTGTAAGAAAAGTTATTCCAAATGAAATGTATAATGAGTCTATGGATTATTGCGAATGGCGCAACGGTTACCGCACAGAGGCGATGACGACTGTGGCAAAAGGGCTTGCCGAAAAACTATCAGGTCTTGTCAGCGGACTTATTACACTTCAAATTAAAAAACTGATAGGCTATGATATTACCGCTTATACGAGGGGCAACGCTCAGACGGATACTACAAAATTCGGGCTTTTTGCTATGTTTACAATAGTACCCGCTATAACCACATCCTTTGGCGTTATTCCAATGCTGTTTTATGATTTAAGCGGCGAAAAGAAAGAAAGAATGTATGCGGAACTTCTTGCACGCCGAGCGGAGATTTCTCAGCAGGCAACCTCAGGCGATAAAGAGGCGCTTGCAAAAGTAGCAAGAGAGCAAATGCTCATATCCGAAAAGACAAGGCTTGAAGACCAAAAAGAAAAAGACGAGAAAAGAAACAAAAAGAATAAAAAATAAATAGTTAACACAAAGATAAGACGGGGCTATTTGCCCTGTCTTATTTTGATTTGATTTATATGTTCATTTATGTTATAATAGTCTTGCAGCGGCGGCGTGGTATCCGCCGAAAATGCTTTGCATTTTGGAAAATCAAAGATTTTTCTGCAAGAACATTGTATCATCAAAACTCTGTGCTGCGGCACAGACAGCGGCTTTGCCGCTTATAAAGGCTTGCGCCTTTAGTTTTGTGTTATAATATATAAGTACAGCAATTCATTTTTTAATGCGCCTATATCGCGCGTTTTTAGCAGAAGGAGGGCGACTTGTGATTGAACTTGAGCACAAGATTAATGATTATGTAATGTGCAAAGACGATGTGTGTAAAATAATTGACATTAAAAAGATGGAGTTTACCGGCATTGACGAAAGAATGTATTATGTAGTGGAACCCGTTGGTGAGCAGTGCGCTCGTATATATGTTCCGGTTGATATGAAAGATGAGGATGCCGCTATTCGCAAAATACTTTCGGTTAATGAGGTAAATTCGATTATAGAGCGCTCAGAAAACCTTGAACTTACATGGGTTGAAGATGGAAAAGAGAGAGTTAATCATTTTGATAAAATATTACAAAATGGTGATATGGCAGAAATATTGTGGATGTTTAATATTTTAAAAGAGCGAAGGCAAGAGCTTGAAAATGAAGGTAAAAAGCTATATGTCGGTGATACGAGGATTTATGACACGGCAGAGAAAATGATTACCGAAGAATTTGCTTTCGTGTTAGGTATACAAAAAAACGAAGTTGAGTTATATATATTAGAGCGTTTAGCAAGTTGATTTATTACAGAAAAATGCCGCTGGGTTTAGCCAGGCGGTATTTTTTTAATATTTAATACTGTAATCTCCGCTTTTTAATGCATTAATAAAATCCTCTGTCGATTTTATTTCTTTATTAAAATACATGCCGCTTATTCCCGCATCCTCTGTTTGGTGAAAATCACTTCCCGCTGTCGTAAGCTTTTCGTATTTAGACGCCCAGACTTTAGCTATGTCGTTGTTGGAGTTGTGGCGCGGGTTGCCGTTAAATATTTCGTAACCGTCAAGATATTTTGAGTCTTTTATCCGTGAGCCAAATCTAAAAGGATGAGCCTGAATAACATAAAGCCCATGTCTTTTGGCAAGCGGATAAAAAGTGCGCAGTGACATTTCAGTTAAATGCCTGTTCTTCCTCAAAAATTTTTCGGTTATTCCATAAACTAAATAATCATTATCCTCACCGTTAAAATTGATTTCCATTGAAAGCAGTACATTAAGTCTGCCATTTGCTTCTGTTTTTATAAGCTCAAAACCGTCAAGAAAGAAATCAATAACTTTATTCCAATCAGAGGTACCGGACTTTCTTATAGTACTTTCGCTTAAATGATTAGTAATAAAAACTGTAGAGTAATCGTGTTTTAACATGAGCTTTGTAAGCTCCTTTGCGTCACACCTTGCGCAAGAGCTTACCTCGCTTGAATGGGCGTGTGTTTCGACAAGAAATTTTTTCAAAATAAAGCATCTCCAAGATTTTTTTAAAATTATACACCATAGCATCAAAAATGTCCATTTGCACTTGTAAAAATCCTGTAAAAATGTTAATATAACGGAAAGATAATGGGGGTTAAAGTATGGGAAAATTAAAAGTTGCAATAATAGGTACCGGTGGTATCAGTAACGAACATATTAAAGGATATCTTTCTGATAAAAATGTTGAGCTTTATGCGTTTTGTGATATAAATGAAAATCAGCTAAGAAAAATGTCCGTGAAATATAATATGCCGTGGGAGCGTTGTTTTCTTGATAAGGATGAAATGCTAAAAGCGTTGCCTGAGATAGAGGCGGTAAGTGTTTGCACTTGGAACAGCGCCCATGCAGAATGTACAATAGCGGCACTAAACGCCGGTAAACATGTCATATGTGAAAAACCTATGGCGATGAATGCACAAGAAGCTACTGCCATGTGGGAAGCTGCAAAAAAAGCTGATAAACTGCTTATGATAGGTTTTGTGCGCCGTTATGGCAACGATGCTAAGGTTGTAAAAGATTTTATTGATAATGACTATTTTGGCGACATATACTATGCAAAGGCGACATATTTAAGGCGTAACGGCAATCCTGGGGGCTGGTTTGGGGATAAATCGCGCTCCGGCGGAGGACCGCTTATTGACCTTGGCGTTCATGTTATTGACCTTGTAAAATATTTAACGGGAAACCCAAAACCCGTTTCAGTTTATGCATCGACATATCAAAAACTGTTTAACCGTCCCGAAATAAAGTCAGTAAAAGGCTATGTTTCCGTCAGCGCTGACAGTGATGATATTTGCGATGTAGAGGACCTTGCGGTGGCGATGATTAGGTTTGATAATGGTATGACGCTGTCTGTTGAAACGAGTTTTTCCCTTAATTTAAAAGAGGATAAGGGAGATATAGAGTTGTTCGGCACGAAAGCAGGCTGCAAGCTTGACCCCGATGTAGAAATCTATACAGATGTGAATAATTATATGGTTGACCTTAATTTTACACGGCAAACAAGGCTTGATTTTGAAGGGCTTTTCCAAAATCAGATAGACCATTTTATAGACTGTGTTATAAATAATAAAGAGCCTATAGCACCTGCCGAAGACGGCGTAGAAATGATGAAGATACTTGATGCAATCTACAAATCCGCAAGAACGGGACATGAGGTAATTATATAAAGGAGTGTTTTTATGAACGAGAATGAGAACACGGACAACAGCAAGCTTTTAGAGCTTACTATTTCGGAGGATGTCATAGCCTCCATAGCAATAAATGCCGCGCGGGATGTTGACGGTGTAGCGGGATTTTCAGTTAAGCCAACGAACATTCTAAAAATGCTTAGCAAAACGGAGTCGAATAAACATGTCAGCGTACAGTTTGGCGACAATGATTTGAAAATAACGATTTATATTATTGTCAAGTCCGGTTATAACATTCAAAGCGTTGCAAATGATGTTCAAAAAGCAGTTAAATCCACGGTTCAAAATATGACGAACAAAATAGTCACAAAAGTGAATGTTACAATCGGGGCTTTAGACAGCGCCGTGTGACAGGACAAAACGAATAAGGAGAGGCTTAATGAATCGCTATAAAGCGCGCGAGCAGGCGTTTATTATAATATTTCAAAAGCTATTTACCAAGGATACCGATACGGCGGAATTATTTGATTTTGGCATCAGCGCCGGCATATTCGAGGAAGACGAGTTTTCGGAAAACATTATTAAGCTTATTGACGCAAATCAAGAGGAAGTTGACGGTCTTATTGAAGAAAACTCAATAGGCTGGACAATAGGGCGGCTGCCAAGGGTTTCACTTGCGCTTCTCCGTTTAGCCGTATGCGAAATGCTTTATATTGAGGATATACCGACGGGCGTTTCAATAAATGAGGCTGTTGAGCTTGCCAAAAAATACGCTACGCCGGAAGATGCCTCTTTTATTAACGGCGTACTTGGGACTGTTGCGAAGAAGAAAGAATTATGAGATATTTTTTAGGTGTAGATACGAGCAATTATACGACCTCCGCCGCATTTTTTGACAGTGAAACGGGGGAAGTAATTCAAAAAAAGAGAATGCTTCCCGTAAAAAGGGGAGAGCGAGGACTTCGACAAAGTGATGCTGTTTTTCATCATAACACACAACTGCCGGAGGTTTTAGAGGAGCTTTTCTCTTTATGCCCGCCGCCCCATTGTATTGGGGTAAGCGTAAAACCGGAAAGCAGAGACGGCTCTTATATGCCGTGTTTTCTTGCGGGGGAGTGTGCCGCAAGAGTAATAGCCGCTGCTTTTAGTATACCAATTCACCGCTTTTCACACCAACAAGGGCATATAGTTTCCGCCCTTTATTCTGCAAAAAGGCTTGACCTTTTAAGTGAGCGTTTTTTAGCCTTTCACATTTCCGGCGGCACAACATCACTTCTCTTAGTAACGCCAAACGGCAATAAATTGTTTAACACAAAAACTGTAGCTTCAACACTTGACCTTAAAGCGGGGCAATTAGTTGATAGAATAGGTGTAAACTTGGGATTTCCGTTTCCGGCAGGTAAAATGCTTGACGAGACAGCTCTTTTAAGTCAGGCAGACTATTTTACAGGCGCGCATTTTAAGTTAAAAGACGGAGACTGCTCTCTTTCCGGTCTTGAAAACAAAGCGTATAAAATGCTTGAAGAAAAAACGGATGAAAGTGATGTCGCACGGTTTATTTTTGATAATATAGCATTGGCGCTCAACGAAATGTATCAAGCCGCCGCTAAAACATATGGAAGTCTGCCCATACTTTTTTCAGGCGGCGTAACATCAAGTAAAGCGCTAAGACAAAGGATTTCCGATATTTTGCCTGCCATATTTTCACATAGCGAGTTTTCGTCGGACAATGCCGCAGGAGTGGCAGTGCTCTCTTTTTTGGAGGAAAAATAATGTACTCTCCCACACCTACAGTACTTACTGTTTCACAGCTAAATAACTATGTAAAAACACTTCTTGAAAACGATGATGTTTTAAGTATGTTTTTTATAACGGGCGAAATAAGCAACTTTAAACGCCATACGAGCGGTCATCTATATATGAGCCTTAAAGATGACAACAGCGTTATTCGTGCAGTTATGTTCATTTCTTATGCGTCACGGTTAAGGTTTAAGCCTTCTGATGGTATGAAGGTGATAATCAGAGGCAGGGCATCACTTTATACGAAGGACGGCTCATACCAATTATATATTGAAGATATGCAGCCGGACGGCATAGGAGCTTTAAGTCTTGCGTTTGAGCAATTAAAAGAAAAACTTCAAAAAGAGGGGCTTTTTAATGAGACTGAAAAAAAGGCTCTTCCGCCTTTTCCGAAAAAAGTCGGCGTCATAACCTCTGCCACAGGCGCTGCCGTGCGTGATATTATAACGGTGCTAAAAAGGCGGTACCCTATAGCACAGGTAGTCTTTCACCCCGTATCCGTTCAAGGGGATAAAGCGGCGGCAGAAATAGCTTTGGCTATCACTCTTTTTAACGAAAAAGAGGCGGCAGATGTGCTTATAATAGGGCGCGGAGGCGGCAGTATTGAGGAGCTTTGGGCATTTAATGAGGAAGTTGTCGCCCGTGCCGTCTATATGTCAAAAATACCGATAATTTCAGCGGTAGGTCACGAAACGGATTTTACTATTAGTGACTTTGTGGCAGACCACAGAGCGCCGACACCGTCAGCGGCGGCGGAAATAGCCGTTCCTGATATTGTTGAGCTAAAAGCTTCTATATCCTCCGGCAAAGCGTATATGTACAGGCTTTTAAAAGATAGGCTTGCGGCAGAGAAAACAAGGCTTGAAAACTTAAAAAAAGCGCGCGTACTTCAAAGTCCCTTGGCTTTAACAGACGAGGTGCGCCAACAATCGGACGAGCTGTACCGTAAAATGATTTCGCTTATTGAGACGAAACTTGGTCTTGAAAATGAAAGGCTAAAGGGCGGCTGCGGCAGACTAATGGCGCTCGGCCCGCTTGCGGTTATGGCAAGAGGTTACTCAATAGTTTATAATAACGGTAAAATTATTACGGACGCAGAGCAATTAAAAAGCGGCAGTGATATTGAAATATTATTTAATAAAGGCAGCGTAAAAGCAGAGGTAAAGGAGCTAAAAAATGAACAGCAGTGAACAGCTTTCTTTTGAGCAATCAATGAAAAGGCTTGAGGAAATAGTAAAACAGCTTGAGAGCGGCAATCTTCCGCTTGAGGACTCTTTGAAAATCTTTGAAGAGGGTACGGCGATTGTAAGAAGAAGTACGGCATATCTTGATGCTGCCGAGCAAAAAATAACGAAGCTTATAAACTCAAAGGAAACGAACTAAGATGTTTAATGAATATACAGATTTAATAGACAAAAGGCTTTTTGAAGAATTAACGGCAGATGCCGAAAGCGGGAATATTACGGCGCAAGCTATGCTCTATAGCCTAAAAGCCGGCGGAAAGCGTATAAGACCGCTCTTTACCATTTTGTTCTGTGAAGCATGCGGCGGAAAAAGTGAAATGGCAGAAAACGCCGCTACTGCCGTTGAGTATATTCATTCCTATTCACTCATACACGATGATTTACCGTGTATGGACAATGACGATTTTAGGAGGGGGAAACCCTCATGTCACAAGCAGTTTGGCGAAGATGTTGCACTCTTAGCAGGAGATGCTCTTTTGACGCTTGCTTTTGAGAAAATAGCAGACGGTGCTAAATCGGGCAGATACACAGCAGATACGGCAGTACGAATAATATCGGTTTTAAGTTCTTTTTCAGGCTATAAAGGTATGATAGGCGGTCAAGCACTTGACCTTATGGGCGAGGGAAAAGACATTGACTTTGACGCACTTAAAACGATGGATTTATTAAAAACAGGAAAGCTTATTAAAGCAGCTTGTGCAATAGGCTGTTTGGCGGCGGGAGCTGCTAATGAGCAGGTAAAAGCCGCGTCAGTATTCGGGGAAAATGTAGGTCTTGCTTTTCAAATCACAGATGATATTCTTGATGTTACGGGCGACTTTAATAAATTGGGAAAACTTACAGGCAGCGATGTGAGTAATAACAAATCAACATATGTAAAGATATTGGGTCTTCAAAGAAGCAAAGAATACGCAGCAGAGCTTACTAATGAAGCACTAAGTTCGCTTAATGCTTTTTCATATAAAAAAGATGAGCTTAGACTACTTGCCTTATCGCTTGTAAACAGAGAGAGGTGAGCTTATGGAGAACATATTAAATACAATTGAAAGACCGCAGGATATAAAGCCGCTAAAAGAAAAGGAGCTAAAACAGCTTTCAGAGGAGATACGGGAAACGCTCGTAAAAACCGTATCAAAAAATGGCGGTCACCTTGCCTCTAACCTTGGTGTAGTAGAGCTTACAATAGCTTTACACAAGGTATTTAACTCGCCGTATGACAAAATAATTTGGGATGTCGGACATCAGGTTTACACTCATAAGTTATTGACGGGCAGACGCGATAAGTTTGACACATTACGAAAAGAGGGCGGCATATCGGGGTTTTCACGACCTAACGAGAGCGAGCATGACATTGTATACAGCGGTCACAGCAGCACTTCAGTTTCAACTGCGATGGGTATAGCGGTAGCAAATAAAATAAAAGCTAATAAAAACTTTACGATAGCCGTTTTAGGTGACGGTGCTTTAACGGGCGGTCTCGTATATGAGGCGTTTAACAATGCCGGCGCGCACAAAGGCATTAAGCTGATTGTAATATTAAACGACAACGCCATGTCAATATCACCTAATGTCGGAGTTCTTGCGAAATACCTTGCGGTAATCCGCTCTAAAAAAGGATATTTCAGAATGAAAGCGGCAACGGAAAGGTTTCTTAATAAAATACCGCTCATAGGAAAACCCACTTCTAAAATGCTGTTTAGGGTTAAAACATCTGTAAAGAATATGATATACAAAAGTAACTTTTTTGAGGATATGGACTTTCGTTACATGGGGCCTATTGACGGTCACGATATTCATACATTGACAGAGGCTCTTGAGGGCGCGAAAATCGTAAACGGACCCGTACTTCTTCATGTAAAAACAATAAAAGGCAAGGGCTATAACCCTGCCGAGCAAATGCCGTCACAATTTCACGGCTGTCCTAAATTTGACCCGGAAACGGGCGAGTTTTCATCAGAGTGTGACTCCTTTTCCAATAAATTCGGTGAGTTCTTACGGCTTCAGGCGGCAAAGGACAAGCGCATATGCGCGATTACAGCCGCCATGTCACTTGGAACGGGGCTAAAAGGCTTTTCAAAGGAATATCCTGACCGTTTTTTCGATGTAGGCATAGCAGAGGAACACGCGTTACCGTACGCCCTTGGGCTTTCTGAAAGCGGAATGCTTCCGGTGTTCGTTGTATATTCAACATTTTTACAGCGATGCTTTGACCAAATTATTCACGATGCGGCACTTCAAAATCGAAAAATCATAATAGCTGTTGACAGGGCGGGCATTACGGGGGATGACGGTGAAACGCACCAAGGTATTTATGATGTTTCACTTTTAAACGGAATACCAAATATAACGGTTTTCGCTCCTACTTATTTTTCACAGCTAAACGGTTTTTTAGTGCAGGCGCTTTACCATACGAACGGCGTTATTGCCGTAAGATACCCGCGTGGCAGTGAGCCGAATTTTCCGGATGAATACACGCCCACCACAGAAAACTACGAAACATATCTAAAAAAAGATAGTGAAGTAGCAATAGTTACATACGGCAGGCTTTTTCCATATGCGTGTGACGCCGCGAAAAGACTTCGCAAAAAAGGCATATCTGCCTGTGTTATAAAGCTAAACAGAATAAAACCCATTGATGAAGAAGCAATAAAAGAATGCCTTGGCAAAAAGAAGATTTACTTTTTTGAAGAGGGTATAAAAAGCGGCGGCGCAGGCGAAAGTTTTTCGCGTATGCTCCTTGAGTGGGCGTACAAAGGCAGGTTTACCCTTAAAGCATTTGACAACTGCTTTGTGGAACAAGGAGATGTTGAAAGTCAACTTCACAAATACGGTTTAGACACGGACGGTATGTATTCACTTATTACGCAAGACGGCGGAAATGCCGATGAGTGAAAAAACAAGGCTTGATATAGCTCTTTTTGAACGCGGACTCACTCTGAGCCGCGAAAAAGCAAAGGCGCATATTATGGCGGGCGAGGTTTATGTAAACGACCAAAAGGAAACGAAGTCCGGCACACAAGTAAAAGACGATGATTTACTTGAAGTTAGAAGCAAATCTCTAAAATATGTAAGCCGCGGCGGGTTTAAGCTTGAAAAAGCGCTAAAGGTTTTTGGTATCGGCTTAAACGATATGGTATGTATGGATGTCGGCGCGTCTACGGGCGGATTTACCGATTGTATGCTGCAAAATAACGCGAAAAAAGTGTATGCAGTTGATGTAGGTTACGCACAGTTGTCTTGGAAATTAAGAGCGGACAGCAGAGTAATAAGCATTGAGCGTACAAATTTCAGGTATATAACCGAAAAAGAGGTTCCGGAGCCTATTGATTTTACGAGTATTGATGTTTCATTTATCTCATTAAACCTTATTTTCCCCGTTCTGTTTTATATGTTAAAAGACGGCGGACAGGCAGTATGCCTTATTAAACCGCAGTTTGAGGCAGGCAGGGAAAAGGTAGGCAAAAAAGGCGTCGTGCGTGAGATTTCCACCCATATAGAGGTGGTAAACGATGTAATGGGATACGCATTTAATAATAATTTTGATGTTTTAGGGCTTGATTTTTCGCCAATAAAAGGACCTAACGGAAATATAGAGTTTTTAATGCATATAAAAAAAGGGCAGGGAGAAAACCGCCTTTTGATAGAGCCGGAACATATTGTAAAAAGTTCGCATAATGAGCTTGGAGGTTAATATGGTTGTCTTTGTAATTCCTAATATGACGAGGGAAAATGCTCCCGCGATAACGCAAAATGTATTAAAGGAGCTTTTATCCCTTGGCTGTACGGTATATCTTGATAACGCGATGGGGGAAAGCTTCTCTCATATTGAAAACATCGTTTTTATTCCTGCCGATACGGCGGCTAAAATGTGTGATGTTATAATAGCCGTAGGGGGTGACGGCTCTTTGATTTATGCCGCTCAATATGCCGTCGTAAATAAAAAGCCGCTGCTTGGCGTAAACGCGGGCAATCTTGCTTTTATGGCAGGGCTTGAGGGGAACGAAACGCATCTATTAAACCGCCTTATTGACGGTAACTATAATATAGATAAAAGAATACTCCTTTCTGTGAGCCTTATAAATAAGGACGGTAAAGAGGAGCATTCATCATATTGCCTTAATGATGCCGTTGTACTTCGCGGCGGCAACCTGCATTTAGTCAGATTAACGCTTTATAAAAACGGCGAAAAGTTTAATGAATACTGTGCGGACGGGTTAATAATAGCAACGCCCACAGGCTCTACCGCTTATTCACTTTCGGCGGGCGGTCCCATAGTAGAGCCGGCAGTGGAGGGAATAGTAATAACGCCTATTTGTAATCATACAATGATGTCCCGCTCTGTTGTACTGCGCGATGATAGCGAAATTATAATAGAACTGCCGTTTTTAGGCACAGGCGCGCTCTTATCGTGTGACAGTCTTGAAGCGGTACCCGTAACACAAGGCAGCAAAATTAAAATAAAGAAAGCAGATGTAACATGTGACCTTATAAAAATCAAGGAAAACACTTTTATGGATGTGCTTTTAGATAAATTTTCTGAAAAGACAATATAACAGGATATAGGAGGAGAAGTATGAAAAGGAGCAGACAGAAGTTAATTACTGACCTTGTTGAAGCTTATAGCATTGGCACCCAAGAGGAACTTCTTGCAATGCTTGCCGAAAGAGGATACGATGTAACTCAAGCAACGGTATCCCGCGATGTGAAAGAGCTACGGCTTACTAAAACGCTTGACGATAAAGGGGATTACCGCTATACGGTTGAAAAAAATGCTACTGATGATACCGTTTCAAAATTTAATTCCATATTTTCAGAGTCTGTAATTTCAACTGATTATGCAGGTCATATGTGCGTAGTCAGGTGCTATGCGGGGCTTGCACAAGCGGCATGTGCGGCGTTCGATTCAATGAATTTTAATCAAGTACTTGGCACGCTTGCGGGAGATGATACAATATTTATTCTTTGCAAAGATGAAAAGGACGCAAGCATAATTACAACCACAATTAATAAAATGCTGAAATTTTAAAAGGTAAAGACTATGTTATCTTATCTTAAAATCGAAAACATTGCGATTATAGAAAAAGCGGAAATTGAGTTTTCAAAAGGCTTTAATGTACTGAGCGGCGAAACGGGTGCGGGCAAGTCGATAATTCTTGACTCGATAGGAGCAGTAGCAGGCTTTAGAACTTCACGGGAACTTATAAGAACAGGGGAGACAAAGGCTTCTGTTACCGCTTTATTTTCAGATATCAGTGACGGTGTTAGGGAAAAGCTGTTAGCTTATGGCTTAGAGTGTGAGGAGGACGGCACTCTTTTGCTGTCACGAGTTATCGGGCAGGATAAGAATATATGCAAAGTAAATAAAGAGGTAGTTACCGTTTCAACTCTCAGAGAAATTGGCTCTGCCCTTATTAATATACACGGTCAGCAAGACAGCAGGGATTTGCTCGACAGTAATAAACACCTGTTTTATATAGACAAAGCAGCAAATAATGACGAACAGCTTTTAGAGATGGAAAAGCTGTATGAGAAATACATAAACACGAAAAAGGAAATACAGGCTCTTACTGTAAGCGACGAGCAAAAAGCAAGGCTTACGGATATGCTTCAATACGAGATAAACGAATTATCTTTAGCTAACATAAAAATAGGCGAGCGAGAGCAGTTAAAAAGCAGGCGCGCCGTTATTATGAATTTTGAAAGGCTTGAGCAGCTAATAGGTGACGCTAAAAGAGCGGTAAACGGCGATGGGGAAATTGGGGCATATGATTTATTGTCGAAGGCGTCAAACGCTCTATTAAAAGCGAGTGAGCTTGACGATACTTTAGGAAATCTCTCTGATAGCGTTACGGATATTATGTACACATTGCAAAATGCGGCACAAGAAATAAGGGAAAAATATGACGAGCTTGAGTGTGATACTAACGAGCTTAATGAAATAGAAGAACGGCTTGACCTGCTTTATCGTTTAGGGCGGAAATACGGTGAGAGGGAGGAAAATATGCTTTCCTACCTTGAAAAAGCAGAGGAGAAATTAGGCTCTTTAATTTATTCTGATGAAAAAATAAAAAAGCTGAAAGAGCAAAGCGTGAAAGAATTAAAGCTATGCAAGGATATGGCGGAAACGCTTTCACAGAGAAGAAAAAAGGCGGCGGAAAGCTTTGAAAACGCTGTATCGAACGAGCTTGTTTTTCTTGATATGCCGTATGTAAAGTTTAAGACAAGTTTTGAAAAGGCGGAGCTTTCAGCCTCTGGTTTTGATAATGCCGAGTTTTTAATCTCTGCCAATATAGGAGAAGAATTAAAGCCCGTAGCGAAAATTGCATCAGGCGGCGAGCTTTCAAGAATAATGCTGAGTTTCAAAAATGTTATTTCCGATAAAGACGGTACAGATACTCTAATTTTTGACGAGGTAGACCAAGGCATAAGCGGCAGAGCGGCGCTAAAAGTTGGACAAAAGCTCAAAGAAGCTTCAAAAAATCGGCAAGTTATCTGTGTTACACACCTTTCACAAATAGCGGCATTCGCTGACTTTCACTTCCTGATTGAAAAAAGAACGCACGATAAAAAGACTTTGACTGACATTACACCGCTTAACATTGAGGGCAGAAAGCGTGAGCTTGCAAGAATAACGGGCGGCGGAGAAATTACGGATATACAGCTTAAAAATGCTGAAGAATTATTAGAATATGGGAGGGCACATTCATGAAAATAGGTGTATGCTTATCCGCCAAAGAAAGCGGGCGCATAAAAGCGGCAAAAAAGGCGGGATTTGATTATGTTGAAATTTCCGTAAGCGGTTTAAGCGATATGACGGGAAAAGAAATAGAGGAATTTAAGAAGACCCTCATAGAAAACAACATTCCTTGCGAAGCGGCAAACTGCTTTATAAAATCAGAAAACAAACTCGTAGGGGAAACGGTCGATTACAAAGCCATTACAGAGTATCTTGACAGAGTTTTGCCGAAAGCCGAAGAAATAGGAATAAAAACAATCGTTTTCGGAAGCGGCGGCGCAAGAAATAGAGAGGACGACTTTCCGGCTTATAAAGCATATAATCAAGTTGTACTATTCTTAAAAGAATATGCCGCCCCGAAATGTAAAAATTATGGTATAGAAATAGCTATAGAGCCTTTAATGCGTGAAGCCTCTAAAATGATACATACGGTAGAAGACGGTGTACAACTTGCAAAAGACAGCGCCTGCGACAATGTAAAAGCACTTGCGGATATTTTGCATATGTATAAAAATGATGACGATTTAGATAATATCTTAAAATATGACAAGGAGATAATTCACTCTCATATTTCAAATCCAATAGGCAGATATTTTCCGCTAAAAACAGACGAATACGATTATAAACGCTTTATAAATAACTTAAAAGCAGTAGGATGCAAAAGATGCTCTATAGAAGCGCATACGGATAATTTTGAACTGGACATAAAACCCGCATTTGAGGTTTTAAGCTCATTAAGATAAAAAAGGAAACGGCGCGTTAAACGCGCCGTATTATTTTGCACGAGGCTTAGTAAAGAATGACACCAAAAGCCCCGACAGAACTGCCGCCATAATACCGGCGGCACCTGAAGACAGCGGCCCTGTTAAAATCCCCAATAGACCCTCACGCCCTATGGCTTCTTTCGTTCCTTTAGCCAAAAGAGCGCCAAAGCCCGTAAGCGGCACAGAGGCGCCGCACCCTGCCCACCTCAAAATAGGCTCATAAACCCCAATTCCAGAGAGGATAACACCGAGTATAACAAAACCCACAAGAATTTTTCCGGGAGTGAGTTTTGTATAATCAATTAATAACTGACCTACAACACAAATAATACCGCCAACAACAAATGCTTTTACAAACATCATTTCTATCACCAGAAGTATTATTTGAAAGCTTTGTAATTTTATTCAAATAAAAAAATAAAAAAAG
>LSQX01028205.1_pt1 | contig 15869 bp, 9 predicted proteins | sample 654561 | NCBI WGS metagenome assembly LSQX01 (sample SAMN04489861, study PRJNA283612) | anaerobic digester metagenome | isolation source: 4 biogas reactors fed with cattle manure at either 37C or 55C with and... | place: Denmark: Kongens Lyngby | collected 2014 | reverse complement strand
CAACCCGGACCGGAACATCTTGTAAGCGAGCCTATCCCTCCGTCCTATGAGGATGAGCTGACATTCCCCATAGGGATCAAAATCGACATGCTGCCCCAGGGAGAGCACGCCGGCCCTGACCCCTGGTCGGTCAGAGCGGGGAAGTACGAAACCGAAGTGATAAGCGAATGGTTTTTGTGGCAGTCCGGTGATGGCGACATGCCGCGGAAGCCTGTGGTTACCCGGACAGGCCACGTGTACCTGACTGTGGCGAACGCCATTGGCGAGGAGCTCGATATCGGGATTGGGACTTCCCCCGTCATGAAGCCGGTAGGCGGTACTTACACAGCCCTTACAGTCGGAGAGGATTGGACCGGAACAGTATATCCCTGGGTGCTTGATTACAGGTCAAACTCAGACTTTGATATGGAAGTGGAGATCCCCCCAATAACGCTCCAGGGCCGAGTGGGCGCCTTAGATATCCGAGAATACATGAAGCACTACGCTTGGACGGGTTCAGGCTTAGAACCCACGGGCCGGGCCATGTATCCGCCTGGCGGAGGGCGGTACACGTTCCGGGATAGAATCACTGCTACTTTCGGGGATGCGATTAGCTTCCCCAACAGCATAGAAGTCCGTCTTCCCCGTGGCAGCGAGGGGTTGGATCAATGGAAGATTCCGGCAGGCACCTACAAATCCATTGACGACATATCCATTCGTTACTCATGCCAAGCATCGGGTAGGACAATCACCGCTCATACCTACACAATCGATCCTTTGGATTCTAAAGTAATCGTTCCCAAGAGACAGGACGGATACAAGTTGCCCGGGACAGGCACGTTTTTGCCGAAGGGAGGGATTAAGCCTGAGGAAGAAGGCCTCTATAGGCATATTCTCGAGTGCCGTCAGAATCATAATCGCAACGTTGTGCTGTCATGGGAGTGGTCGAAGGAGAAGGCGGGGGCAGGGGAAATCTCATGGAAGGTCTTTTGGAAAGACAACGTGGAAGAAGGTAACGCAGGGGATGGGCAAATCTGGAACGGAATATTCAAATACAGTCCTGAGGGGATCGCCAGTGAGCTGGGGTACTATGTAACTTATAAGCCCGGTTGGACTGACCCGCCCGGTGCTAAGGAGCTCATCATTACTATGAGCCATTCCCCCGCTGTGTAGGCACGGCATGTTGGTGAGCCGTCCGTAATTCGATGCGTAGGGTAAGGATAGATACGCTGAGATTTAGGATACCCGCAATATGGAATGCGTGACGATACGCGGTTTCTCGTAAGAAGAGATAGGTCATGGAGTAATAACCATAGGGCAGGAGGGATACGAAGTGGCGAGACTCCTAAGGCGTAGTCCGGAAGGGTGCCGTATGTTGATTGTCGCCATGGTTATAACCCTTGCGATGTTGGCTTTCGCTGTTAAGGCCGGCGGAGAGGGTATTCAAGTGGAAACCGGCCCGCAAGTAATCCGGAAAGCTGTCCTGCAGGGGGAGACGAGCACTTTCCAAGTCGAGGTGACTAATAAGGGTTCAGTGCCGGTGGAAATAGTGCCTGAAGTCGTTGATTTGTCCATCGATGAACACGGCCAAAACGTGGAACTCCCTGAAGGGACGGACTATGATTGGGGATTAAAGGAGTTTGCCAGGATCTTTCCTGAGAAGTTCATGCTAAAGCCAGGGGAGACGCGTATCGCTGAAGTCAGGGTCAAAGCCCCGAGATCTCTTTCCGGGGGCAGGTACGGGATATTGTATTTCGCAGCATCAGATCCTTCTGCGAAAGGCCGCATCATAATGGTAGTCAGGTGCGGCTCTCTCTTGCTCATAACCGTCCCCGGGACTGAAACGTATTCAGGGAGGGTCCAAGACATCAGACTCGTTCCCCGCCAGGGACGCGAAAGTTCTTTAGCAGGCTTTGAAGTGGTCTTCGAAAACACCGGGAATGTCCATATGTCCGCAACAGGCCACATCAAGATATCAGATGGCAAAGACACGTTGGTGAACATGGCGCTCAGAGGAGGGACAGGCACAATACTTCCGGGCGGAACCAGGCTCTACCGGGTAGGGCTAAGAGAAGACATCCCTGACGGCGAGTATGAAGTGACTGTGGATTTTGTCTTTGAAGGGAAGGCGGCCACGGCACGAAGGGCACTTAGGATCAGGGGCGGGCAGGCGTATTTAGAGTGAGGGCAGGATGTGGAGTGAGGCCTGAATATGGGGTGGGGGCTGGACGCAGGGCGAGGGCCGGATGCAGGCTAAATACCGCATGTTGGGTGAATGCAGGCTGCATGGCGGGGGCCGCAAGGCGGGTTCCGCTTATGATTGTGGTTGTTCTGTCTGTGCTAATGGTTTGTGCACATCCCAATGTTCTTGCAACAGATAGAAATGCGACTACTCCTTTGCTTCAGGGTCCGCCACACGGCCGGCTCTGGGATCCATTTCAAGGTCCGCTACGGGACCGGCTTCAAGATCCATTTGGAGATCCGCTTACAGCAGGTTTGAAACCGGGCGCAGGAAGTATGAGTCCCAGCTTTGAGCCGGGTGAATTCGGAGGCATTGATTTCGGTGAAGTGAGGCCGTCGCTTTCTCCGTACATAGCGCCTATGGCTTTTCAGCTTACATGTACAAGCCGGGAGAATCCGATTCAGGTGACGATAAAAGGTGAAGACTTGAAGGATGAACCGAGGAGTATCCCATGCACACGAATCAGTTGGAGGATGTCAGGAGAACCTTCCTGGTCGCAGCTTGCCGAAAACCCTGCTTCGCTCGTCGTGGTCCCTGTAGGTGAAAGACGCAATATATGCCTTGACTTTAAGTATGACGTGCTGTGGGAGGATCCGGTAGGCGAGTACACCGCCCCTGTAACAGTATCGTTTTTGCCCAGGGCTGAGGCGGTGCTTTCAAAAGCGGCCCCAAACCCATTTTCACCCAACGGGGACGGCATCAAGGATGAGACGGTCATTGCATGCGACTTAACGTGGGAACAGGACGAACCTGAAGCCATACAGTGCATACTGGCTCTCGCTGATGACGGCAGTTCGGAGACAATTAAGACACTGGAAATTCCCGGTGTCCATTCCCCGGGCACTGCCCGGGTTACATGGGACGGAACGGATGAGAGCGGATGTACGGTTCCGGATGGCTATTATCGATATAGTTTCCATAAGGCAGGGCAAAGTCCGGGGTTTGGCAGCGGGATTGTTGTTGTGGACACAATACCGCCCGGTCTTACAGTGTTTTCACCAAAGGACGGCGAAGAAGTCACGTCAAACATTACGGTATCAGGGCAGACAGAATCTGAAGAATGCCTTGTCTCAGTGTTTATTGAGGACCGTCTCACATCCCAGGCCAGGCCGTCCGGGGATGGCAGCTTCTCCCTGGGTGTGGCTGCGCCTCCCGGGACATCGAGGTTTTCCATAGTGTCGGAAGACCCTGCCGGGAACCGATCTTTGCGGCACATAGACGTAGTCAATAACACGGCTGTCACAATATCAGGCCCGTCCTATCGAGAGACGACGTCTCCTTTGGCGGAGTTCAATGGGCTTGCGCCTGTGTCCGCCGCAGTCACCCTTGCTGTAAACGGCAACGACGCAACCCGGGTGGAATCTACGGAACAAGGTAAATGGGCAGCGAGCGGAGTCCGGCTTGCACCGGGTGACAATACCGTAACTGTATCTGCAATGAATCAACGGGGTGAAATCGTAACGTCAGAGGCGCCGATAACTGTAAGATACGTGTTGCCGCCTGCCGGTTCAGGGAAGATCACAGGCAGAGTCACTGACGCCTGTACCGATGAAGCCGTAGAGGGCGCCGAGGTCATGTTAGTTGCGCGGGAAAACGGTGTCACCGTCTCGGTTACACAAGAAGGCAGTGTCACCGCCTTGATTGCACAGGAAGACGGTGTCAGCGCGTTGATTGCTCAGGAAGGCTGCAGCATCGCTATTGTAAGGACAGACGAAGGCGGCGTATATGAATTAGACGAAATCCCATCCGGGACATACATGTTGCAGGTATCATGCCTCAACTACTACACGTTTGAGACCTGCCTTATCCGGATAGCGTCCGGTGAAGAAATCACGTTCGATGTTGCACTGGTTCCCAATAAGGCGCTGGATATAGAGAAAAGCGCGAATGTTGATGCCTGTAGTATCGGCGATATCGTCAAATACACGTTGACAGTGGAAAACCTAACAGACATAGAGGTAAACAACGTAAAGGTACATGACCTTCTGCCTTGCGGGATTGCCGTCATCCCGGGGACGTCGCAAGTTCGAGGGAAAGAGAGCGAACCGGAAGTCTCCTCGGGCGAACCTGGCCTGGCAGTCTGGGCCATCGGGACCCTCGGCCCTCGCGAGACGGTAACAGTCTCATTTTTGGCTGCTGTCGGGTTTTGTGACATGGCGGGAGACAAGACGAACAAAGCGTATGCTACGGGAGAGACCGGGTCAGGCCAGGTCAAGACTCCTTCTTCAGAGGCGACTCTTTTTGTGTCAAAAGGCATATTCAGGGATGACGGCCTGATTTTCGGCAAGGCCTTCGTTGATACGGATTGCGATGGTGAAATGGGTATTGATGAGCATGGTTTGGCAGGGGCACGCATCATCAAAGAGGACGGATCTGAGATTTTGACAGACGCGTCCGGCATGTACTCCATTAAAGGCGTCAGTCCCGGATTTCACATGCTCATCCTTTGTCCTGACAGTCTGCCTCAGGGGTTCAGGTGCGATGAACGGAAGGCCTTTGTTTATGTAGCACCGTACTCGATAGTGAGACTGGACTTTCCTGTGACTCTCTGCGAACCTGCCCCATGTGACTTGCCGGGGGATGCCAATGATGGGCGTAATGCCCATGATGGCTGCAGTGCCGGCGGTGGCTGGAATGTCAGTAATGGCCGCAACGCCAACGAATGCTACAATGCCAACGAATGCTACAATGCCGGTGATAACTGTAATACTGCCTGTGCTGTGGCGGAGTCCTGCAATCAGGACCCTATAGTAATGGTGGCCGTAGGAGAGGCAACTTTGTCCCTGGCCGGTTCCACCGGCGGTTCTGCCAAAGGGAATCTAGCTTTCTTCATGTCAGGCAGAATAGATGAACACCATACTTTAACTTGCGGGCTTGATCTGGCAAGGCGAGACCCGGAGAACCTTAGACGTTCGGCTCCCGGGTGCCGGAATCGTGGTTGCCCGGATCCCGAGGCCTTCAGTGCGAACTACGGTGACGCGAGCAAGGTTGTTCGATCCCTGCCATATGCGGGTCCGTTGTATGTCAGCCTAAAGGGGGATGCTTGGGAGGCATCCTACAGCACATTTCGGACTGATTTCATTAAATCCGACCTTGCTCCATATAAGAGGGTCTTACCCGGAGCGATAATCCGTTACGAAAAAGACAATTTGACTGCTACGTGCTTTGATTCTACTCCCTGCACCACAACAGGCCGTGTCCAAGGCGGGGCATTCGAGGCACAGGTGTCGCCTAAGCTGACACTGGGCGGAGGCTTCGTAAGACACCGGGAAAGCCAGGGAGCTGTTTGCGTATATAGCGCCTATGGGCAATACCTGAGCGGCGAAGATTTCAGTGCATACTGTGAGCTTGGCCGGTCGTCAGGTGGAAGTGCCGGGGAAGGCCTGTGCATCCCAACCGGTTCCGGGGCGCTTTCGCTCCGCTGCATGAAAAGATTGGGTCCTCTATCCTTAGAAGCGCGATACAAGGCTGCCGGCCCGTACTTCTTCCGCTTCGTGGAACCGGATGCCTCCGAACTCAGCCACTCAAAGCTCAGCTCTATGGAACCGTATGCTGCGGAATTCAATCGCGTGCAAGTTAAACCGGACACCTCAGACTTCGGCCTTAAGGCTACTATCTCACCTGTTACCGGCCGATTACCCAGGCTTGGTTTGAGCGGGGAAGCACGGGTGGTTCGTGAGAACATATCCCGGAGCCGAGAAGGCATTCCCAGCCGGAATACCGCCTATGAGCTTGCCGCAGTGTATGCCCTGGGCGACTCAAGTATCATCGCCGCAGATGTAAGACATGCGACGACTGTGGCTGAAGCAAGATCCCATGTAGCCGCAAGTCCTCCGCCTATGATGACAGATAAGTCTTTCGGCATCAACGTGAAAGGCAGGATGCTTGAGGCTGTCTTAGGGAGCCTGGGCATGAGGTGGGGCGAGAGGACGGATTTCCAAAGCAGCCCGAGGCAGGTAGGGTACAATCAGCTAAAAGCTGAAGCGAAAGGAGCGATTGCGCGGGATCTGTCTGTTTCGCTCAACTGCGAAGCAACCTTCGAATCTGAAGATTCCGTCCCGGTAATCCCGGTAGGCCGGCTTTCCACAAAGCTCGGCATTGGAATTGACTGGACAATGTCTCCGTACTTAAGGAGCCGTGCCAAGGTCAGCTCATCATCTTCCGGCGGTGCCGCCCTTGCCCTCCGTATGGCTTATAAGCCGTCTTCCCGCCTGGAGGCTGCTTTGAGGTGGGAGACAGTGACAAAGACAGGAAAGTCGAAGGTGGCTTTTGAAGCTGACGCCAATCCGATTCCCGGACTGAGCCTGACTGTTAGTTTCGACCGGGAGGGGAATTGGCACAATCGCACTTGCCTCGGATATGAATTAGGCTTTACGTGGAGGCCCGTCTTCCCCAGTAAGCTCATGGCTTTCGGCGGAATAAAGGGGAAGGAAGCTGCCACAGGGACGCGCGGTGAGTTTTGCCGGGTTTTGACCGGCCAGGTAGGAATGGCCCTTGCAATAGATCCCGTAACTGACGTATCCGCAAGATGTGTATTGAAGCGGGTGTCAGAGGGAAGCAGCGGGGCGGGTGCCGGCGCGCACGTGGAAACAGGGCTTGCGACTTTCCGCATAACTCGTAGGTTGGACACGGGTAAATGTGGGATTGACAGAAGGTACGAGATTGACGTGGCGTGCGAGTCTTCACTGTACTTCATCGACATTGATAAACAGCGAAAGACTGAGTCCGCAATTGAAGTGGGGATCCCTGTCAGCGAGAATGTAAGGTTTGCCCTGGGTTACAAATGGACGAAATTCCGGCATGGGATTATGTCCGAGGCTGCTTGCGCCGGTGACCGTGTTTACGTCCGGTTGGGTCTGGGTTGGGCAACCGGGATCTAGCTTTGGCTTTAGACTCTTGACAGAATACGCCGTGCTTCTTCAGCTTCTCGTACAGTGTGGATCTGGAGATTCCAAGGAGTTTCGCAGTCTCTGTCCGGTTGTTTCCGCATTTTTGAAGCGCGTTCACCAGCATACTGTGTTCTGCGCTGATAATCGCATCTTTAAGGCTAAACCTCTGCCTGGTCATTTCAGGAGCCTGGATATTAGGGGCATAGATGGAGTCCAGGATACGGATGGGCAGGTGTTCTCGGCGAATCTCGTTATCATCAGAGAAGTTCAAGGCGTGTTCCAGCGCATTCTGCAATTCACGCACATTGCCCGGCCAGTTGTACTTTCGGAACACACTGATTACATCAGGGTGAATGTCAGTCACAGAAGTCTTGCACCGAGCATTGAGTATGGGGATGAAGTATTCACTGAGCCTTTCTATATCAGAGACCCTTTCACGTAACGGAGGCAATTCAATTTTAACGACGTTTAGCCGGTAGAAAAGATCTGCCCGGAACAGCCCGTCTGCAACCATCTGTTCAAGATCCTGGTTGGTGGCGGTGATGAATCGAACGTCAATCGGGATTTGTGTTGTGCCGCCGATACGTTCGACAGTCCGCTCTTGTAGAGTCCTGAGCAATTTCGCCTGAAGCTGAGGGGACATATCACCTATCTCATCCAGGAATATGGTGCCTGAAGCTGCTGCTTCAAACTTGCCTAGCCTGCCTGTCCTAAGGGCGCCGGTGAAGGACCCGGCTTCATATCCGAATAGCTCCGATTCCACTAACGCTTCGGGTATCGCTGCGCAATTGACAGGGACGAACGGGCCTTTAGCCCTGCTGCCAGCCTTGTGTATAGCCTCTGCAAAGATTTCCTTGCCTGTGCCTGTTTCCCCGTAAAGGACCACACTTGAGTCGCCCCTGGCTACTCTTCTGGCAATATTGCGTGCTCCTACGATCTTAGGATCAGTCCCGATGATCTTGGCAAAAGGGTCTATGTGGTATTCTGATGGTTCCCATTTGTGTCCTAATGACAACATGACATCCCACCCGGCATACTTGGATATTCTAGGTAAATATCGGAAAATCCTTCCTGCGAATTCGTTGTTTTCGGGATTTCAAGCTCAAGCAGTCTTTTCCAGGACGAGTATGATATACTTGTAGCACAGTAACGACGATGACGGCATGGCTACAATGATGCCGATTGTATCCGGTTAGCTGCGAATAAGGCCTGCAGTTGGTCTTTGTCCCTACTGTCACTTCTTTTGCCGGGAGAACCCTTAGAACAGGTGAACCTATGACGAAGCAGGCCGGCCAAAAGAAGGGCGGGAAATGTACAAGGAGGCGCGCTATGACCTATGAACTGAAGGATCCTGTAAGCGGATTGACACACATGATTGGGGCGATCTTTGCTATTCCCGGATTGATCGTGCTTGTTTACTTAGCCGCCTTGTATGCCACGACCTGGCATATAGTCTCGTTTGCAATCTTCGGGGCAAGTCTCATCCTGCTTTACACTGCAAGCACTCTCTATCATAGTCTCTCTCTTTCTAAACGCATAACGGAGATCCTAAGGCGCATCGACCATATGATGATCTATATCCTGATTGCAGGGTCGTACACACCTATTTGCCTCGTGCCGTTGCGGGGGCCTTGGGGATGGAGTATTTTCGGAACTATCTTAGGGATAGCAATCTTAGGTATAGTCATGAAGATATTCTGGATGAACGCGCCTCGCTGGTTATATACTCTATTTTATGTGGGCATGGGATGGCTGGCTGTCATTGCCCTTCCGCCTCTCGTGCGCTCTATGCCGGCAGGCGGAATTGCGTGGCTCCTTATCGGGGGAGTCTTCTACACTGTGGGTGCGGTGATTTATGCGCTCAAGCGTCCTAATCCCATCCCGGGACGGTTCGGGTTCCACGAGATATTCCACTTGTTTGTCCTGGCAGGCAGTGCCAGCCATTTCTGGTTGATGTACCGTTATGTACTATGGATCAGTTGAAGCCTGAAACGCCCATGTTTTTGACCGACGATCCCCTTGTCTCAGCTAACTGAAGTCTGAAATCTCCGTGTTTCCGCTTAAAAAACCGGAGTCTCCCATCTCACTGAATTGTGTACAAGCCACTTAACGCAGACGCTGAAAACAGGTGTTTAGGTTTACCCGCCTCTTTTCGCCGGAGATGGACTTCGGCTTAATCACTCGGGAATCCTCTGCCTTTAGACATGGGGGTGCTAATTGAGTACACATCACTTGCCCGGAAGGAAATGAAGAGTGGTTAGCGAATAACAATTAACCCGGATACTCTAGGGAGATGCATCGTGAATACCGGAACTTTTCCAACCACCAAGACTGGAACTCATCGACGCACCACCGATGTCTCATTCATCCTGACTCAGGCAGCGGTAGCTACGGGGTTTTTGGTCTTCTTTGAACCTGCACCATGTGATATTCTGGCGCTCTTTGCTTTGGTAGCCGGACTACCTGTTATGAGCCGCAACATCCCAAAACTGCCCAGGATTGTACTGGTGTCGCTGCCAGTGTTCCTGCTGGTTAATGCTGTGGGATTGACAGGTGCGGTGTCACTGAAAGCAGCGGTTCGCTTCTTCGGGATAACCGCCTATCTAATTGCTTTTGCAATACTAATATATAGTTTGACCTTGGAGAAAGACGGTTTTCGCCGGCAACTGATCAACGCCTATATGATAGCAGCATTTGCCACAGCCGCTCTCATATGGACAGGTTTCCTAGGCAACATATTGAGCCTGCCTACTCTTTCTCGAATGACTTTTGCCGATAGGCCTATGGGTCTATTTAAGGATCCTAACGTGGCAGGGTCTTTCTTAATGCCTGCTGCGCTGTTCCTGTCCGGGAAGGCACTGGACAAAGGCAAGGCCGGAAGCTTGGGTTCTTGGGTAGCCCTCTTCCTCATGGTCTCAGCGATATTCCACACTGCCAGCCGTTCAGCGGTGCTGTGCTGGGGATTAGGGGTTCTGGTTATGACAAGCCTGTCCGGGACGAGTCAGAAGAGGAAGATTGCCCACTTGGCAGGTATCGCATTCATAGTCCTCGTGGTCTTGCCTGTAATGTATACATCCACAGGCAACAGTGTCACCATTAGCTTATCCGGGAGAGTCCTGCCGCACACAGGTTACGTAAGGTCAGTAGTTTTCGGAGCGAAGCACTACATGGCCAGGATTGCCGCTGGGCTGGGGCTGGGGAGACTCTTCGCCGAAGGCACGGGGCTGCTGCAGAGTGACGACATGAGGCAGTTTGCTGTCGGCTTGTACGAGTACGATACAGGCGGTCGTCTCTATGCATGGCAGGCTGCTTTGGAGCTTTGGAGAAGTCATCCCGTGATCGGAGTAGGGCCGGGCAACTTTGAATTTCTCTCGCCCGGTATACAAAGGGCGTTGGGCGCAAGTTTTATCACGCCTTCCACCCACAACACATACCTCCGCGTTTTGGCTGAGAACGGGGTTGTGGGGTTGGCGGCGCTGGTGATTCCGCTCATTCTTACGGTTGTTGCGGTGGCTAAGGCAGGCGCTGTGACGGTGGCCAAGGCAGGCAGGCAGATTGTGGGTAGGGCGTGTGACGAGGCGGTGCGCTCGGCAGATACCCGGACAGTTGCAGGTAGGGTGCGCGGCAATACGGCGGACATGGCAGGCAGTCGGACAGTGGGTGGGGCATGCGATAGGATGATGGGCAATGTCGGTGGTGTAACCCAGAGAGGTTCTGAGAAGGAGAGCAACGTCGGCGGCACGGCCCGGCAGGGCACTGACAACATGGGCAAAGCAGGTACTGAGATAGCGAGAAAAACCTGCAATAAGGCCGAGACTGCAGCCATGGCAGCCGGTAGAAATAGTGCGGTGTGGCTTACCGGAGACAGGCTGTGGCTCACCGGAAACGGGCTATGGCTTACTGCAAGCCTTGTTGCCCTTGTTGCTTGCGGCCTGTTCATAGACAGTCTGCATTTTCGGCATTTGTGGCTGCTCTGGGCGCTGGCCCTACGAGAGGTGAGCACTATTGAACTTAGCATCTAACAGATGGTCTGCCCTTAGTCTTGGCATACTCGATGCGGTTTTAGCAAACGCTGCTTACCTGCTGGGGTTTCTCATTAAGTTCGGGACTGCCATTCCCCAGGTAAACCTAAATGCCTTCCTTCGACTGTCCCCGTGGATCGGGCTCCTGAGTGTAATATCCTTGTGGCTTGTCGGGGGATATGACGATGAGTTCGAGTGGCCGGTCGAAATAGTCTACAACGCAACCCTGAGCGCCTTCCTCACAGGCATCGGCGGAATGGCTCTGGCCTTTCTCACCAGGGATTTTGCTTTTCCCAGGACCATATTCATCCTGGGCTTCATCTTTCACGTTCTCTTCCTTTCTTCCTCGCGACTCCTAATCACACGCTTAATTCCCCGGGAACGCAAGGCCAGGCAGGTGGCGGTTGTCGGAAGCGTATCGCAGAATCAAGTGGTAGCCGCAAGGATTAGCGCACTCTTCGGCCATTCTTTGCGTGTAACCCATATGGTTGATTCCGCGGAAGCCCATAATTCCGAGATGCTTGAGGCTGTTGATATCGTATGCTTCGGGGATTCGGTGCCTGAGAATATCAGGGAAGACGTTATTCGGATATGCCTCGCCCTGGGTAAGGACGTGTATGTAGTTCCCGACCTTTATGATATCTTGCTCCACCGCGCACGCCTGGGCAGACTCGACGATCTCATGATTCTTCGAGTCGAGGGTTTGTCGATTACCGGCGGGCAACAGCTTGTCAAAAGGACATTTGACACGTGTTTAGCTTTGGTCCTTCTCATAATCCTGTCGCCTCTCATGCTCGTCATCATTGCTGCGATTGCAGTGACATCGCCGGGCAGCCCTTTCTACTCGCAGGAAAGGATAGGCTGGAAGGGGAAGCCGTTCAAGCTGCTCAAATTCCGGACCATGATACAAGATGCCGAACGCGACACCGGGCCTGTCCTTACATGGGAAGGAGATCCGCGAATCACCGGGGTGGGACGGATACTACGAAACCTGAGACTTGATGAACTTCCCCAGCTAATCAATGTCCTACAAGGAGACATGAGCTTCGTTGGCCCCCGTCCTGAGCGTCCGTTCTTCGTGGATCAGTTCAGTGACAGTATCCCTGATTACAGATATCGACTGCAAGTGAAGCCGGGCATTACAGGTTTGGCTCAGATAGAAGGCCGGTATTCAACGAATCCCGAAGACAAACTGAAGTATGACCTGTATTACATACGCAGTTTCTCATTATTGATGGACTTGCAGATAATGCTAAGGACTCTGAAAGTGGCATTTACACCGGATAAAGCAAACGGACTGGACAGAGCCGGTGGACTCGCGTCCGTCGAGGAAAGCGCGCCTGCGTCAGACTCGGTCAACGCAGATAGTGATACATATCAGTGCGTTTACGGGATGAACGCGGGTACCAAGTGTGCCGGCACAAGGGGAACCGGAGGTCGAAATGATGATACCTAAGACAATTCACTATTGCTGGTTCGGCGGGGCAAAGAAGACAGAGTTGGTGAATAGGTGTATTTCAAGCTGGCGAAGAATGATGCCGGACTGGGATATTCGTGAATGGAACGAAGGCAATTTCGATATTAGGCAGAACCGATATGCAGAAGAAGCGTATCTGGAGCAGAAGTGGGCATTCGTAAGCGACTATGTAAGACTCAAGGTGCTGTATGAATACGGCGGCGTATATCTGGATACAGATGTCGAGGTCCTGAAACCATTGGACGGGTTCTTAGCCCACGGAGTCTTCTCAGGCTTTCAGGATGATCAGTTCATATGCCCGGTGGTTATTGGCGCTCAAAGGGGCAATAGTTGGATGCGTGATCATTTGGAGGAGTATGACAAGAGACGATTCATACTACCTGGGGGAGACCTTGATATCACAACCAATGTCATCGCTGTTACCGAGAAATCAATAGCATGTCATGGTTTCGTGCCAAACGGCGAGTATCAGGTGCTTGCCGACGATGTCCATATATATCCGAGTGAGTGGTTCTGTCCGCTTAGCTGCGAATACGGCATCATGCGAATGACTGAGAACAGCCACACCATTCATTATTGGAATGCGTCCTGGCTGCCGCCGAGACGAAGACTTGTTGCGAAGACCAGGCGGTGGATACGGAAGAACTTAGGAGAAACAGTATGGGGTGTCGTGCGAAAGACCGCAGAATCAGTGGGGATAGGCCCTACCGGAAGAACCATGCAAAGAAGACGGTGAATGCCCCTGAAATCGCGTCAATTGGAATGAGGGAGACAGTAGCGAGTCAATATTACCGGTTAGAGAGGATATGATTTCTACGGGCAAGGTTCTTTTTACGGCGAGAGTAGCAGAGCATATCAAGCATTTTCACCTTCCTTTCATAAAAATGCTTGAGGATATGGGATGTCAAGTGGACGTTGCATGCAAAGTAGATGTTCGTCTCGAAGGAATTATCAAGGGTAGGGTCTGGGATGTTCCGTTTGCCCGTTCAGTGTATGCGTTGAACAATGTCAAAGCGATGAACGCTATTAAGCTGTTATGTGAGGAAGAAAAGTATGACTTCGTGCATACACATACTCCTATTGCCTCTTTTGTGACGCGTTACGCACTGAGGAATTCGGATGTTCCTGTAATATACACAGCGCACGGGTTCCACTTCTACAAAGGTGCTCCACTCAAGAATCAGCTAGTCTATCGCACTGCAGAGAAGATCGCTGTTCCATGGACCGCAGCTATACTTGTAATGAATGCTGAGGACTTGGAACTGGCACGTGAACTTGGCTATCAAGAAGGGACGAATCTGCATTATGTCCATGGTGTCGGCCTCGATCTCCGATACTACTCTGCAGTCTCCAGAGAGCAGGCACGGAAATCCCTAAAAATACCGGAGGAAGACTATGTTGCAGTGTGCATAGGCGAGTTTACCACGCGGAAGAACCACATCCAGCTACTGAAGGCTTGGAAGTGCGCACACTCTAAGATTCCAGGATCTGAGCTCCTTCTAGTGGGGAGAGGAGAGCTTCATGAGTATCTTGAGCAGACTGTCGAAGGGATGAACATGGCACAGTCTGTGCGATTCCTGGGGTACCGAGAAGACGTCCCGAGGATTCTGGCAGCCGCTGACGTTGTTGTAATTACTTCGAGACATGAAGGACTGCCCCGCTGCATTATGGAGGCTATGGCTGCTGGAAAACCCGTTGTTGCCACAGATGTCAGAGGGAACAGAGACCTTGTTACAGATGGACATGACGGATATCTGGTAGCCCTTGATGATTGGCGCACGTTGTCAGATCGCATAGTGCAATTAGCCGATAACGGAGATGCCAGGGTGACAATGGGCGATGCGGGCAGAAAGACAATCGAGAATTATTCTATTGATAATGTGTTGGCAGAGGTTAATACGATATACGCAAGATTTCTTCGGACGCCCGGTTGACGAAATTGCAAACCGCCTCACAGGAAGATGTCTTGGTTGCCTGATGGACGGGGACTTGTGGACAAGGCTGGGCTAATGAAATTGCGGAAGGAATCATCAGGCTTATCAGTGAGCAAGAGGTTCCGGGGTGGTGACACAGGAACATGAACCGGAGGGGGCCGGGAGTGAAGACTTGTGTAGTAATAATGGCAGGCGGACGCGGAGAGAGGTTGTGGCCGAGGAGCACGCGAAAAAAGCCCAAGCAGTTTCAGGCAATCATAGGTGAGCGGACGCTTTTGCAGCAAACGTTCGACAGAGCCCTGAGTATTGGAGAAGCCGGAGATGTGTACGTCGTTACGCCTCTTGAGTATTTCCATGTCGTCAGAGAGCAATTGCCGGATTTGCCGTCTGAAAACATTGTCGTGGAACCGATTAGTATGGGCACTACTGCGACAATCGGGTATTCCGCTTCTTACTTGAAAGAGCGCATGCCGGAAGTTGTTATGGTCGTATTGCCAAGCGACCATATAGTGTCAGATCAAGGGAAATTCAAAGAGGCCGTAGATAAGGCAGTCTATGGCGCAAGGATAGGTGATAGGCTGATAACATTTGGTGTTTTGCCTACCCGTCCGGAGACCGCGTACGGGTACGTTGAGTGCCAAGAAGAGCCGGATGGCAATCGCTTGATACGAGTCAAAAGGTTTACTGAGAAGCCGAGTTTGGATGTGGCGACGGAATTTATGCAAACCGGTAAGCACTTATGGAATGCCGGGATTTTTGCATGGAAGGCAAGTGTGATCATTAACGCGATTGCAGGGCACGCACCTGAATTTGGACGAGCACTATGTGCCATAAGAGGGTTAGGCCTCCAATCAGGAGCGACGATAGAAAGCGCTATTGCTGATGATGCGGATTTGAGTGGTTGGATTGGGGCAGCAACGGAGATTTACGCGGCATGCGGGGTTCCAGGCCCCAAATCCATTGACTATGCAGTCATGGAGAAAGCCGATAACGTGTTTGTTGTGCCTGTTGACTTCATGTGGCATGATGTCGGCAACTGGACTGCCATAGAAAGGATCCGCACACGGGATGGCTTCGGAAACGCTATTTGCGGCCGTGTCTTCGCGCTTGACTCTCATGGCAACATCATAGAAAATTGCTCACAAGATAAGGTGATTGTGGCATGTGGAGTCCGCGACCTCGTTATTGTAAACGCTGATGATGCCATCCTGATTATGGACAAGACCCAAGGCTATGACATACAGAAGATACGCAAGGCAGTAATGGACACGAACGATGACAGCGCGGATAATTGACACGTTTGTACACGATATCGAACGCTCTATG
>LSQX01280461.1_pt1 | contig 15876 bp, 16 predicted proteins | sample 654561 | NCBI WGS metagenome assembly LSQX01 (sample SAMN04489861, study PRJNA283612) | anaerobic digester metagenome | isolation source: 4 biogas reactors fed with cattle manure at either 37C or 55C with and... | place: Denmark: Kongens Lyngby | collected 2014 | reverse complement strand
TCCTACTAAACCTTGACACAGACTACCATATTTTTGTGCTTGACAAGTAAATATGGCTTTTGCTATCATTGGTAAAGGAGTATATTGCATTCCTGACAAATTAATTCCAGTGTGAAGAATTTAATATGTGGTGGCTGACGGAGTAACCATGGGTTGCTCTTTAAGAGACCAATATTAAGTAGCTATGTCTGTAGCTTGTTTAATATTGGCTTTTATTGTTTTTGCAGGTAATAGATGTGAATATCCTGCAGGCGATAAAAGCGTGTTGATACTGCAAGAGTTAAGAGTGTGTTACATAATATTGTTTGAAAGTGTGTTGCATAATATTGTGAGGGGAATTGTGGGGGGATATTATGGCAACTCATATCAAGCTAGTTGATAATAACAATAAAAATGTTTCTTTAGCCGCTATGCAAAGACACAGATTAAATGACCAGGAACGCCGTCAACTTCAGCACGAGTTTAAAATCTACATGGAAAAATACTTCAAGGATAAGCTGGGCAAAGGGGTCGATAAGACCAAAATCGTCATTTGGGACGATATGCTGGTTATCCGGGGCGAGGGTTTTTTAACCGAGCCGGAAAAATACATCAACAATACCCCGTCGGGAAGAGAGGTGGTAAGGGCGGCTCGAATGCAGGTGGTAAAACAGCATGCGATCGACAACGTGGGCTATTTTGAACAGAGGTTGGGCGCTACCGCCATTCATCATGCCTATGAGTTGGAACCGGAAAATGATTTCTGGATGCATGTAATAGTGTTTGACCGCGTTTTAACTGAAAAATCGAGCATCGATTAAAACGATTAATAAACATCAGCGAAATTCCCGGTGGTCTGTAGAGAACCCTGTAGGGGGCTCCAAAGAAAACCGATGCGTTATAAGTGCTTCAATGCGCATTTAACCCATCGGCTTTTATTGTTTCTGTACTAATAGGGGTGGTCATAACTGAAGGACAAAAAGTCTTTCAGAAAAAAAGGGAGGTATTAATAATGGCTGACACAATGAAAGCTCTGGTTTACCGCGGTCCTGAAAAGATTGGTCTGGAGGATGTACCAGTACCGAAAATCATCGAACCCGATGATGCGATTGTAAGAGTCACCACATCAACCATCTGCGGCACTGACATTCACATCTGGCACGGGGGTATGCCGGAAGTGGAGCCGGGAAGAATAATCGGGCACGAGTTTGTGGGCGAAGTCGTAGAGGTAGGCCCTGCGGTAAGAAACGCCAAGGTCGGGGACAAGGTGGCGGTTTCCTGTGTTACCCAGTGCGGGGAATGCTTCTACTGTATACGCGGCATTTATTCGCACTGCACTACCGGCAGCTGGATATTCGGCTATATGATTGATGGCTGTCAGGCTGAGTATGTACGGGTTCCTCACGCCAACCTGGGCATGTTCAGTATTCCTGAAGGACTGACTGAGGAAGATGTGCTCTTTGTGGGTGACATCCTGTCTACCGGCTATTTCGGAGCCGAACAGGCTAATATCCAACCTGGTGACACGGTTGCGGTTATGGGAAGCGGCCCGGTTGGAATGTGCGCTATGACCACTGCCCGGCTGTGGGGACCGGCTCAGATAGTAGCGGTTGATATTAACCAGGAGCGTCTGGATTTCGCTGTCAAGAATGGAATTGCTGATATCGGGCTAAATCCCTTAAACGTAAATGTCGGCGATGCCTTGAGAGAAATGACCGATGGTCGCGGCGCTGATGCAACTATTGAAGCCAATGGATTCAAACCCACTTTTGATATGGCAATTGACGCTGTCAGACCGGGCGGCACCGTATCACTGATCGGAGTGTTTGAAAGCCCGCAGGAACTGGCCATGAATACCCTGTGGATCAAGAACATCAGGATCAGCATGGGTCTGCTCAACGCCAACCGCATCCCTGAATTGATCAAACTGATCAAGGCCGGCAAGATCAATACCAACTTCCTATGCACTCACAGGGCACCTTTGAATGATATTGTTAAAGGTTACGATATTTTTGGCAACAAAAAGGATGGCTGCCTGAAATGGATAGTCACCCCTTACCAGAGATAACTACGGTGCCAGGCACCACACTTATTCACTAAAACTTAACATTGAATAAGATTCCCCCTCGAAGGAGGATTCATGTTCAAGCCAGAAGGCACCTCATTATTTGAGGTGTCTTTTGGCTTGCGGTGCCAGGCACCACAGTTATTTATATGTTCCACAATTGATCAGGTATTGCTCCAAAGCCATCAGTGTCCTGATGTCGTTCTTGAGCAATGCTAAATGAGGATTCCATTTGCCGTGTATATTGCCCCCGGACAGGCCGTAACTCACATTCTCCATATCCTGAGATAGCCTTCGGCGGTAAGAGTCGGTAGTGTTCTGGATTTGAGCCAGCACTTCACTGCGCGTGGCAGCTTCGAATCGCAGCCCCCTTATGATCACAATCATTTTATCAGGGGCAGTTATTTCGACGGGCTTAATAAATGACAAGAGATAGCGGAACACTTGAATATCTCCAAAAGCTATCCTAAAATAGTGTGGTGCCAGGCACCGCACTTATTCGTCCTATTTCTTAAACTCGGCGATGTAAGGCAGGTTGCGGTATTTCTCGCGGTAATCCAGGCCATATCCGATCAGGAAGGTGTCCGGCATCTCAAAACAGCGGTAGTCGATTTTGATGGTCAACAGCCGCTCGGCCGGGTTGTCCAGCAATGTGCAGATTTTCAAACTGGCGGGCTCATAAGCCTCAAGGTGCTGGCAGATGTAGCCCAGGGTGAGGCCGGTACCGATCACGTCTTCCGCCAGCAAAACATCCCGTCCCTTGATGACAATATCCAGGTCTTTGGTGAAGTGAACCGCTCCGGCTTTTTGGATGGGATCGGATGATAGGCCGATGGAGAGAAAATCCACCTCCAGCGGCAGATCTATGCATCTGGTCAGATCGGCGACAAAGTAAAGCGAGCCTTTGAGAACGCTCACCACCACAAGATCTTTGTCCCTGTAATCACGGGTTATCTCGCTGCCTACCTCAGCAATGCGCTTTTGAATTTGCTCTTGAGTAAAAATGATTTTACCGATACCGGATAAGTCCATCGATTACTAATCCTTTCGCAATCCAAACCGTCTGGCCAGGCTGTAGAAGTCATTTTTGAATACTATGTTTATATTGATGCCCGGGTAGAGCTTCTTCAACAATTCTACTTTTTTCTTTTTTTCCGAGACATATTTCTGATCCATAGTGGTCAGCTCGATATAGGTATCGAATCTGGGGAGGTAGAAGTCAGGGGAAAAGGCCTGGGTGACATTGCCCTCAGCATCCCACTTGATGGGGAAGGTACGGGGCTCATACTGCCATTCGATATCATGCATATCCAGAATGCTGGCAAATTCTTCTTCAGAGGGATGCTTGAAAACCGCCGGCTTCTGTTCCTGGTCATAGGCCTCTTCAGGTCCGGCGGCAGTCAGGGCCGGCCGATTACGAGCCATGTACTGCAAGAGGGCAACGGCTTCATCGACACCCAGAAAGCCAGTATTCAGGACCAGATGGTACAGGGCCGGGTCAGACCAGTCCCGGTTGTAGATAGTCGAGATATAGCGCCGGTGCTTGCGATCGGTAAGCTCCAGGAAGCGTTCCGCATCCTTTTCCCCCAGGCTGTGGGTCTGCATCACCCGCATGATCCGCTTCTCCAGCGGGGCCACAATCTTAACATGCAGGGCGCCGGGGTGCCGGGCAAATATGATCTGTGATCCTAAACCGAGAATAATAGCCGGCTGCCGGGATACATAGTCTTTGAGCTTGTTTTCCAGCACTTCGGCAAAAGTGATGCCCTGTGATGAGGTTTTTAGAAAAAAGGCAGGGCTTTCGGTGAGCATATGCTGCTCATGCTTGCTGGCCAATTCAGCAAACCATTGATTTAACACCAGATCGCGGGTGATGACCGGTAAATCCAGCTCTTTGGCAAGCAGCTGGGTAATTTCATCGCCCAGGCTTCCAGTCTGTCGAGATATTGTGATTAGCACGACCCAAGCACCTCTTGATAATTGTTGGGACCCTACATGTCCCGGAATTATCCAGTATTATATCATAAATAATATACCGGGCTAAGCGTGCGGGCAAACTCCCCCCGGTGCAGGTCCTAATGTTTGCCGGGGAAGTAAGCCCCGGGTGTTACGCCTCATCAGCTATATATGAATGTTTTAATAATGTTATGAATTTGTTAAGGAAATGTTAAAAAAATATTTACAGTAAGCTAGATGGAGGAATAGGCGAAAAAAACAATATAATGGCTGAGTATGGGTGTATACGCTGATATTTGGCCCTGGATTAGGTAAGACATTTCATGTATTATATAAGTAAGCTCCAAGGAATTCCTAAGATGGAATCCTGTCAGAGCCGGAAGATGGAGACGGAACGTCGAGTTGGAATACAGGTACCGGTGAATTACAAGGGTTCACTATATCTAGGAAGTCAGACAGAAAGTAGTTTGCAGCAGGACTGACGACATCGAAGCGATTACTTGAACATCAGCAATGATGACGGGTAAAAGCGGAAGTGGAGTAAAGCTGGTGTAGACTATGAGTAAGGAAGACGGAATAGACGAAGGGCTTGTAGGAAGGCGAGATGGGAAACGGGAGTTGGAAGGTAATGGTGGGAGGAAGTTGATAAAGGTTCGTTGGAGCTTACTTTATATAAAACCGGGGGTTTTCCCCCGGTATTTTATTGCCTCAGCGTGGGCTTTGGCCATGATCTGCGCCATCAGATCAGTGTTTTGTATCATCACCGCTTGTAAGGTGATGGCGATGACAGGTGCAGCCGTCCTGGCAGACATGAGCTTTGGGCTTGATGCCGGCGGCTTCCAACTGAGCAGTAACTTGCTGCTTCACAGCATCCAGATAGATACGATAGAGCTTTTGCTGCTCCACCTGTTCCTCCGGGGTTAACCCCTGGCTTTTCTTTTTGCGGGCCAACTCATTTATGCGCTGAATCAATTCGTCAGTTATCATGGTATTCTCCTTTAAAGATGGTTTTGAGCTATTTTATCACAGTATTTAGGAATAAGTTGCCCAAATCTATGGTCATATCAAGCACAATATATTAAAATCAGGCATGAATAAGCAAAAAATATGTCGTAGTGGGGGAATTTAGCGAATGAAAAGAATATTAGTTTGCCTGCTGGTTCTGGCCGCCGCGTTTAATCTGCTCGGCTGTGCTCCCAAAGATCCTGCTCCCGCGGAGCAAAAAACGATCAACATCGGCGTGATGCCCGATGTGGAATCGATTCCCTTTATTATAGCGGAAAAGAACGGTTTTTTTGAGAAGCACGGGGTAAACGTAAAAATAATCCATTTCAAAAGCGCCCAGGACAGGGATAGTGCCATGCAGAGCGGGCAGCTGGACGGGTTGATCACTGACCATCTGGCGGTGGTATTCGCCAATGAAGGCGGCTTTAAGCAGAAGATTATCGCCAAAAATGATGGCAATGTCTTAATGCTGGCCGGTAAGGACTCGGGGATTGAGTCCATGCAGGATCTAAAAGGCAGAACCGTCGGCCTGTCGACCAATACCATCATGGAGTATATGGTTGATAAAATGCTGGAAGCCCATCAGGTGAAACCGGAAGATGTTAAAAAAGTAGCCATTCCTGCCTTGCCCACCCGCCTGGAGATGCTCGAGGAGGGCAAAATCGATGCCTGCATTTTGCCTGAACCGCTGGCCGGCCTGGCGGTCAAAAACGGGGCCAAAGTATTGAGCAGCACCGATGAACTGGCCAATAAACCCGGCGCCATAGCCTTTACCGAGAAAAGCCTGCAGGAAAACCCTGAAGCAATAAAGGCAATTTTCCGCGCTTACAACGATAGTGTGGCTTATTTGCAGTCTGAACCGGCCGAAAGCTATTTGGACTTTGTGATCGAAGCACAGGGCTTTCCCGCCACTATAAGGGATTCCCTGGTTTTACCCCAATACTCCCATGCGGTTAAACCGGACGAGAAGATAGTCAATGACGTAGTACAGTGGATGAAAGACAGAAGCCTTATAAAAGGTGATTATGCATACCAGGACCTGGTGGATGAATCAATACTGAGGTAATACTTGTGATTAAGATTGAGGATTTATCGGTCTATTATAAATGGAAAGACCAGGAGATAATGGCCCTGGACCGTCTGAGCATAGACATCAAAAGCGGGGAAATCTATACCTTTATCGGTCCTTCTGGTTGCGGCAAATCGACCCTGCTGTATGTGCTGTCAGGGATTAAAAAGGAATATGAGGGCCGGGTTTCCATAAACGGGCGGGACATAGACCCCAAAGCGCAGCGCATCGGGCTGATCCTGCAGAACTACGGGCTGGTACCCTGGAAAACGGTCTACCAGAACGCCATGCTGGGCCGCAAGATCAAGAAAGAGCCGACCGTTATGGATGAGTACAGCCGCTATATTTTTCAGCGTCTGGGGATCGATGATTTGCTGCACCGCTACCCCAAGGAACTGAGCGGGGGGCAGCAGCAGCGGGTGGCTATTGCCCGGGCTTTTCTGTTGAAACCGGATCTCTTGCTGATGGATGAGCCGTTTTCCGCCCTGGATGCCATCACCAGGGAAGAGATTCAGGAGCTGTTTCTGAACATCTGGAAAGAGCATCAGGTAACCACGGTTTTCATAACCCACAGTGTTGACGAAGCCCTGTATCTGGGCAGCAACATCGTAGTCCTGTCTCCAGCCCCGGGACGGGTGCTGGGAAATATCAAGAATCCCTGTTTTATGATGGATAACCTGCGCTCCCGGGACGAATACCAGCTCATGTCCAACCAGCTGCGCAACAGCATCAAGCACTAAAATAAGTGTGGTGCCATAAGTGTGGTGCCTGGCACCACACTTATTATTGGATTTTAATCTTTTTGGACAGCAGGAATATGGCGATGCCGGCGGCAAATCCTACGGCCGGGTTAAGGGCGATACTTAACACTACCACAGCGGCGAATAAGAATATATCCTTACTATCAGTGCTCTTGAGCGGGTGAATCAGGTCCAACCCGCTGTAAAAGAGCATCCCGCCCAGGACCGCCGGGGGAATGATCTGCAATAGCTGCAGCCCGGAGGAGCCCAGGAACAGGCCGATGATGAGCAGCAACCCCCCGATGAATACCAGGGCATATTCGCTCCTGGCGCCAAACCGGTAATGAGCCGCCAAACCGCCGCTGCCGTGACATACCGGGATCATCCCCAGCGGTGCGCCGATAAGGTTGCCGATTCCCAGGGTCAGGCACAGGTTTTTATGGTTGACGCGTTGGGAGGATTCCGGGAAAAGCTGAGCAGCCAGATAGGCGGTCACCAGCACTGAGTTGGTCAGGGTTAAGGGCAGCTGGGGCAAAGCACCCTGTAAAAAACCGCGGTTAAAATCAGCCCAGGATGGCCAGATGGTATGGGGTAAGGTAAGCTGCCAATTGAGGACGGGAAGTGTTGTTCCCGGATGCAAAAACAGATAAAGGGCAGTGCCTCCCACCAGGGCGACGATGGAGGCCGGCAAATAGCGGTTGTTGAGCAGCAACAACATCACCACCAGTATGGGCAGCCCTAGCGTCCAGTCACTGCCAGCCATCTCAATGCCCAGTATGGCCAGGCTGATACCAAGTCCGGTCTGAATACCCATGGTTACTGGGACAGGCGTGAGCTGGGCGATTTTGTCGATCAGTCCGCTCAGGCCGATGGCCAGCAGAATTGCCCCGGTAAGCATCCCGGTGGCAGCAATCTCAGCAGGGGTGAAATGATGAATGATAATGGCCGCCCCGATCACCTTCATGGGCTGAACCGGCACCGGTACACGGTAGAACCAGGCGGTGAAGAGGTACATCAGGCCGAACATCACCAGTACGCTGGTAACGTCCAGGCTGGCTATGGTAATAGCCCCGATCACATAAGGCAGAAAAGTGCCCAGGTCTCCAATTGAACCCGCCAGATCCCCGCCGATATTTCTTGCTTTTGAAAACGTCATCTCATTGCCTCGTTATACAAATATGTCAGCATATCTTTTAGATTTATATCATCATATAACGTATCATCTCAGCGAGGAGTTGTTAAGGGCTGCAGGTACCGCAGGGCTCATAGCCGGCTGCAGCTGCCTCGCTTGGGGAGCTAAACCAGATTTGCCGCTCAGGCGCAATCTGTTGTGCCCATTTACAATCCGGGAAATGATACTTGTTGGATTGAAGGCTGCCCACATAGGTCTTCTTACCATCAACATTCGCCTGGTTCTCCTGGCTCCACAGGCCATGGCCATTTTGTATCGCGATCTGCTGGGCGGAGCGGAAGCGCTCTGTGTACTTCACATTGGGCGGAAAAGTGACCACCTGGGCATATCCTTCTTTGAGCAGGGTTTCGTTGAACAATTCATCGCCCAGCCAGATATAGCCCAACAGGCGTCCATATTGATCCGTCTTCTCTACATCGAATTCCAGCCTGATGGTTTGACCGGCAAGTCGTGTGCGGGTAAAATCACGGGCAGATGAAGCCAAAGGCTCTTCACCGCGAGCGGGGTGATTGAGTTCGGGCGAGTCTACCCCGATAAAACGGAGTTTTTGCACCCGGCCTCCCAGTAATATTTTGATAGTATCCCCATCAATGACCTCTACGACCTCAACCTCGGTAATGCCATCTTCAACAACTGGATTTTGCGTGTCCGCCTGGTATGGGGAGGAATCAGCACCCCCGGGTAAACTTGACGGTATTGAATTGCCCGGTACTGATGCGGATTCCTGACCGGTGCCAGAGCATCCCGGCAGCACGGCCAGGCACACCCATAACAGCACCAAAACCATGATCTTATCCAGGATAAAACTGGTGAGTTTACTGCTTTGCATAAGGATATTATACTTCATTAGGCCATCATGTGACGGAAAACATCATCACGGGAAGAGTCTGGTTTATTGTGGTAATAAGTTGCGTAACAATCTGGTTTTATGAGCTATGATATATTAAAATCGTGCATGGGTGAGTAATTATGTTTTCTAAAGAGAAAACCCTGGGGGCGATGTTAGGCGGCATTATTCTGATGTTAGCCTGGTATCTGTTGGCCCTGCTGGTCGATAGGCCTATCATACCTAACCCTATTGATGTTTTTATACAGATCGGGGAGATTTTTCAGGTCAAGATGGCTGTGCACGTAGCCTACAGCCTGATGCGCATCGTGGAAGGCGTAGCCATCGCTTTTCTGATCGGAGTACCCCTGGGGTTCATGATGGGCTATTTCGAAAAGGCAGACCGGATTCTGGCCCCTCTGATATATTTTTCTTACCCCATTCCCAAAATAGCCCTTCTGCCCATAATCATGGTGTTGTTCGGCTTGGGGGAAACCTCTAAGATTATCATGATTGTTTTGATAATCGTGTTTCAGATCATCATCACGGCGCGCGATGCGGTCAAAGACATCCCTGCGCAGACCTTTTACTCTCTGCAGTCCCTGGGAGCCGGTAAATTACAGATATTTACCGAGATTGTGGCTCCAGCCGCACTGCCTGAGGTATTGACCGCCACCCGGCTGGCCCTGGGAACGGCCATCTCCATACTCTTTTTTACCGAGACCTTCGGCACTCAGTACGGTATGGGGTTTTTCATCATGGATTCCTGGCTGAGGGTCAATTATCTGGATATGTATGCCGGGATTGTGGTCTTAAGCTTTATAGGATTCTGCCTGTTTGTATCCATCGATTATCTGGAGAGAAAGATCTGCTCCTGGAGATAGGCCTCCTATTGGGCTTACCCCGCCTTTATGGTCAATCCGGCTTTTTCCCACCAGTCAAATATGAGCATTGCCAAACCGTTTATGGACAATATGTGGTCCAGTGCTTCCAGTAGCAGTTTTCGGTCCATATCAAAATTTCCTGATCAGATTAAGCATATAAAAGGTGCCCAATACCAGGCTGAACAAAACTACCAATCCATAAACACCCAACATAGGGTAGTCCAGGGGCAGGCCGTAGAAAGGGGCCACAGCTGTGCCCAGGGCTACGGAAAGGATCAGGGTCAGCGATTTTAACAAGGCTACCCCGGCTAAAATGTTGCCGAAAGGGATGCCCCGCAACAGCATATAAGCAGTTATTCCCAATGCAGGCATAACCACGGCTAGATCCAACACCAGGACCGCATAGGCATCAGGGCGCACCTGCTGGGCTGCACTTTGTGCAAGCATCGATAACCACAGGGGCAGGAATACCGCTATTATCAATATCAGGAAACCGGCAATGGTTTTTCTCATGCCATTGGGCAGGTTCGTCTGACATACCGCAGCCGGCCTAAAGCTGCTCAGCCCCAGTATAAGGCTGTATATGGACAGGGTAAAGATTATTAAATACAAGGGATAAAGCCTGTTGAAATGGCCGCTGATAGTAAACAAACCGTAGGCATAAAAGAAATAGGCACTTAAGCCCAACATGATGATAAAAGCCTTATAGCGCTGGCGTTTGAGGAATTGAAAAGCCATCATAGCCAAAATGAGGGCTGCTGGAACCGAGACCAGGTCCTGCGCAAAAGTGCCAGGAAGCAGGCTTTCCGGGAATGCCTGCCAGTAGATTGAAGGGTGCAGCAGTCCAGTCAGGGCGGCTCCTAAAGCCAGCAGCGATAAACCGAGGATAAGGATGGCAGTAAGGCGCCCTTTAGCTGGATCGACCATAATTGAACCTCCTGTAGTGGATAAGCTGTATATACTTTCTCTGACGGGCCGACTAATCCCTGCTGGTGCAGTGTCATACCAGGCTGTTTGGGTGCCGATGCCTGTGATAACCGCTTTACTTGCTAAAGATGGGGAGCGTCATACCAGGCCATCTGCGTCGCCGCTGACACTGGGGAGGGTAACTTTTACCACCGCTCCGCCTTTAGGCGAGGCATTTTGCAAATAAATCTCTCCCCCATGCTCGTCAACTATTTTGCGGGCAATAGCCAGACCGAGACCTGAGCCTTCTGTACGGGTATAGAAATACTCGAAAGCATGGTGGAAATCCTCACTGATGAAGCCAGGGCCGTCATCCTGCACAGTTATCTCTACCTGCTGGGTGTCAGAAATAACCTGTGATCTTATGGTCACGCTGTTTTGAGCATGGCGTATGGCATTGGAAAGCAGGTTGATGAAAAGGCTCTGCAGGCGATCCCAATCCCCAACCACAATGGCCTTTTCCGGTATATCCGCAGTTATCGCGACCTTGCGGTCCAAAGCGTAGCCTCCCACCGAATCCAGGGCATTTTCCACAATGTAGCTGAGGCGGTGGGGCAGGAAATAATTGCTGTGGGGCTGGTCGAGAATAGTGATGTCGATCATGTTTTCCACTATGTCCCGCATGCGCAGGCTTTCTTTGTGAATGATCTCCAGGGCATTGTCAACCGCCGGACCGTCAAAAATCCCGTCCCTGATTCCTTCGACATAACCGTTGATGCTCATCAGAGGGGTCTTCAATTCGTGCGAGGCATTCTGGAAAAAGTGGCGTATGCTTTCATCGTAGCTTTTTAGGCGATCCGCCATTTGGTTAAACGCCTCCGCCAGGTTGGAGAGTTCGTCATTGGAGCGGGTTTCCAGCTTGATATCGAACTGCCGGTTCCCCATAGCTTCAGCGTAAAGCTCCAGATTCTTAAGCGGCCTGACGATATAACCGATCAGCAAATAAGCGATAAACAGAGCCGCCACCAGGGCAATGAGGAGGTTGCCGAATACCAGGTAAAGCGTATTCAGGTACATGTCCCGCAGGCTCTGCAGGGCCATAAAGGTTATTACGGTGCCGCTGTTTTCCGGACTGATCCCAATGGGGATCTCGACTGCGATATAGTTGTCGGTCCGGTAGGTATTGGGCCTGGCTTTGTCAACGATTTCACGGTCGCGCAAAGGCAGGGGCAAATCGGATAAGCGATGTCCCACTGGAAAATACTCGGGATAGCTGCTCCCGGTAATACGGTTGTCGGGATTTACCAGCAGGTAATGGCTTTCCACCGGGCGGCCTAACAGGCGTATGCCGGAGGGGAAGGCGGTCTCCTCGGGAAGCCCTTCGGACTGATGGCTTTGCATGAGAAAGGCGATTTCCCAGGCCTGTTTTTCCAGGCTGATCTGAGCGCGGTTCTCCAGCACCCCGAAAAGTGCCGGGTAAAATGCCAAAACCGTCATGGCAAAGGTTATAAAAACCACCAACAGATAACTGATTATGATTTTACTCGAGATGCTTCTTGGCCTGATCATCTAATCTATACCCGTACCCCCATATGGTTCTTATGGTGATATCCGCACCACTGGCTCTCAATTTTTTGCGCAGCCGTTTGACGGTATCATCTACCGCTCGCTCGCTGCCCATATAGTCGTAGCCCCAGACTCGGTCCAGGAGTTCCTGACGGTTGAAAGTGCGCCGGGGATGTTGCATCAACAATGACAGCAGATCGAACTCCCGGGTGGTTACCTGCAGGGTTTTATCATTCACCAGAACCAGGCGATCAGCAGGGAATAGCTTCATATTGCCCCATTCACTGCAAACTGATGGCTCGCTGTGGGGCAGGGTACGGCGGAACACCGAACGCACCCGGGCAACCAGCTCGCGCGGGCTGAACGGCTTGGGGAGATAATCGTCACCGCCTATCTCCAGGCCAATGATGCGATCCAGGGCCTGCCGGCGCGCCGAGATAAAAATGACCGGTGCTTTGCTGTGCTGGCGAATTTGCCGGCAGAATTCCAGGCCATCCTGTCCGGGCAGCATGATGTCAAGTATAAACATGTCAGGATAACCTGATTTCATGCGTTCTGCAAGCTCTTCTATGCTGGCAAAAGCCTCTACCTGATAACCCGCGTTTTGCAGGTATCTGGTAATGAGCAGGCGGATATTCTCTTCATCATCCACAATAAAGATGGTCTGCATGGGATTCTCCTTGTAGAGCATCTATATATTTAAGCATATCTTGACGATGTGGTAAAATAAATTAAGGATATCGAATTATTGGTTCAACGAACGCAGGGTAAAAATCTTCACTCTGCCGGAATTCTGCCACATTTTAAGTTTAACATTATTATATTAGATTAGCGCGGGAAAACCCCGGAATTTATTCCGGTGATGAAAGCGCAAGATCCGGTCACACTGACCTACTCAGCGGAAGAAGCTGTTAGGCTATAGTGTAAACCTCAGGCTCTGGCAGAGCCTACGGGGATGGTCTTGCAGGCCAAATGAACCGGGGAGCCCCTGATTTCAATCGGGGGTGGCAGCGCACAAACGATAATGTAGAGATGGGTAAGACCAGGCCCTGGGTAGGGCTGAGGGAGGAACAGTCTATAGGCAGTTTAAATGAACATAAGCCTGCGCTGAATTTCCTGTAATAGGAAAACGGGGGAACCAGTATTTGGGGTGAATCCGGTAACGGTAGGGGACGACCCTTTTCCCGAACCCGTCAGCTAACCTCGTAAGCGCTGAAAGGGAACCCGAGGTTAATATTTATCCCTCTAACCAAAGGTCTTCCTTTGGTTTTTTTGTCTCGGCCCTTTTCTAATGTGACCATTCCTGCCGAAACCCCGTAGAAAGGAGTGTAAGCATGAGAGAAACAGGGGAAATCAACGATCGTTATCAGTCCCTATTGAGAAGCCGCCAGCTCAGTGATGTTGTCCAGCCTTATCAGCAGTTTCTAAATCAATTACCAGATGAAAAGACCATACAAGCCGGGGTAGCCAGACGCAGATTACAGATTCAGGCAGTGATCGGGGGTACTGATCAGGATTGGTCTGATTGGAAATGGCAGCTTAAGAACCGTATCCGGGACAGCAGGGTACTGGGGAAGATTTTGGGCTTGAGCGAACTGGAAACCAGGCGCATCGACCGGGTTAGCCAGGTTTACCGCTGGGCTATTTCTCCCTACTACCTCAGCCTGGTGGATGAGGATTATGAAAACAGCCCGATTTATCGCCAGGCAGTGCCTGATCTGCGCGAACTCCTGCCCGGGGGGAGTCTGGATCCGATGAACGAGACCCAGACTTCACCGGCACCGTGTATTACCCGCAGATATCCAGACCGGCTGATCATCAATGTCACCAATCAATGCGCCATGTACTGCCGTCACTGCCAGAGAAGGCGCAATATCGGTGAACAGGACCGTCATGCCTGCAAAGATGACATACTGCAGGCAATCGAATATGTGGAGCAGAACCATGAGATCCGGGATGTGCTGATTACCGGTGGCGATGCCCTACTGCTGAGCGACCGCATGCTGGATTACCTGTTAAACCGCTTGTATCAGACTGAACATGTGGAAATCATTCGCCTGGGCACCAGAACCCTGGTCACTTTGCCGCAGCGTATTACTCCGGAGCTGTGTAAAATCATCAAAAAGTACCCGCCCATATATATAAATACGCAGTTCAATCACCCCCTGGAGGTCACCCCGGAAGCCAAACTGGCGTGTGACCGCTTGATTGAAGCCGGGGCGGTATTGGGCAATCAGGCTGTGCTGCTGCGCGGTATCAACGACCGGCCTTACATTATGAGGAGGTTGAACCATAAATTGCTGCAGATACGCGTAAGGCCTTATTACATCTTCCATGCCAAAGATGTCAAAGGCACCAGGCATTTTCAGACCAGCATACAGGATGGCCTGGATATAATCGCCTCCCTGCGCGGCCATACCTCAGGTCTGGCAGTGCCTACCTATATAGTCAATGCCCCGGGGGGCCTGGGCAAAATACCGCTTATGCCCAATCACATCGTGCATCTGGACGATGATAAAGCGGTCTTGAGAACCTGGGAAGGAAAGCTGGTAGAGGTCCCCAATAGAAAACATGGTTGAGTTATTGCTAAAGGAAGTATTGGATATAACGGCCTGTGTCAGTAAGCACAGGCCGTTTTGCTGTGGGCACAATGATCCGGGGTTTTAAATTACCTGTGCTAGATCAATAACCATACTGGCGTGGATACTGATACCGGGGAAATTAGGTTTAAAACAACCTATGTTAAAGCCATAACCGAGCCGGGATCATTCCGCCAAATGAGTATTGACCTGGTCTAAAATTGCAAATGTTAAAGCAATAAATGCGGGGTTGCCCCTGAAGCCCGGATTATGCCCGGGTTTTAAATACATATGATAAAGTAATAATAATGGTTAAAATGGAAATACCATTGCAGTTATTTTTCTAGGGGGATTGGCTATGGAGAAGGTGTTGGTCAGGCAGCTTATGAGGGAGAGCGACCGCTTTGCCGGTGGTGAGGTAAAGGTCAGCGGATGGGTGCGCAGCAACCGCAGCCAAAAGAACTTCGGCTTCATTGCCCTGCATGACGGTACCCATTTCAACACCGTTCAGCTGGTATATGAAAAGGATCTGGGCGCTGATTTCGATCGCCTGGCCCGCCTCAGGGTGGGTTCGGCTATTACCGCATGGGGCACAGTGGTGTTGACCCCTCAGGCCAAACAGCCTTTCGAAATAAAGGTTTCCGGGGTAGTTTTGGAAGGCGAGGCCCCGGAAGACTATCCCATACAGCCCAAACGCCACACCCGCGAGTTTTTGCGCGAAGTGGCCCATCTGCGCCCCCGCACCAATCTGTTTGCCGCGGTTTTTCGCATCCGTTCACTGGCCGCCTACGCAATACATGAGTTTTTTCAGCAGCGCGGCTTTCTATATGTCCACACCCCCATTATTACCGCCAGTGATGCTGAGGGGGCCGGGCAAATGTTCAGGGTCACTACTCTGCCGGCCTTTGACCCGCCCCTTACCGAATCCGGAGAGGTGGACTTCAGCCAGGACTTTTTTGCCCGCAAAACCAATCTTACGGTGAGCGGACAGCTGGAAGCAGAGGCCTTCGCTTTAGCCTTTCATGATGTATATACCTTCGGTCCTACCTTCCGGGCGGAGAACTCCAACACCCCCAGACATGCAGCGGAATTCTGGATGATTGAGCCGG
>LSQX01381249.1_pt1 | contig 15879 bp, 6 predicted proteins | sample 654561 | NCBI WGS metagenome assembly LSQX01 (sample SAMN04489861, study PRJNA283612) | anaerobic digester metagenome | isolation source: 4 biogas reactors fed with cattle manure at either 37C or 55C with and... | place: Denmark: Kongens Lyngby | collected 2014 | reverse complement strand
TGCCGTCAATTGCTTGACAGAAACGTCGGAAATCATGTTCCTTGAAAGGCAATTTTATATCTGCTATAATATCCTTACAGGTCTGCTTTTGGAATTATATGGATATCATGAGAGCAGAAAATATTGCAAGGAGAATGAATATGTCAGAAGTTCGTACTCGTTATGCTCCCAGCCCTACAGGCTATATTCACATCGGTAATCTCCGATCTGCGCTGTATGAATACCTTATAGCACGGGTAAACGGCGGTAAATTTGTTTTGCGTATTGAAGATACTGATCAGGAACGTTTGGTTGAAGGAGCCGTCGATGTTATATACCGTACCCTGAACCTATGTGGGATGCAACATGATGAAGGCCCTGACATTGGCGGACCGTATGCGCCTTATGTTCAGAGTGAGCGAAAAAATACGTATCTGCCCTATGCGAAGGAGCTAGTCAGAACAGGTCATGCCTATTACTGTTTTTGTTCAAAAGAGCGCCTGGACGCACTACGTGGCGAATGTGAATCGGAGGGTAAGACTTATCGGTATGACCGCCATTGCCTCGGCTTGCCACAGGAAGAAATTGAGGCGAACCTGCAGGCAGGGAAACCGTATGTCATCCGGCAGAAAATGCCAAACGAAGGTACAACCACCTTCCATGATGTAGTATATGGCGCTATTTCCGTAGATAACAGTGATTTGGAGGATCAGATCCTGATCAAATCCGATGGTTATCCAACCTATAACTTTGCCAACGTCATTGATGATCACTTGATGGCGATTACTCATGTTGTCCGTGGCAGCGAGTATTTGTCCTCAGCACCGAAATACAATCTGCTTTATGATGCATTCGGCTGGGAAGTACCTGTCTATGTACACCTTCCCCTGATTGTGAAACCCGACGGCTCAAAGATCTCCAAACGCAAAGGAGATGCATCCTTTGAGGATTTACTGGAAGAAGGTTTTCTGGTAGAAGCCATCGTTAACTACCTGGCTCTATTAGGCTGGTCTCCGGAATCCAATCAGGAACTTTTTACCCTAGCCGAGCTGGAGAAAGTGTTTTCAGTAAACCGTATCAGTAAATCACCTTCAGTATTTGATATCGTAAAGCTACGCTGGTTTAATGCGGAGTATATCCGGGCAATGGCACCGGAAACCTTTCATGAGATCGCACTGCCTTGGATCAAAAAGGGTTTGGCAGTTGATTTGCCCACGCTACCGATTGCGCGTATGATTCAGCCGCGGACTGAGATTCTTTCCGAAATTCCAGGGAAGCTAGGTTTTTTGAACACATTGGAAGACTATAGCCTGGATATTTATGTTCACAAAAAAATGAAAACAAATCTTGAAAATTCGCTGGAAAACCTGAAAGCCGTGGTTCCGGTTCTGGAAGAGATTCAGCATTGGACAGAAGATAGTCTGCATGCTTCCATCCTGGAATTGGTGGGCAGAATGGGGATAAAAAACGGACAAATGTTATGGCCTGTGCGAACTGCAGTATCAGGCTTACCCGTTACTCCGGGCGGTGCTATTGAAATTGCACAGATCCTCGGAAAGGATGAAACACTTCGCCGTATCCGTATCGGCATCGAAAGACTTACGGCTGCAGTTAAAAGTTAAGACGGCAAAGCCGATGAGCCCTTTGAACATGACCATACAAGCGAATCACTGATAAAAGCCTGGATGAACAAAAACGTATCATCCAGGCTTTTCGTAGTCTATGAAGATAAGAGCGACATAGACATAACTGTGGTGACCCCAAGGGGATTCGAACCNNTCTTAACCGCTTGACCATGGGGCCGCGTGTATCAGACAAATTCTATTTTACAGTTCTTTCAATCATAAGTCAATACAGGAACTCTCAAAAAAACACCACAGTAACACCATAACGCTAGACACGGTATGCCATCATGCTTTCTCAAGCCTCACCAGGCTTCCCTCTCCCTGCGCAGACGGTGGTTTGACAATCAATCTTCTGGCCATTCTGTTGCGAAGCTCCGGTACATGGCTGATAATACCGATAACCCTCTCTTTCCGGCTTAAACGTTCCAGGGAATCAATCACCGTATCCAATAGACTGTTATCAAGGGTTCCAAACCCTTCATCCAAAAAGAAAAATTCCAGAGGGCTATTACCCTTCAATTGTATTTGATCCGACAACGCCAAAGAAAGAGAAAGAGCGGTTAGAAATGTCTCTCCGCCTGAGAGGGTTGTGACCATGCGGTAGACACCACCGTTTGCATTGTCCCGGATGATAAAACCCGCGTCTGTATCAAGCTCCAGAGCGTATTTATATTTTGTCATGACCCCGAGGATCTCCGAAGCTTTCACCGCAACATAGCGCAGACGTTCTTCGGCGATATAGTCAATGAAACTGTTGTCTTTGCTTCTTTCTGCCTTTAGCAGCTTTTGAATTTGCTGGTATAACGCGTATTGGCCCGACAATGCCGTATATTTTTTGTTCAGCGCAACCCATCGTTCATGCTTCGCCTTGATCTGATCATAACTGGTTTTTGCAAGCTCACTTCGGGTGACACATGCTTCCTTCCAGGCAGCAGCTTCCTGGTATCGACTATCCAGAGCATTCCATTCCTCCTCGGTGATCGTGCGGGATTTGAGCTTTTTTTGAATAATTTCCTTTTCGGCCTGGACATTCATTGCCTTCTGATCATATTCCCGGATTTCTTCTTGCACGGTTTTCTGCATTTCCTGTGTTATCAGGGCCAGCTTTACTTCCTCACGGTTTTGAAACCCCTTGGCAGCAAGAGCGGCTGAAAGCAGTTTTTCTTCTTGTTCCAGATTATCTGAATAAATATCCATCTGGTTCTCACGGGTGGACTTTTGGAAAAGAAGTTCATTGTACTGCTTTTCTGCTTGTAAAAGTGCCTGACGGTATTGCTCTGCCAACCTGTCGTATTCTGCAAGCTTCAATTCGGTCTGTCTTAATTCTTCTTCTATTCCCAGGGCACCTGAAAGCTCTTTTATTTTAGTTTCCTTTTCTGATTTTTGTGTATTCAGGCTGTCTGTTTCTGTCTGGTTCTTTGTTAACAAATCCTTTAAACCCTGAATGGCCAGTTGCATCTGTTCCAAGGCTGCTCTCTTCTTTTCTGATAGAATCTTGTTCTGATCCAATCTTTGCTGTAACTGACCGATTTTGATATCATTTTGAGTCAGCCTTTTTTGTTCGGTTGATGCGCTCTCTATCTGAAGGCTCTGTAGAAACTCAGCATATCCGCTTTGCTTCTCTTCTTGCTCCAGTTGCGCAGCTTTCAGGCTTTCTGTGTCCTGTGCCAATGTCTGTTGCTTGATCTCCAGCTCTGCCGACAACTTGTTCTCGGATAGCTTGCCCATATTCATTTCATCATGTAGCTTTTGAATATCCACCAGGTATTCATCACGTTTCTTAAGCCAGTGTTCAAGCGCCTTCAGCTTGTCCATATACAGGACATTCATTTTATCCAGTTCCTGCTGAAGCTGTTCAAGATCCATGCTTCGGTATGGTTCAGCTATTTTTTCTTTCTGTTGAAGAAGCTGACCAAGTTTCAGCTCTCTATCGGCAAGGACCTGGTCCCGTTGTAGCTTCAATGCATTCAGCTGTTCATTGGCAATAAGCAGTTTTCCTTCTGTATCCCGTAAAACCCTTTCCCTGCTTTCCAAAACTGTCTTCGCATGCTTAACCTTTTTCTCCAGTTCATCAATATCATAGGGTTCAGCCCCTGACGCAGGTGCAGGGTGATGTGTGGAGCCGCATACAGGGCACGCTTCCCCTTCCCGAAGATTTTGTGACAGTGTAAAGACCGTGTTTGCACTAAGCGCTTTTTCTGCGTTTTCAACTTCAAGCTTTTGCTGCTCGTATGCGATTCCGTGCTCTTCCCTAAGCTGCTGAAGGCTTATTATTTGCGTCTGCTGATTTTGCAGGGAAATTTCAAACTCCCCGAGTTTTTCTTCGGTCTTACACACTTCGCCATTTCTGATCTTCAGAACCTCCAGCCCATTTTCAAGAGCATGCATCTGCTCTCGAAACCTATCAATTGCGCTTCTGTCTTCGGGCATGGACGCTTCGTGCTTTTGCTTTTCTTCCACAAGGGCATCCAAATTCTTTTGCTGTATTGATAGCATGCTTTGGGAATGCTTCAGTTCTTCTTCCAGCTTCATAATTTCTGTTTGCAAATAAGTAATTTTCTGCTCCAGTTCTATGCTCATGGCACTGCTTGCCTGTGCTTCTCTTTCAAGGATTACACCGTGCTGTACCTGTTCGCGATATGCCGGCGAAACCTGAAGCATAGCGATCTCCTTCTGCAACTGGACCATTGAATTTTCCAGTTCGTCCAAAGCCACCTTCTCTGTGTTGTATTCGTTGTATTTTTGGGTCATTTCCTCGGTCAGCTTTATGGCGTTGTTCCCAAGTATGGTCAATTTTTTATCCAGTGCAAGAATTTCTTCCTGAACGGGCAGCGCATCGGTTAATCGGGTTTTTAGACTCACCAGTTTCGGCTGCTCTACCGACGCTTCGGCTTTCAGAGCATCATGCTTCTGACGGGTGCGCACTAAATCCTGTTCAACAGCTGGCAGCTGCAGCAATATCTCTTCCAGCTGTTTGCCAGCGTTGGTAAGCTTTAATTCAAGTTCAGCTGTCTTTCTGACCCTCTCGAGCAAGCTGTCGGCCTTTACGGCTTTTTCCATCTGCTCTCTTTTCCTATTGATTTCATCCGCTTTTGCAGCATGCTCCTGTTGCCTGCTTTTGATCAACTCTAAATCATGGACATATTGCCACACCTCTTTTGCCTCGTTATATCGGGTTTCCAGAATTTTAAGGTCTTTTTCTGCCTGGTTTCTTTCGGATGCAGCAGCTTTCATCTCATTTTGGAGAACTTCCAGGGCTTCATCAGTGGCATCGCCATATTCCATTAAATGACCGGACAGAATATCCAATTGGCTCTTCATTGCCACCATTTTCCGGGAAATCTTGTCCAGCAACTTCCTCCCATACTCCTCGAGGTAAAACACTCTTTCCAGCATTTCTCTTTTTCTGGCGTTGTCAAGGAGCAAAAACTCTTGGAAGCTGTTCTGTGGCAATACGACAGCCCTTGTAAAATCATCGTGGTTTAAGCCAAGCAATGCTTCAACCCTGTTTGTAACCTCCATTGTTCTTTCGCATATGGGAAGCTCACCTGCTGCAGTTATCTCTATCAGCCTTACTACTTTCGGCTCACTCGAATTTTCGGTTCCCTTTTTGCGCTGAAAGCTTCGTTCAACACGGTATGTTTTCCGTTCATTGCCCTGCTGCAGCTCGAAGGTGAAAGCCACTTTCGCGGAATCCATATTGGTGTTGATAATCCCCTGAGTTCCGCGCTCTGCGCGTTTCACCCGGCCATACAGGGCTAGTGTGATAGCGTCAAGAACCGTGGATTTACCGCTTCCGGTGGGCCCGAATATCCCAAAAAGCCCCGTTTCCCCTAAACTGCTGAAATCGATACGCTGGCGGCCTCTGAAACTCTGCAATCCTTCAATTTCAAGAAGTTTTGGTCTCATCTTTGTCACCTCCACCAGGTTCTATATCTTCCTCGTTGATAATTTCTATAAAAGCTTCCATCAAGTCGTCCGGAATTTCCACACCCATCCTGTATCGGTAAAAGTCTTTGAACAGTACATCGATTCTCCTGCCTTCCCTGCTTTCCGGACTGACGATTGCACCTGCATCCTGTTTTATCCTTGGTCGGATATTGATAATGCCCGGGTGCAATGTACGCAGTGTCTTTTGCTCCTCCAGCGTAAAAACCCGGTCGGTTACGATCTCAAGATCGATCCAGGCGTTTTCATCCCTGCCCTCTTCGCACCACTTGATGGCCTGTCCGATACCTTCATCAGCTATCCATCTTCTGAGGGGTTTGCCGCAATTCAAATAAAGAGGTTCAACAATGGCCTGTTCCCCCGGGACAACATCAATGATAAAAACCGCCTTGCTGTGCTCTGCTTCAGAGAAACTGTAAGCCAGCGGAGAACCAGAATAAAACACCGGGCAAGGCGCATGGCGAATTTCCTGCGGACGGTGCAGGTGCCCCAGCGCTACATATTGTGCGTTTGCAGGTATCACACTGGGATCTACAGTTAATGCGCCACCCACCTGAAGCGTCCTTTCTGAATCCGATTCTTTACCACCGCGCAGGAAAAGATGGCCTGTAACAAGATTTACCGTGTCATTCCTGAACTTGCTGCTCAGTTTGCCCAGGATGAGACCAATCTTTTCGGAATAAGCCTTTTGAAGACTTATTTCATCATAATCAACCGTCAAAACCTCTTCAAGCCTGGATTCGGAAGGATATGGCAGCGTTAATATAACCGTATGCTCATCGCATCCCGGAACACAAAGCTCTAACCAGCCCGGCCCCGAATCTGCTATTTTAATCGTTTCGGAAGTTATTTTCCAGTCACCTGCGTCACTGCTTGGGTAACCCAGTAGAATAATGCCATTCTTATAAGCCAGTGGGCTTGCAGCACAAAGCCGTTCCGGGTTGTCATGGTTTCCCGCAATGACCACTATTGGCCTTCTCCCTTTATCATTCAGCCTGTCTATCGCTTCGTAAAACAACTCCTCCGCTGCAGCAGAAGGGTTATAAGTGTCGAAAAGATCACCTGCAATGATAACCAAATCGATATGTTGCTTTTCTACCGCCCCGACAAGGAAATCGATGAACGCTCGCTGTTCATCCAGGCGATTGATCTGTTCAAGGCTTTTTCCCAGATGCCAGTCGGATGTGTGCAGAATTCGCATAGGTGCCTCCTTTTTATTGATGCGTTTAATAAGAAAAGTCAAGCTTAGGAATATTATATAACAGAACGTGTGTTTGCCACAACTGTTTTGCAGGGGTTTTTTATTGACATATATGTTAATGTTTGCTATACTTGTATTAGCTAACTTTTGAATATTAGCTAATTTGTGATGGTAGGTGATCACATGGAAATTACTTCAACCGAAGCCCAGAATAATTTTGGTCGGTATCTTAAGCTTGCCGCGTGGGAAGATATCATTGTTACGAAAAACGGGAAAAGGGTTGTTGTCATAAAAAGCTATAACAGGGAAGTTGGCAGTCATTCAGTATCTGAGCAGGCAAATGCTTACCAAAGAAAAATATCCTACCAGGAATTCATCAAACTGTCGGATACCAGTGATAACAGATACGAATATATTGATGGTGAAGTATACTTGATGTCTTCACCATCCTACGACCATCAAAGAATAATTGTGGAAGTTCTTAGTATCATGTATCAATGGTTTAGGGGAAAAAAATGCAGTCCATTAACATCGCCATTTGATGTAACCTTACACAGGCTCGGGGACCAGGATAATATCAATATTGTTCAGCCCGATATCCTCATCATCTGCGATACCAGCAAAATCAACAGCAAAGGCAGGTATACCGGTGTTCCGTCCCTCGTTGTTGAAGTGCTGTCCGAATCAGAAGTCAACAAAGATATGGTAAAGAAGCTGGATCTGTATTCCGAAAGCGGTATTTCCGAATACTGGATTGTAAACCCCACGAAACAGGAGGTATATTTATACCATTTTAAAGATTACAAGGTTTCCCAGTATCAGCTGTGTAAAGCAACCGATATTGCTGAATCTTTTCTGTTTAAAGGGCTTGCGGTGCCTGTAGAGCATATTTTCCCACACCTGATATAGAAATGCTGTATCATCACATTTCCACCAGTTGCTCGACGGAAAACAGATACAGGTACCTTTCCTTTACCCGCTGGCGGGTAAGGTTTTCAAGGGCCCTGGTGTAATAATCAAGCTGGACCCTGTATTTCCCAATGATCTGTGCAATGCCTCCCTGCGGCACATAGTCTGTTTTATAGTCCAGCAAAACAAGCCCATCCGGTTCTTCAAAATAGCAGTCAATAATTCCCTGCAATAAAAGGGTCTCATCCTTGTATTCCTCTTCTATCATTTCAAGGAAGAGCTCATGGCAGAAAATCTCAAGATTAAACGGTACCTCTCTGTATATCCTTTTTGCAGCCATCATCCGCCGTCCCAGGTCAGTTTCCAGAAAACGGACTATTTTCCCAAGCCTAACAGTCTCTGCCTGCTGTTCGGTTAGCAGATCTTTTTTTACCATCGCATCGAGTTGTTGCTGCAGGTTTGAATTTCCGAAGTCCAGATGCTGCATAACAAAGTGTAACACCGTTCCTTTTTCTGCTGCACTCAAACCCTTTTCAACTTCCAGAAACATTGGCTTTTTCACCAATGGCGGTATCTGGACGGGAATCCGTGTAACATCGGCCAGTTCGGCTTCGAAGCGCCGCTTCAGTTCGGTTACGGTGATCTTGGCTGGCGTTGTGTTCGCTTTGGTATATGGGTAATCCCATCCCAAGCGTCTTTCAACCTCGGTGAAATATTCATACGGCTCAGAAGCGACCAGTTGACCGTCCAGCCAGTCCAAGAGTTCCTTCTCTTCATGGACCTCAGATATCTTTTCGGCGAGAACATCATTTTTGCTCCATATTCTCATTTGCCACCGTGATGGATCTATCATAGGCTTTCCTGAATATTCTGTTCCGATACCTGCACAGGACATCAGCACATTACGAGATTTTTCCCCTGCATCATTTGCATGGCGTATCAATGCAGGGCCTATCCAGTCCAGATAGCCGGAACCTTTCAGTATCGCATGGGCGGGTAGTTTGTCTTCGTGGACACACGCTGTTTGAAGCCATCGAGAGACCTTTTTTTCTATGCTGCGCACAGCACCTGTGATAATAAGCTTCTCCCTGGCTCGTGTCATTGCAACATACAGGATCCGCATCTCCTCTGACAGGGTTTCCACCCTGATTTTCTCCTGTATCGCCCTTTTTAAAACCGATGGCCTTGAAATGCGCAGACGGTAATCCACCACATCGGCACCGAAGCCCAGTTGATGATGCAGTAGAACGCTTCTGTTCATATCTGTTAGATTAAACCGCTTTCCGCATCCGGACAAAAACACCACCGGAAACTCCAGTCCTTTGCTCTTATGAATACTCATAATACGAACCACATTGTCGTTTTCTCCGAGGATCTTGGCACTGCCCATATCGCCCCGGCTGCTTTTCAACCTGTCGATAAAGTGGATGAAATTGAAAAGCCCCTTGTAACTGGTCTCTTCGAATTGCCTGGCCCTGTCGTACAGGATGCGGAGGTTTGCCTGCCTTTGTTCTCCGGCGGGCATAGCGCCTACCATACCATAGTACCCGGTATCCTGATACAGAAACCACAGCAGCTGATCGGTGGGCATGTGCAATGATAACTCCCTCCACCGGGAAAGCTTTTCCAGAAAGCCCGCAGCCTTTTCCGCGGCAGTCCGCATTGTCTCAGGGCCCTCGCTTACAGGATGCTTTTGCGCTAAAAGCTTCAGCGCATCATACAGCAAAACCTTGCGTTGGACAAGACGTACTTCTGCAAGCTCATTGGTTGAAAACGCACAAATTGGAGAGCGAAGCACCGATAAAAGCGGGATATCCTGCAGCGGATTGTCAATAATCTGCAGAAGGGATAAAACAACCTGTATTTCTATGGTTTTGAAAAAGCCTGTTCCCGTATCGGCAAAAGCGGGAATCCCCATTCCTGCCAACTCATCAAGGAACACCTCTGACCAGTTTTTTGTTGCACGCAGCAAAATAACGATATCCCTGAACGCTGCCTTGCGGTATTCCTTCTTTTTCTTGTCAAAAACATGGAAGTACCGGCCATCAGCATCTGGTGCCATCAGTTCAAGAATCCGAAGAGCAACCAGTCTGGCTTCGCTCTGGATATTGTCCAGGCTCTCTTCCTCTTCTCTTTTTGAATCGTCCCCACTGCCGTCATCAGGCTCTTCCTCTTCGTCAGAGAAGTATGTGCCTTCCGTTTGGAGCAGATGGAATTCCACAGGCCCGCCAACAATACTTTCTGGCTGGGAACACTCTGGGAATAAAGCACCGTGGTTCAGGGCTTCTGCGTCTGTGTAATCCATTTCTCCAGTTTTTTCAGACATGATCTGTTTGAAAATATAGTTTACACCATCCAGCACTTCGCCTCTGCTGCGGAAATTTTTAAACAGCAGAATTTTTCTGAAGAGGCTGCCCGAGTCCTGGGAGAATGTATTATATTTTTCAAGGAACAGCTCGGGTTTGGCTTGCCTGAACCTGTAAATGCTTTGTTTTACGTCACCAACCATGAAAACATTGGGACGGTGGGGTTTATGCCTTGAAATCATTTGGATAAGGATCTCCTGAACCAGATTGCTGTCCTGGTACTCATCCACCATGATCTCTTCAAACTGTTCCTGATACCGCTGTGCTGCCTGGGATGGAACGATACCCGTTTCGGTGTGTTCTGTCAATACTTCAAGGCACAGATGCTCCAGATCATTAAAATCCAGTATGGCTCGCTTTTTCTTTTTCTGCTGATACCGTTGGGAAAAATCCCGTACCAACCGGCCGAGGCAGCGCAAGACCGGGGAAAGCCTTTGCAAATCCCGGATGATCTCTTCTGAACGGGCATTCACAAGTTTTTTCCTCAGTTTTGTGTTGATCACAGTCTTTACCGTATCTCGAATTTCTTTGACAGACGCCTGTTTTTCTTTGTCGGCGTTTTTCCCAGCTGGGGGAAGCCTTTTGAATTCCATCGCATGAAGGGCTTCATATAGTACATCCCAACATCCGTCAACCTTACTGCTATCATCAGTAGGCCCGCACGAATCATGAGGTGTCTGCGTAATGATTTGGATCAGCTTCTCAATTTCCCCCCGCTCTTCTTCAAAAACCGGCGCATATCTCTCCAACCCCGTCGTAGGATTTAGCATTCCAAGGGCTTGATCAAGCATATGCTTCAGCCCCGAAAGCTCCAGCTGAATTGTATTTATCAACACCCTGCCCCAGGGTGTCTGTGAAAAATCCATACCAGGCAATACATCCAACGCATCAAGCTTCTCCTCCAGCCATTTATCCGGCCACGGGCTTGATTGAATAAAATCATACAAGTTCATGACCATGTCCTGAACAGGCTGATCATTTCGGTTCCCGCCATAGCATTCCAAAAGCTCGTTAAAGTCGGCCTTTTCCTGTTCGTATTGGTCCTCAAACAGTTCGGTCATGGCCTCCAGGCGCATCAGCGTGCTTTCTGTTTCATCGGCCACCCTGAAACCCGGATCCAGATCAATATGTTCAATATGTTTTTTGATTACATCCCTGCAAAAGGAATGGATGGTTGTGATACTGGCCTTTGCCAAAAGGCTCGACTGTCGCCGCAGGCTTTCAGATTCCGGTTGGCGATCAAGCTCTTTTGAAATTGCCTCACCGATCCGCTCCCGCATTTCGGTAGCGGCAGCATTTGTAAATGTTACAATGAGCATCCGGTCAATGTCCACCGGGGCTGTTTTATCAGTGAGCTTCCGGATGATTCTTTCTACAAGAACCGCTGTTTTCCCTGCCCCTGCCGCAGCGGCAACAAGAAGGCTACAATCTCTGCTGCAGATGGCTTGTAGCTGTTCATCCGTCCACTTGTGCTCCTGCTGCGCAATTTTTTCATTTTGAAGCTTTACTTCGCCCTCTATCATAGATCCTCCCCAATGGATTTCCCCATAATCTCCCATACCGCGTCGTTATCCTTTTCATATAAAATACGGTAAGCATTATCCCGCATTCCGGTGTCAAACTGACAGATCGGAAGATAGCTGCAATATTTGCAGGCTGTTCCCCCTTTGGCTTTCGTAGGATTGATCGTCACCGTTCCCTTGATAATCTCCTGGCTTAAATCCTTCAGCAGATGCCTGACATAGTTTCTCAGAAGCTTGAACTGTTCCCTCGTTGCGACAGAGGAATACTTCCCGATCACATCCCCCTTGTTAATCGCTGCAGGAAGGATCAGCGAAGAACCATCAATCTCATGGTCCATGCTCCGGATTAGCTTTACATCTGCAAGTAGCAGCCCCTTCATCTTAAGCTGCTTCATAATGGAACGTTCAATCTCTTCTTCGTCCATATCTCCATCGGTTCGAATAAGCGGGTCATCCACCCTGAAATACAACATTCCACCAGGCATCATCGGGCGGTCATTCTCTTGCCCTACCCCGGACCAGATCGCATCCATATAGGTGATCAATTGCAGTTGAAGGCCATAATACACATTGGACAGCTTGAAATCCTTACTGCCCGATTTATAATCAACAATGCGCAGGTACCTGCCGTCCGTGGTTTCCATGGCATCAATTCTGTCAATGCGGCCTAAAAGTTGCACCTTTTCCCCTGAATCCAGCTCGATGATGATGGGAGGATATTTTTCCCCTTCGCCAAATCCCACTTCATAATCTACCGGATCAAAACTGCTTCTTCGGATATGCTCGGCGATCAGCCAGATCGCCCGGGTCACAACTCTTTTCAAACGAACGGTCAGTGCAGTAAATCGTTTTGAAGAAGATATGCCTGAGCCTTTCATTTTTCTCAGGCTGTCGTCAATGATCTGTGAAACGGTTTCCTCGCACCATTCCCTGTCAAAGTTTCGCCAGGTGATGGGTTTGCTGCCGTCTTCGGACACAAGGCCTGGAAGCTTTTCAGATTCCTGCATCATCTTTGAAAATCGCTCTATTGCTGCATGCAGGAAGGTTCCCACATCGGGAGGCGCCATTTCAAATATTCTTCTTTCCTTTGCTCCAAGGCCATACTGAATAAAAAAGGAAAACGGGCAGGCGGTATATCGCTCCAGCCTGGACACACTGGAAACAACTGGTTCACCGTATAGCTTAGGTATCTTATCCCTCATCACCGGCTGTGCAAGATTGCGGTATTGAAGGGCTTCACGCATAATCCGGAAATGTTCCTTCCACTGTTCTTTCTGTGAAAACCAACGCGCAACATCCACCCACACCGGAAGAATCTCACGCCCATCCGCTTTTTGCCGCAAGGCTGATGTCAGAGAACGAAAAGTCATGTTTCTGGATGCGATCTGTTCAAGAACTTCGGCACCTGAAGCGGGTGGAAGAATATTACTGGTTTCGTTAATGTTCGGGAAAAGCTTGCGAAGCCTGGATATGATGATGGACGGCCTCATGCTTTTCCCTTCTTGGTCTGCAATTGGCCAGCTAATGCGCAGATAATCCGACGGTGTGGTCAACGCCCGGTAAACCAGGAAATTCTCGTCATAAGCTTTGGAGCGGCTGCTTTTTGCAAGTTCCATCCCGGCTTGATTCAGGCAGGTCCTGTCATCATCGGACAGAATGCCTTCATCTGCCCCACTGGCTGGAAAAATACCATCATTGGCCCCTAATATATATAAAGCTTTAACAGTGTGACTTCTTGAACGCTCTACGCTGCCCACCAGAACCTGGTCTAAGGATGCTGGAATCAGCCCGATTTTATATTCGCCGAAACCGATTGTCATCATGTTCGCAAACCGCTCCACACCGAAGGTTTCATCCGCCATTGCCTCAACCGTTTGATCCAACAGTTCCATCACAATGTTCCATACCTGAGAGTATTCGTTTGCAAGGATCAGGTCACCCGATTGCTTGAAATCTTCGATCAGCCTTTCCAGCTGTTCGGGGATATTCAGCTCACAAAGAAAATCAAAGAGAGCAGTGCAAAATTCAGATGCTGTCCTTCGGCCTTTTGTTCTTTCTCTGAATTCCTGCAGGGGCTTAATGATTGCAAGCCGTGTCTGGTGAATTTCCTTAAGAAGCCTGGTATACTCCTTTGATTTCCTGTCATCGGGCAGAAGCTCCGGAACCATGCTCCACGGTTCAGCAGCGGTCCATTTACTGCCTCGGATGCCACAGGCCAGCACATAGTTTTCAAGCTGATCGATGTTACTCTGTTCGATACCGGTTAAACCCGACTTGAGATACCGGAAGACCGATTCATAGGACCAGTTGTCTATGAAGATCGCCAGCATCGACAGTATCAGCCTCACCAGAGGATGATTTACGATATCCAGCTTTCTGTCCAGAAAACAGGGTATACCATAATCTGCAAAAACCACTTCAATCAATTTTTCATAAGACTGCAGATTTCTGGCAACAACTGTAATATCACGATATCGCAACCCTTCATCGCGGCAAAGCCTCAGGATATCTGCTGCCGCGGTTTCGATTTCTGAAAAAATGTTCACCGCCGAGAATAGGGCCATTTGCTTCGTTGGGTGGGAATAGACTTTGTATGGATGAGCATGAAGATTTTGTTCAAGGTGAAATAGTTCTCTGTTGTGTCGGAACCGGAAAAGGGGTTTTTGATTAAGACCGATCGGCAATTCGCAGGTAATATTATCCTGCTGTGCAAGCCAGACCAGTTTACGGTATGCTTTTTTTGCCATCGCGAACACATCCAGCTCAGAAGCTTCTCTATCGATAGTATCGGTCGTAAGCGTAATCGTGACGCGCTTTGCCTGCAAAAACAGCTCATGAAGGATCGCATATTCCTGCGGCGTAAAATCGGTGAAACCATCAACCCAGATTTCGGCACCACGGTATCGGGTTGAATATTTCAGCTTTTTTGCGGCAAGGGTCAGGTCGTCGTCAGGGTCTCTGTATCTCTGGTTGATTATCTCCTCAAAAGCAGCATATATGTTCCCCAGTTCGGGCAGTTTTTCCTTCAGGGGGTTGTCGTCCTGAAGCGATTCCAATACGGCATCAATTTTTTCCGGGGTGACATTATACCGTTTGAACTCGGTTAGCAGCGTAGACAGCGTCCCGACAAAACCGGGCTGCTCTGCTGATTTTGCAAAATACTTCAGGCTGCTCTTCATTTTGTCCATTATACGGTAGAGGATGATGTTCTTTCCGGCGGGATGAAGGTGCGGATATGTTATACCGCCTGTTTCACTAAACACCCGGAAAACCAGGCGCTGGAAACTTAACACCTCTGTTCCCAGGATCCCGCCGGTTTTCAACATGGCAATCAGATCCCGCTCGGCCTGAAAGGTATACTGTTCGGGAACCAAAAAAACAAGGGGACTGTAACCTCCCTCGTGAATCCTGGTTTTCAGTTCGTCCAGACAAAAAAAGGTTTTTCCACTACCAGCCCGGCCATATATAAAGCGTACGCTCATAATAGTCTCCTGTTCTGAGTGATTGATCTTGTCTACTATTTTACAGAAACGTTGTTTCTTCTGCAAACGATATACGAAAAATGAAAAGGGATGGTTCCTGTGGTGTAACCCACAATTACCATCCCCTGATTTTGTTCGTAGCTTATCTGAACCTGTTTCTCTTGAGGAAAATTGGAATGTCCAGACCGTCATCCTCTTCCTTTAACGGCTGCTTTGCAGCTGGCGTAACCGAATCACTTGACATCGCTGCATCATTCAGCTTTGTGGGTTTTTTCAAAACAGGATTCTTTTCAAAGCCCGTAGCGATAACGGTGATTAAAATCTCATCTTTCAGGTTTTCATCGATCACTGCACCAAATATAATATTCGCTTCCGGATCAGCTGAGTTTTGAATAAGCTCGGCAGCAATGTTGACCTCCTGCAAACCAAGGTCAGCTCCGCCTGTGATATTCATAAGCACACCCCTTGCCCCTTCAATTGAAGTTTCCAGCAGCGGGCTTGCAATAGCCTGTTTGGCGGCTTCTTCTGCTTTGTTGTCACCCGAACCCTTTCCAATACCCATATGGGCCAGACCGGTATCGAGCATAATGGTTTTAACATCAGCAAAATCCAGATTAATTAAGCCTGGAACGGCAATCAGATCAGAAATGCCCTGGACACCTTGGCGGAGAACATCATCCGCAATTCTGAATGCCTCGAGCATGGAAGTTTTTTTATCGGCAATATGCAGAAGTCTGTCATTGGGAATGGTAACCAGGGTATCGACAACACCTTTTAAATTATCTACACCACGTTCGGCTTGCTGCATTCTTTTTCTGCCCTCAAACATAAAGGGCTTTGTAACAA
>LSQX01095166.1_pt1 | contig 15879 bp, 13 predicted proteins | sample 654561 | NCBI WGS metagenome assembly LSQX01 (sample SAMN04489861, study PRJNA283612) | anaerobic digester metagenome | isolation source: 4 biogas reactors fed with cattle manure at either 37C or 55C with and... | place: Denmark: Kongens Lyngby | collected 2014 | reverse complement strand
GATCACATCAAGATCAGCTTTTCCGCTGTAGCGCTGCACGGCGGTGCGCGCATGCACCGTGATCGCTGATGCGCCCGCCGCCTCGAGCATGCGGGCAAGCTCCGGCGCGTTGATCTGCGCCTCGTCTAGTCCGCTCCGGATTTTGGCCGTGACGGGGACACCATCCGCTGCCTGAACGACCCGTTTCACCATTTCGGCCGCCAGCACCGGCTTCCCCATCAAGGCAGCGCCCGCACCCGTCTTCATCACCTTGGGCACGGGACACCCCATGTTGATATCGATGAGGGCATATTTGCCGTATTCGGGGTGCTGCCGGAGCCGTCGCACGGCATCCGCCATCTGCTTTGGGTCGGCCCCGAACAGCTGTACACAGTCAGCCGAAGCATCGTCGGCGACCGTCAGATAGCGCCGGTTTTTCTGCCAGTCGGCATCATAAATAATGCCGGCCGCACTGGTCAGCTCTCCGACAGTCAGGCCGGCCCCAAAGTGCCGGCAAAGCGACCGAAACGGTGCCGCCGTCGTGCCCGCCACAGGTGCCATGACAAGATTGCTGCAGAAGCTTGCGCGGCCGATTTCAAACGGTTCAATAATGAAGTCTGTCATGGTGTCATTTTAGCGTGGAAGTCCGCGAATTGTTTTCTCGCATGTTATACTGATCTCACGATGAATAAGGCCATTTTACATGTCGATATGAACAATTTTTTTGCGTCTGTCGAGTTGCTGAGCCGTCCGGAACTGAGAGATGTGCCGGTCATCGTGTGCGGTGACGAGAAAAGTCGCCGCGGTGTCGTTTTAGCCAAAAATCAGGCGGCAAAAACACTGGGGATCAAAACGGCCGAAACCGTTTTTTCGGCGCGCCAGAAAGCACCGAACGTGGTCTGTCTGCCGCCGCATTTCGATCAGTACGAACACTATTCGAAGCTGGCCAGAAAACTCTACGAGACGTATACGCCTTACGTCGAATCGTTTGGTCTGGACGAGTGCTGGCTGAAGCTGGATCAGTGGGATACAGCCGCACAGACGGCCGACCAGATCAGACAGGACGTCAAGCATGCATTTGGTCTCACGGTTTCGATCGGTGTGTCGTTTACCAAGGTCTTTGCCAAACTCGGCAGCGACTACAAGAAACCGGATGCCGTCACGGTCATTTCGCGCGACAATTACAAGACGATTCTCTGGCCGCTGCCGGTTCAGGCATTGCTCTACGTCGGCAAGGCGACGACGGACAAACTCGGCAGCATCGGCATCCAGACGATCGGTCAGCTCGCCTCAACCGACGTCCTTTTTCTGGAGCGTCTGCTCGGCAAAATGGGACGACTGCTCTGGTCTGAAGCGAACGGCATCGAGCAGGACGAGGTCGCTCCGGCTGACCGCAAACGTCAGGCCAAATCGATCGGCAACAGCATGACACTGGTGCGGGACGCCACCAGCATGGGTGAAATTATGGGCGCACTGCGCTGGCTCGCCGACAGTGTCGCCACACGTCTTCAGGCGGACCGGCGCTGCTGCCGGACGGTGCAGATCATGGTAAAGGACAGCACCTTTTCAAGCCAGACGCGACAGGCCAAACTGCCGGAACCGTGCCAAGACCGAAAAATCATCTTCGATCATGCCATGGCACTTTTCCAGACACATTTCGATCTGTCCGTCCCGATCCGCGGACTCGGGCTGACTGCCTCGGATCTCGGCTCGGCCGACGATCCGGTGCAACTCTCGTTCGAAGATCTGAAACGGGAGCAGGCACGCGCCAAAGTCATGTCCACGATTAATCGTCTTAATGAACGCTACGGCAAGATCATCGATATCGGCAGCGGCAATCTCGACTCCGCTGCCGGCAAAAAATGATGCATAACATCACAATGTGCCAGAAAAAACGGACGGCCTGCGCCGTCCGTTTTCTCATACTCGATCGTGTCTGTTCGTCAGAGTCGCTTAGCTGAGCGGGTGCACGAACAGTCCGGAGCGCAGCTTCGGCTCAAACCAGGTCGACTTTGGCGGCATGATCAGTCCTTCGTCGGCAATGGTCATCAGGTCTTCCATCGAAGGCGGATACATCGCAAACGCGACACCGCCGTCTTTGTCGACGCGCTGCTGCAGCGCCTCCAGGCCGCGTATGCCGCCGACGAAATCGATGCGCTCGTCAGTGCGCGGATCGCCGATGCCGAGCAGCGGAGCCAGAACATGGTCCTGCAGCAGCGACACGTCCAGCCGATCCGCGAGCCCCTTGCCGAGCGACAGGTGCTCTTTCGCTTTCAGCCGATACCAGATCCCGTTCAGATACATGCCGATCTCACCTTTTGCCGTCGGACGAAACGGTTCATCACCGGGATGCCTGGCGAGCTCAAACGAAGCCGATACGCCTTCCAGGAACGCGTCCTCGGTCAAGCCGTTCAAGCTCGACACCACCCGGTTGTAATCGTAAATCCAGAGGTCCGTGTGCGGGAAAATGACGGCCATAAATCGGTTGAATTCGGCGTCCGCCGGCGCATCGGGATACTGTTCGCGCCGCTTCACGCCGACATGGGCCGATGACGCGCTGCGATGGTGACCATCGGCGATATAAAGCGCCGGCACCCGGTCAAACAGATCCTCAATTTCCGTGGTCAGTTCGCGATCGCGAATCGTCCAGACCACGTGACCGATATCGTCCTCACTGACAAATTCAATGTCCGGTTCATGCGTCTCGCGATATGCTTTCATTTTGCGGGCAATTTCGTCATGACCGCGATACGTCAGGAATACCGGTTCGGTATGAGCATCAACAACATCAAAATTGTTGATGCGGTCCAGTTCCTTCGTCTTTCTTGTCAGTTCGTGCTTCTTGATATCGTTATTCAGGTATTCGTCAACCGACACGGTTGCAACCAGGCCCGTCTGGATGCGGTCGCCCATCTTCTGCTGGTAGAGATAAAAGTACGGTTCATCTTCCCGATACAACACGCCTTCGGCCAGAAAACGCTCAAAATTCTCACGTGCTTTCTCATACACACGGCGCGCATACACGTCCGTTTCATCCGGCAGATCAATTTCGGACCGGCCGATGTGAAGGAAACTGTACGGGTTGCCGCCGGCCATCCGGGCGGCCTCCGCACGATTCATGACATCGTACGGCAGCGAGGCAACCTTCGCCGCCAGTTCCGGCTTCGGCCTGATCGCGCGAAAGGGCTTGACGCTTGACATTACAGCACTTCCTTGATGATATCGACGATGACATCCCCGATACGGGCCTGCGCTTCCTTCGTCGCTGCGCCGAGGTGCGGTGTCAGGGAGATTTTCGGGTGCGACCAGAGACGTTCATCCGTCAGCGGTTCGGCCCGGAACACATCGAGCGCCGCGCCGGCCACCTTGCCGGAATCGAGCGCTTCAAGCAGAGCGTCGTCGTCAATGAGGTCACCGCGAGCTGTGTTGACGATATAAACGCCGTCCTTCATGCGGGCAAATTCAGCACGGCCAAGCACCGGTTTACCCATCGATGGCGTGTGCAGCGAAATGAAATCGGCCGTCTCGATAACCTCGTCAAGTGAGGTCTGGCGATAGCCATCTTCGGGCGCATCGGTGCGCCGCGTGTAAATGACATCCATGCCGAAGGCAACTGCCTTCTCGGCCAGATTCCTGGCAATGCGCCCAAAGCCGATCAGGCCGAGTGTCTTGCCGAGCAGTTCCGTGCCTTCATACTCTTTCTTCAGCCACTTGCCCTGACGCATGGTCACGTTGGATGCATAAAGCCTGTGGCAGAGCGCCAGCATGTGCGCGAAGGCCACTTCCGCCACCGCGTTGGAACTGGCTTCCGGTGTGTTGCGCACCGCGATCTTATGCGCCAGTGCGTCTTCCACATCGATATTGTCGATGCCGACGCCTGCGCGGATAATCAGCTTCAGGCTGCCCGTGGCGCCGGCCGCAATCTGCGGTCCGCGCATTTTTGTCGCCGATCGGATGACGATGCAGTCGACCTCCGGCAGTCGCGCCAGCAGCGCATCACCTTCGTATTTATTCGTGTCGACCGTATGGCCCATCGCTTCAAGCGCTGCTTTTGCCGATGCATCAATGCCGTCATTGGCCAGAATAATTGCCATCTTACGCCTCCAGCTCCCAGATTTCTTCGATCGCCGCCAGCAGCTCGTCGAGTGTCTCCTCCCTGGCATCGGCCATCGTCGCGATGCGGAAGGTGATGTCTTTGAATTTGCCGTAGCCGTTTGAAATGGAGAAGCCTCTCTCGCCGAGTTTCTTGTTCAGATCAGCCACGTCTTTATTCTGCGTATTGTTGATGCACGTCACCGTGTTCGAGCGGCAGTCCGCATCGGCAAACAGAGAGAAGTGCTTTTCTGCCCATGCCCGCACCTTGTCAGCCATCTTCTTATGGCGGGCGAAACGGGCTTCAATGCCCTCCACTTCAAGAATGCGCGTGAGCTGATGGTCGAGTGCAAACATNNTTCTTGACCTGATCGTACAGTTTCACTAGGTCCAGATAGAAGCCGCGGTTTTCCTTCGTTCTGGCCGCTTCAATCGCTTTGTCGGAAACGGAACAAAGTGACAGTCCGGGAGGCAGTCCGAGACATTTCTGCGTCGATGTGATGCAGACGTCAATGCCCCACTTGTCCACTTCAATCTTGTCGCCGGCCAGCGAGGATACGGCGTCCACGAGGTAAAGTACGCCCGGGTACTCGGCAATAACTTCGCCGATTTCGGCACACGGATTGACGATACCCGATGATGTTTCGTTGTGGGTTACCGTGACAACATCATATTTTCCGGTCTCGAGGGCTTCGCGAACCATGTCGGCCGACGTTTTCCTGCCCGCCTCCGACACAAATTTGTCAGCCGGAATGCCGTTCGCCACCGCCATTTCATACCAGCGGTCGCCAAAGGATCCGACTGAAAAAACAGCGGCACGCTTCTTCGTGCAGCAGCGGATGGCACCTTCCATCAGGCCGCTGCCCGAAGACGTTGATAGCAGAATGGTGTTTTCGGTGAACATCACCTTTTGCAGTTTTTCAGAAATACGCTGCTGCAGCGCAGTCGCGTCCTTGGTGCGATGCCCGATCATGGGCGTGGCCATTTTTTCCAGATTTTCCGGCAGTACATCAACCGGCCCGGGGATGAACAAACGTTTGTACATAATTCCTCCGCATAAAGTAATTCGTTACTGCAAGTTTAGCAACATTCACAGTCGCGAACAACCGCCAAACCAGGCTTGTGCTTGTCCATTCACACAGACTTCTCTGCGCTGTCGTCAGCGTTTGCATTGTGTCAGCGAAAATTGCCGCACTCAACCGAAATTCTGCCAGGACACGCGGCTTCCGCTGCGGCCTTTTTCCACGACAAGCTGCCGCTCGATCACACTTTTCAGAGCCGTCACGTGGGATATGACCCCGATCATGCGCGTATCTCCCGCCAGCTCGATCAAGACCGTGAGCGCCTGCTGCAGAGCCGTGTTATCAAGCGAACCGAATCCTTCGTCGATAAATAAACAGTCGACTTCAATCCCGCCGGTGCTCGCCTGCACAACATCCGACAAGCCGAGTGCGAGCGCCAGAGACGCCTTGAACGTTTCACCGCCTGAGAGGCTTTCCGCGGCTCTCGCCTTGCCCGTATAGTAATCAACCACGTCAAGATCGAGCCCGCTTTTTGAAACAAGATTTTCGGCCTCACTTCGGAGCGTCAGCTCGTAGCGTCCCTCGCTCAGCGTGTGGAGCCGGACATTGGCCGCGCGGATGACTTCACTGAACCAGTTCGCCTGCACGTATGCCTCAAACGTGCGTTTCACGACTTTACTGACGTTGCCGCTCGCTGCACGCGACAGCATCGCCGCCTCGTCGGCGGCATCACGGCATTCTTCGAAGGCAGTTCGGCCGGAAAACAGATGATCCAGAGCCTGCCGCCAGCGCTCCGACAGACGGTCGAGCTGCCGCTCTTCGTTTTGCAAAGCCGTTGCCGCTTCGGCGAGCGCATCATGTTCGTCGCGCATGCGCCCGACATCAACCGGAACCGCACCTTCAGTTTCCGACTGCAGCCGCAGAAACAGCGTCTCAACCTGTGTGACCGCACGATCATGTGCGGCAACCTCACCGGTCAGCGACGCTTCGGCGGCCTCGTCCAGCATGGCCTCCCGGTATGCTTTCTCTGTGAGAAAACCCTGTTCACGCCAGGCTGCGGCGAACCGGCCGGCGGCTTCCGTCTGCTCGCTGCGGCACTTCTCCAGGCGCACCGATACATCATTCAATCGTGCTTCAATCGTGTCAGCGGCTTTTTCCAGTTTTGCGACATCGGCATCCGTCGTTGCGACAAAATCCGTTTTCTCCTTTGTATCGCGCAGAATAGCGTTCAGCTTGCTTTCGACATCCGCCTTGCTGTCTCCGACAAGCAGCGTCTTCTGCAAAGCGAGACGCCCCTGACACGACGCAAGCTCCAGTCTGACCTTATCGAGCGACTGTTTGCACGCGTCCAGTGCGGCGGCTGCATCCGCACGTTCCTGATCCGCCTGCTTAAGCTTTATCTGCCGTGCCTGCAAAGCTGACAGGCGTTCGGCATAAGTCTGCTCCGACGCGTCGACGGCATCACGCTCCAATTCAAGCGAGTGCGAAATCGCTTTCAATTCAGGCTCCCAGACATCCGGACCTGAGTCGAGATTCAGCGTCCCGGGAAGCCAGTCATTGTCATGAAAGCGCTGCAGCAAAAGCTTCGTCCTGGTCTCGAGTTCGATCAGGCGGCCGTCCGCCTTGCTGGCAGTGTCTCTGAGGGACTCGACGGTAAGGTCCGCTTTATCCAGCATGTCCTTTGTCACATCGTCTGCGGAGCGCAAGGCGGGCCGCGGGTGATCCGTCGATCCGCAGACCGGGCACGATTCGCCCGGCTTCAATTGAGCGGCCAGCTGTCCAGCCTGACTGCCGAAGTAGCGCTGTTCCAAATCCTGCTGCGCATCTCTCGCGGTCTTCAGCCGCAGGCCCGCTTCCCGCCTTTCCCCGGCCAAACGCGTCCGCTGCAAAAGAAGTTGCTGAAGCGCTTCGGTGCACTCTTTCTTATCGGCGCGTTTTTCTTTCCTGTCGTCCAGTTCATGGCGCAAAGCGGCGAGCGCTGCCGATTCAGCGTTGGTCTCATCAGCACCAGCCAGCGTTTCTTCCGCTTGACGGATTCGCAGAATAAGTGCTGCCTGCTCTCCAAGCAATGCATTTTGCCGGTTTTCGAAGCCGGTCATTTCACTCGTGAGAGCCGCGGCATCATCCCACGCCTGCATCGCCTGCAGCAACCGGTCCCGCTCTTGCCTGAGCGGCTCGAGTTCCTTGCGATACGCCTCTGCCTTCTCGCGCAACGGCAGACATTTATTGAGCGCCCGGGCATTTTCTTTCTGTTCCTGCAGCAGTGTTTTTTCAGTCGCGGCAGCATCTGCCGATTGCCTGCCGGCCCGAATCAATGCCGCCTCAAGCGGATACACGGCTTGTCTCGCCCGCCGTGCCGCTGCCAGTGTCTGACGGTTCGCTTCCTGCTCTGCCGCTGCGTTTGCCAGCGCACTTTTTTGTTCGCCAAGCGTCTTCAGCTGGTCCAGCTTCACGTTCATATCGGCCGCCCGTTCGATGGCCTTGTCGAGTTCCTTTAATCTTGTCTCCATTTCCTTCAGTCGGCCGGCGGCTGCCTTGTGGCTTTTCTCCACGGCGCCGGCGTCGGCTCGAAACAACGGTTCAAGCGCAAACAGGCGGTCCAGCTGTTTGGCGGCCAGTGCTGACCGATAATCCCCGGCATAGCCGGCCGCCGCGTCGACCGGCATGCGGCTTGCCGCGTCCAGAATCACGGAACGACGGATTTCCGCCTCCCTCCCGGTCGTTTGCGCCAGCTGCTGCAGTGCCTGCTTCAGGCGCTCGGCATATCCGGTGCGGAATACGGTGCGGAAAATCTGTTCGCGGTCGACACTGGAGGCATTCAATATTTTGGCAAACTCGCCCTGCGGAAGCAGATACAGGTGCCGAAATTCGGCCGCAGAGAGGCCCAGCCGTTCACTGACGGCCTGCAGAACATCCCGGCTGCGCTCCAGTATACGGCCGTCCGGCAGGGTCAGAGTGACGCTTGCCTGCTCATAAATGAAACCATCGCCTCTTTTTTTCGGCCGGTAATAGGATACTGTGCGGTTGATGACATACGTTTTGCCGTGCAGCAGAAAGGTCAGCTCGACATAGGGCGTCACGCCTGCTTTTGCGAAGTCACTGTGAAGAGCGCCCGTCCTGCTCCGGTTGTCCTGGCTGCTCTTCTCGCCGAAGAGGGCATAGACAATGGCGTCGAAGATGGACGTCTTGCCTGCGCCGGTATCGCCCGCTATAAGAAACAATCCCTGCTGTATCGCACTGAAATCGACGGTTGTCTTCTCGGCGAACGGGCCGAATGCCTCCATCTCCAATCGCAGCGGTTTCATTCGTGCTCTGCCTCCGCCATTGCCTGATGCAGCCAGATTATTTGACGTTCGGTCATGTCACTGCCTGTCTGAAGCGTGAAAAAGGTCAAAAATTGTTCGATCGGGTCGTGCTGAGGGAGGCTCGGTTCATAGCGTTCTGCAGGTTCCCTGCCGGTGCGGTCCTGTTCAAGCATAACGATATACGGGTAGAAACTGCGCAGCCGGTTCATGGCGTCAGAAGGCGGCAGTTCGTCAGTCAGAAGCACCCTGATATACGCATCAGCTGCCGGGTCGCCCGCAGCCTGCAGGCGTTCACCGTCTGCCAGCAGATCACTGAAACGGCCGTTCAGCTCAAGCATGCCGCGCAGCGGTTCCAGCGGCAGCGGCAGAAGTGATGATACCCCGTCCATGTCGAATGTGACCTGAAGCACGCTCTTCTCATGCTTAAGCTCAGAGAAAGAATATTTCAGCGGCGAACCGCTGTACCTCACCGTGTCTGTTCCGATTCGCTGCGGCCCGTGCAGGTGACCAAGCGCGATGTAGTCGTAACCGTCAAAGACGGAGCTCTCGATTTCGCCGCTGCCGCCGACTACGCGAATTTCCGATTCGCTTTCTTCCGGATGTACACCGCGGCCGACCACAAACTGGTGCGCCACCAGCACACGCCGCTTGACGTCACGTGAGTCGGATTCGGCCAGGACGGCCGCCACAGCATCCTGACACGTTTCTATGCCGAGATCCGGGAAAAAGCGCCGCACAGCCGATGCGCGGATAAACGGCAGGCAATCGAACGCGATTGGACCGCCGGCATCTTCAAACATCACGGTAAGCGGCTTTTTCTCCGGGATCGCCGCAATGTGCACATTTGATCTGGCGAAAAGACGGCTGCCAAACTGGAGCCGCTCCGGCGAGTCATGGTTGCCGGCTGTGAGAAGGACGGGACAGATATCGGCGAGATCGCAGAGGAAGCGGTCTGCCAGAGACACGGCATCGGCACTAGGCGTCGTGCTGTCGAAGACGTCCCCCGCTATGACGACGGCTGAGACGCCTCTTTCTTCGGCATAAGTGATGATCTGATTCAGCACATGCTCCTGATCCTCCAGAAGCGAAAAACCGTGAAAGCGCCGGCCGATGTGCAAATCCGAACAGTGCAGAAATGAAAACGTCCCCATCTGTCATGCTCCCCCTGTTTCCGCTAATGTAGCACAAACCGAACATGTGTTCAAAAAAAGACGGGCGGTTTTCCGGACAAAATTCGCTTTACTCAAACTTCCCGATATAGCTGATCGTCAGAACCTCGCCCTCATCGATGATCATGATGAGGCGCACATCCTCGTCTTCGTAAACGTACTGACCGAAATCCTCGGCATAATCATCACCATAGATTTCGACCATCTCTTCAAGTGACATCCCGATGGAAAGACCTTCCGGTGTTTTGACATTTTCGTCCAGAATGATCACGCCTGTAACGTAGTCAACACCATTCAGCATGCCCGTTTGAACCTCAAATCCGTCAAAGCGGTACACCTTGTCGAGGCCTTCGAACGCACAGCTCGGTGCTTCACCTGTTTCGCGCGCTTCGGAGAGAAATGCTTCGATCTCGCGCGTCTCGCCGGTCGGCCGGATCGTCGTGCCGCCGCTGACAAAGGCAAATGCATCAGCGCCGGCAGCCGGTTTTGTCTCCGCCTCCGTTTCTGCCGCCGATGCCGGAATAGTTTCAGTTACGTCAGGTGTCTTGGTCGACAGGTCTGCGCCAATCGTCGTCACGGCAGGTTGCGGTCCCGTACATGCAGTAAAAGCCAGCGCGGCAAGCAGCACGCCAAGCATCAGTGTCAATCGTTTGTTCAGGATCATATGCTCAGTCCTCCGCAAATGTCATGCTGCCCATTTCAGTGTCGAGCGACTCGATCCGCGCCAGGGACGAAATCTCAACTCCGTATGACTTCACTGCATCGCGTCCGTTCTGAAATATTTTTTCGATCGCAATACCGACACCGGCGACCGTTGCACCGGCCTGACGGCACAGATCCAGAAGGCCCTTCAAGGCCTGCCCGTTGGCCAGAAAGTCATCGATGATGAGGACATTGTCATCCTCTGTCAGAAGACGCTTAGATACCGCCACGCGGTACGTTTCCTGCTTCGTGTAGGAATAGATGCTGACCTCGTGGCTTTCACGAGTCACATTGGTGCTCGAATATTTCTTGGCGAAAAGCAGCGGTACCCCGAAACGGGCCGCCACAAACACGGCAATCGCAATACCGGACGCTTCGATTGTGAGTATCTTCGTTATATTCTTGTCGGCAAACTGCGCATACCAGTGCTCTGCCATGTCGTGGATCAGCACAGGGTCAACCTGCTGATTCAGAAATTGATCGACCAGCAGGATGTTGCCGGGCAAGACTTTGCCCTCCGCTCTGATCCTCGCCTTCAATGCATCCATGTCCTGTCCTCCCGGGAATGTCCTTGTTTCATTCTACATCGCAGACGACGCGGCTGACGCGCATTTCGGAACGGACGGCAAACTTTACAGGGAATGCTACAAACTTTATACTGCGCTTACCGTCAAATACCGTCACTTAGCCACGTTCCGGGACGGCAAATTCACGCAAAGCAGGTATAGTTAATTGTACAAGGAAGACATTGAAACCAAAAACGCACCGGCCGCCATCGGTCCGTATGTGCAGGGCATCGCGCTCGAAAACCTCGTGTTCACATCGGGGCAGCTTCCGCTCGACCCGGAGTCGAACAAAATGCCGGAATCCGTTTACGATCAGACGATCCAATCATTGAAAAATATCGAAGCCATTTTGCGGGAAGCCGGTTCCGATCTGACAAAAGTCGTTCGCTGCGGTGTCTTCCTGAAGGATATGAACGATTTCGCCGATATGAATAAAGCCTATGCAACTTTTTTTCCGGAAAGAAAACCGTGCCGTTCAGCGATCGAAGTCGCTCGGCTGCCGAAGGACGCACTGGTGGAAATCGAAGCCATCGCCTACCGCTGATCGCCTGCACCTGAAACAAAAGGAGTTATTATGACAAATGAACGTCTCGCATTGAGAGAAATGCTGAAAGACAAAATGCGAAAGACGGTCGATCTCGCCCAGACGGCTCAATCCCGCGGCGAACCGATGCCGCCCCTGCAAAAACCGCTGCCGGAGGATATCCCCCTGATCAGACTGCCGGACTGGCAGCACAATGTGGGAGAACTTCAGCTTCCCTTCTCAGAACTCGTCGCGGCCAGAAAAAGCGTGCGCAAGTATGCGCCTCGCCCGCTGACCATGCATGAGCTGTCCTACCTTCTCTGGGCCACGCAGGGCGTACGCAAGGTCAGAGACGACAAATCGGCCTGGCGCAATGTACCGTCCGCCGGAAACCGCCACGCACTCGAAACGTATCTCGCGGTCCGCGATGTAACAGGCCTTGAGGCCGGCATCTACCTCTACCGTCCGCTGGAACACGCACTCGTTTTTCTTTACACGCCGGACGATTATACGGATCAATTTGCGAAAGCCGTGTACCGGCAGCTCTTCGTTGCCAAAGCACCCTGCTCATTCATCTGGACAACGATCCCCTGGCGCATGGAGTGGCGCTACAGCGAAGCGTCCGTGAAGGTGATTGCCCTTGATGCGGGACATGTCTGCCAGAACCTCTACATGGCGGCACAGAGCACAGGGCTTGGCGTATGCGGTATAGCGGCGTACGACCAGGAGCTTATGGATGCACTCGTTCAGGTCGACGGTACTGATGAATTTGTGATCTATCTCGCGTCGGTCGGCCACGTCCAGGCATAACACCTTGCAGTCACAGAAGCGGCCGGCGTCTTCCCCAGGCATCAGGAAGCGCCCCGCTTTTTTGTATCCTTCATCATGCCGCGGTCTGTGAGATTTCGACGCCGAAACGCGAATGCAAGCCCGAGAAACCGACAAGATCTTGTACGGCGACCAGCCGAGCCGATTTATGGCAAAGGAAAGTAACAACCATTAATTATGCACATTATGCCGACACAATTAACTTAGCGTGTATAATGAATGCCTGTCATTCGACGCGGACACTGTTCGTATTTTCAGCTCGACCATCGAAAGGAGACAGATATGCCGCCTGTAGTTCTGGAAGGGCTTCATTTCTTACTATTGCTGACCGTCGCCATGATTTGCTCGGCCGTCATCGGATTTGACCGCGAACGCAAAAACCGGCCGGCCGGTCTGCGCACGCACGTCATCGTCTGCGTCGCTTCTGCCCTCATCATGTATATAGGCATCAGGATGAAAAATCATTTTCTCGCCTCGTCTCCCGATATCGATCCGGCCAGGATGGCGGCCCAGATATTAAGCGGAATCGGTTTTCTCGGAGCAGGCACCATTTTGAAAGGCAAGGACACTGTACACGGGCTGACAACCGCCGCCACGCTCTGGAGTGTCGCCTGCATCGGCATCGCCATCGGTGCCGGTTACATATATGAGGGTGTTGTCGGCACGCTCGTGATCCTGCTGATCCTCCGGGTCGTCTCTAAACTCGAAGATGTTCTTATTAAAGACAGACGCAAATGCGATGTCACAGTCGTCTTCGACGGATCGTCCTCAAATTTGCAGTCCATCGAACGAATACTGAAGTCAAACCGATACCGCATCATTACTTCAGAGTTGCTCTTTGACGAACAGGATGACGAGGGCAAACACCAAAGCACTGCACATCTTGGCCTCAGATCGACCGCCAGCAATCTGAAAACGCAGCTTTCACCCAATGAAATTCTGGAGACGCTTGAGTTTGTGCAGTCGTTCGAAATTTCGTGATCCTGCCCCTTCCGTCCCGCCTCGCACACTAATTGTATGTTAAACTTATTGCTCAATTCACTTCGCCTGCCGACCGCATTGCCAGATTCGGCAGCGCCGACTGAACCCCCGCATGGCAGATAAGGAGCGCTCGCATGGCAAAGAAAAAAGACAAGGCAGAGGACAAAGTTAAGAATAAGGCCAAAGGTAAAGACAAACAAAAAGACAAGGGCAAAACGAAAGACAAAGTCAAGAATAAACCCAAGGATACTCTGAAGGCTAAAGAAAAACTGCCGGAAACTGCGTCTGCGGTTGAGAAAACAAAAAAAGCGGGGCGCTCCAAAAAAGCCGAAAAACCGGATATTGCCATGAATGCAGCCAGCGCTAAAGTCAAAAAGAAAAAGACTGCACCACCTGAATCAATATCTAAACCGACAAGCAAAGCCAAGACGACTAGGCTGTCCGAACCCCGCTCCGATGTACTTTCACCTGTCGATGCACGCCCGCAAACAGAAGTCCCGGCCGACACGGATCTGCTGCTCACCACCGGGCATGTTTACCGCTTAAGTGTTGCTGAACTGCAGGCTGCTTTGAAAGCGGAGAATATTTCCGCATCGCAATGGGAGATCCTCTCCTTTCTTTCGGCGGATACTCCGCTTACACAGCAGGTACTCGCACGGTCGCTTTATGTGTCCGAAGGCAATATTACGCAGATGCTGACCAAAATGGAAACGCTTGGATGGATTAAACGAAAGCGCGAGTGGCGCACGAACTATGTCACGCTTACGGCAGCCGGTGCTGCCTTGCAGGCACATGTCCGGTCCGTTTATGATGACGTGAACGAGCGTTTTTTTGCTCCGCTGACGGACGATGAACGCCTGTTTCTGGCACGGCTGATGACCCGGCTTCTGCCCGAAGCGACAGACGAAAATTGAAATTGCCGCCCTGATTCTGTATAACAGATTCAGACTGTCTTGCGATTTTTGAACGAATGAGGAACTGCACGTTGAAACGTACACATTACTGTGGCCTCCTGCGCGAAGACGACATCGGCAAAGATGTCGTCTGTTGCGGCTGGGTACAAACGAAACGCGACATGGGCGGCGTCATCTTCATCGACCTGGTCGATAAAGAGGGGGTACTTCAGGTGGTCGCCAATATTGAGCTGTCGGATGAACGCACCTTTGCGGCATTCGAGCGCGTCAGAACACAGTCTGTTCTGGCCGTGAAAGGACCCGTGACGCGCCGAGATCCGGAAACGGTAAATCCGAAAATCGTGACGGGCACGATTGAAATCCGGGTCGTCGAGGCTGAGATTCTGTCGCAGGCCGCGACGCTTCCATTCAATCCGGACGACGGACAAAGCGTGCGCGAGGAGCTGCGGCTGAAATACCGTTTTCTCGATCTGCGCCGTCCGCGCATGCAGCGAAATCTGCGCGTACGCCACAAAGTGGCGCAGACCATACGCGAATTCATGGACAAAGAAGGCTTCATCGACGTTGAGACGCCGATGCTGACAAAAAGCACACCGGAAGGCGCGCGGGACTATCTTGTGCCAAGCCGCGTCCACCCCGGTCACTTTTATGCCCTTCCCCAGTCGCCGCAGTTATTCAAGCAGCTCCTGATGGTCGGCGGTGTCGACAAGTATTATCAGATTGCGCGCTGTTTCCGCGACGAAGACCTGCGAGCCGACCGACAGCCGGAGTTCACGCAGCTGGACCTCGAAATGTCGTTCGTCGAGCAGGAAGATGTCCTGGAACTTTTAGAACGCCTCTTCAAATACGTCGTGCAGGCCGCCGCCGGCGACTCGTTAACGGAGCCGTTTCTGCGTCTGACCTGGCAGGATGCCATGGACCGCTATGGGACCGACAAACCGGATCTGCGCTTTGATCTGCCGGTCGTCGATCTCACGGAGCAGCTCTGCACGTCCGGTTTTTCCGTTTTCAGGCGGGCGATCGAAGCCGGCGGTGTTGTTCGTGCGATCCGCATCCCGGATGCAGCCGACATGCCGAGGTCCGATATTGAAAGCCTGACCCGTTTCGCCATCGACAACGGTGCACAGGGCATGGCCTGGATTGCCTGGCGTCCGGACGGAGAAATCTATTCGATCCTGACGAAATTCATGTCTGCGGACGAACTGATGCGCGTACTCACGGAGGTTTCAGCCAAACCGGGCGATTTTGTCGTCTTCTCGGCTGACCGGCTCAACGTCGTGCGCAAGGTGACGGGACTTCTGAGACAGGAGATCGCCGCACGGCGGCAGCTGATCCGGAACGAATTTCGTTTCGTCATCGTCACGGACTTCCCCATGTTCGAATACAACGAAGAAGAGAAGCGCTACACCGCCCAGCACCATCCGTTTACCATGCCGTATCCGGACGATCTCGAGTTCCTCGTCAGCGAGCCTGAACGCGTGCGGTCGCAGGCGTACGACGTGGTGCTGAACGGCACCGAGCTTGGCTCCGGCAGCATCCGGATCCATGACAGCCGGATTCAGCACGCCGTGTTCAGCGCGCTCGGCTTTTCGGACGAGGAAATCGAAGGGCGATTCGGCTTTATGCTGAATGCCTTTCGCTACGGTACACCGCCGCACGGCGGCTTTGCCTTCGGCCTTGACCGCCTCGTCATGCTGATTCTGGGCGAGCAGAACCTGCGCGAGGTGATCGCCTTCCCCAAGATCAAGGATGCCTCCGATCCGCTGACCGGAGCCCCCGGCCTGGTTGACCAGGAGCA
>LSQX01236624.1_pt1 | contig 15882 bp, 14 predicted proteins | sample 654561 | NCBI WGS metagenome assembly LSQX01 (sample SAMN04489861, study PRJNA283612) | anaerobic digester metagenome | isolation source: 4 biogas reactors fed with cattle manure at either 37C or 55C with and... | place: Denmark: Kongens Lyngby | collected 2014 | reverse complement strand
ATAATTCATTGACCTAATTAATGCAATAGTTTTTTAACACAAAAGTGCATTTTATCTTTTATTGCAACTTTATGCATCTGTTTAGTTATAAAACTTGCAAATTTAGTACTATAGTTCTATAATATATCTATATTATAATAAAAACAATTATTATTATGGTAGTGTTTTATTTTTACAAATGATTTGATAAAAGGAGGCAATATTATTGACTCTTCCTCAAATTCTATCAATAATTTTTAGTATAGCGAGTGCCATATATATATTTATAGGCATTTATGCATTATATTTGGATCCACGCCGCCATACTAATATATTGTTCTTTGCGATGGCAATGTCACTAAGCATCTGGTCATTCGGATTTTCTATGTCTATCGCAGCAGAGACACTTCCGGTTGTATTGTTCTGGCGCCGTTTTGCAGCTATAGGCTTTGGTGCTTTTTTCACCTTTATGCTACACTTTTTTATTGTCTTTACCAGTCACGGTGCGGTAAAATGCAGAAAAAGATTCTATGCTCTTCTTTACCTATCTACCTTAATTGTATATCTTGGATTTACATATTTCCCTCAGTTTAACCCTCAACAATACAATATGGTACAAACTCCAACAGGATGGATTAATATTGCAGCTAATAACATTTGGGATGGGTTTTTTATAGCATACTATGTTACTTATTTTATAACTTCCCTCCTATTATTATGGCGTTGGGGAAAACAAAGCAATAATCCAAGGGATAAAAAGAGCTCCAGTATAATAATAATTAGTTTTCTTGTCACTGTTATTATAGGCTCTTTAACTGATATGTTCGGAAACATAATCTTTTCTATAGATCTTCCTCAGCTAGCACCTATTCTAATAGTTTTTCCCGCTTTAATAATTTATTATTTTATCAGAAAATATGGTTTGCTTAATCCTGAGCAGGTGAATGAGGCTGCTATACTGATGTCTGATCAGATTCGCATCAAAGTTTCAAACTACATTTCATCTGGCTTTATACTTGCCGCAACAGTTAATTTTATAGCCTATTACTTTTTTACCGATGATAGTGAGCCTTTTTCCTTTCTCCTTATAAGCGGTATGTTTGTATTGCTATCTGTTATTATTCAGATAGTCCAAAGATATTTGAAACAAACTTATAAAGACATAATAATAGCCATCATATTTTCTTTGATTGTACCTGTTCTCACATTTCTAAATTACAATACCGCAGGAGCAAGTATATGGGCCTTTGCTTTTGCTTTGCTCATCTTATCAATTGTTTTTGATAAGATGTTTATACAGATTATCTTGTCCGTCTCCATAATACTTACTCAGCTTGTTATGTGTATATTGTTACCTGAGCTCACAATTACAATAGGAAGTGCAAATTATATTATAAGGCTATTCATTTTTTTGATAGCTATTTGGTTTGCCAATTTAGGAAGTCGGATATTTCAGACTAAGCTTAGTGAAAATGCCGAGCAGATAGGCTTCCAGAAGATTACTACAGAAATATCTACAGAATTTATAAGCGTAAATGAACAAAATTTAAGGAAAAAAATTGACCTAGCTCTTTCTAAGTTGGGTACTTTCTTAAATTCAGATCGTATCTATATCTATATCTTTGACGATAATAGCGATAAGAATGAACTAACATGCCATGGCTTATGGAAAAACGACAATATAATAGATAATAAAGACATAGATAAGGAAATTTCAATATCTAATTACCCAAGATTCGTAAAGAGAATACAGGTTGGTAATATAATAACTCTATCAGATATATTAGATTTTGCACCCATAACTGGTGACGAACTCCCAATACTTCTTGGTAGTAGCGATAAGGCCTTCGTAGCTATGCCTATTATAATTAAAAACAAAGTATTTGGCTTTTTTGGTATAGATAGCAAAGCAATTATCAAACAGTGGTCCGATACTCAGCTTGATTTCTTTAGAATAATTTCTTTGATTTTCTCAGCAACATTTGAACGAATCCAGCAGGAGCAGGAAATTATCGAGCTTGCATATTTTGATCATCTTACAAAGCTACCCAATAGATTTCTTTTTAGAGATAGAGTATCTCAGATGATATGCTTATCTGAACGGACCAATAATACATTGGCTGTCATTTTCTTGGATATTGATGCCTTTAAGGCTGTTAATGATACAATCGGTCATGATGGTGGCGATGCGCTAATATTAAGGCTTGCAGAGCAGCTTACGAAATATCTTAGAAAATCAGATACAGTAGCACGTTTTGGTGGAGATGAATTTTTAATTCTCTTGTCTAATCTTCCATCAATAGATGTTATACCAAAAATAGTAAAAAAAACACTTCGTATCTTTGATAAGCCCTTCGTCATAAACGAGCAAGAATTCTTCATAACAGCTAGCGCCGGAATTTCGGTTTATCCTTATGACGGAAAGGATGCAGATTCCTTAGTTAAGAATGCAGATTTGGCCATGTATAAGGCCAAGGAGCTTGGTAAGAACAGATATATGTTCTGCACAGACGATATGCGAGAAGAAGTCCTCTTTAAGATGAGGCTTACAAATAATTTATTCAGGGTACTAGATAGAAAGGAATTGAATCTATATTATCAACCACAGATTAATACTACCACTGGCAAAATAATAGGTGCGGAAGCCCTCCTTAGATGGTTCCATCCGGAATATGGCTTAATAAAGCCAGGTCTCTTTATTCCTTTGGCTGAACAAACAGGACTTATAGGTTCCATAGGTGATTGGGTGTTAAAAGAGGCCTGTAGACAGTGTAAGGAGTGGCAAGAGAAAGAACTTACAGATATCAGCATAGCTGTCAATGTTTCTTTCCTACAGCTTAAGCATCCCAAATTTGTCCGTCGTGTTGAGCAGATATTAAAAGAAACAAAGCTAGATGCAAAATATCTTGAGATAGAGCTTACTGAGAGTGCTGCCGTAAGTAATTCTGATTACATAATTGATGTATTACATAGCTTAAAGGAATTAGGAATTACCATCTCTATAGATGACTTTGGAACAGAATATTCGTCCCTCAGCCGATTATCATCAATGCCGATTGATAGGATAAAGCTGGACATGCATTTCATACATAGTATAGATAAAAGTGAAAAACAAAACGCTATAATAAAAAGCATAATAGAGCTTTCACATATACTTGGTCTTCAAGTCGTTGCGGAAGGCGTCGAGACAGAAAGCCAACTGAAATTTCTAAGACAACATAAGAACGATATAATACAAGGTTTCTACTTCCATCGTCCCGTCCCACCCAAAGAATTCGAAGAAATCTTATTAAATAATCAGAACTAATCTACTCGTAAGAAGGAGAGGCTGTTTCAAATCTGCAAGGGGTGTATAGATTGTAACCATAATACACATTTAGGAGAACTGATACTCATGATATGTATGATCGTTACGGACGACTAGTCCGTATAAGACATAAATATCATGAGTATCTGTACTACTAATCAGTGTGTGAGGTTACATCTATATACCCCGAGTATAGATTTGAAACAGCCTCGAAATATCTAGTCAAAACATTCCCGTAATTTCTTTAGAGCCTTTTTCTCTATCCGACTGACATAGCTTCTGGAAATACCCAGCTTGTTAGCTATTTCTCTCTGAGTAACTTCTTTCTTATTAACCAGCCCATATCGCAATGATATTATTTCACGCTCTCTATCTGTTAACACCTTACCGATAACACAATATAATTTTTTTATATCCTCTTCCAGAACGATATCCTCTACAATATCTACATCTGTCTCTTCTATGATATCTAACAGATTGATTTCGTTACCCTCTCTATCGGACCCTATGGGATCATATAGATATACTTCTTTATTAAGTCGCTTATTGCTTCTTAACATCATAAGAAGCTCATTATCTATGCATCGAGAGGCATAAGTTGCTAGGCGAATCCCTTTCTCATCATCAAAGGTATCGATTGCTTTAATCAATCCGATTGTTCCAATCGATATTAAATCATCTGTTTCCTTATCTACCATATTGTATTTCTTTACTATGTGAGCAACTAATCTTAAATTGTGTTCTATTAACTTATCCCTTGCTTCTTTATCTCCCGCTTTGCATCGTATCAGATAGTCCGTTTCGTCTTTGGTACTTAACGGCTTTGGAAATGATTTCACGAAGATAAGCACCCTCAATGCTTAATGATTCATATATATCATATGAATACTAATGACATAAAGTGCCTATCCTTCTTAAAAAAGGACATAAACATCACATAAAAGTACAAAGTACAAGGTATATCGCCAAAAAAAGCTTATACAAACCAGTTATTTATTCAATTTCTTTTCTTCTTAGAATATCATATGGATATAGTATTATTCCAAGGTCAACATATATACTCTGCTTAGGATGAGGACAGCTTTCCATATCATTTCCTTCCTCATCTAAAATACGTAAAGCGACGACCTCAATAGCTTCACTATTTGGTCTAATTATTTCAATTGCTTCACCTACCGAGAATTTATTCTTCTGCTCCAAATTATAGAAGCCATCTCTTACACCCAATATGGTTCCCAGATAGGTATAGGCCTTTTCGTAGGTATTATGTTCATATATCTGGTCCTCATGATTTGGCTTACCAAAGAAGAAGCCGGTAGTGAACTGTCTATTCACACCCTTTGATACTTCTTGCAAATACATGAGCTTATTCTCTTCATAAAGATTAGGATCCTCAAAGAAATCATCAATAGCTCTCCTATAGGTTCCGGCAACTGTAGCCACATATAATGCGGTCTTCATCCTTCCCTCAACCTTTAGACTGTTAATACCAGCATCTACAATCTCAGGTATATATTCTATCATGCACAGATCCTTGGAATTAAAGATATAGGTGCCTCTTTCATTCTCCTCTATAGGCAGATATTCTCCTGGTCTTTTTTCCTCTACAATATGATATCTCCATCTGCATGAATGTGTACATTCACCAAGGTTGGCATCTCTTCCCGTAAAATAGTTACTAAGTAGACACCTACCTGAATAAGCAATACACATTGCCCCGTGTACAAAGGTCTCTATCTCCATATCCTCTGGTATCTCACGCCTTAATTCTGCAATCTCGGCAAGAGAAAGTTCTCTGGCTGACACCACTCTTGTGGCCCCAAGATTATACCAGAATCTATAAGTAGCATAGTTGGTATTATTTGCTTGGGTAGAGATGTGAATTTCAGTCTCAGGTGCTTCCTCCTTTGCAATAGTAAATACACCCGGGTCAGATATAATAAAGGCATCAGGCTTGTCCTCTCCAAAGGCCACGAGCTCCTTAAAATACGCTCTTATCCCCTCTAAGTCCTGGTTATGAGCGGTGATATTGGCCGTAACGTAAACCTTCTTCCCATATTTATGAGCAAATGCTATACCCTCTCTCATATCCTCCATAGAGAAGTTCCTTGCTTTTGCACGAAGTCCGTACATATCTCCGCCTATATATATGGCATCTGCACCATACATAACAGCAATTTGCAGTGTCTCAAGATTGCCAGCCGGTATCAAAAGCTCTGGCTTTTTTTTATCTATGTTCATAAAATCCTTCTTTCTTCTTCCCTTCAGGTTTCCTAAATTATTAGCTTCCAATATCCTTCTTCCCCTCAGGTTAACTAATTTATTTTCTCCTATTATTTCATTACTAAAATTTTCTAATTTACAGGGAGTAACCGGTGTTACGAAGGTTATCTGTGCCAAGATTCCCGTCCTTATTATCAAAGTTTATAACTTAGTGCAACTCCATCTCCAATTGGCAGAATAAGAGTCTCCAATTCATCCATATGGGTTATAGTGTAAAGATATTCTCTCATCCTTGTATGGATGGTTCTGTCTCTTCTAGTTATGCTATAGCGGGAATTAATCACTGTTCCATCCTGTAAGACATTATCTGTTATAAGAAGTCCACCCTGAACTATTAATTTCATCAGCTCAGGAAGGAAATTCATATATTGGGCTTTGGCTGCATCAAGAAAAATAAAATCATATTTCTCTTTAGACTCTACCAATTCTTTAAGAATATCCAAGGCTTCACCCTCCAGTAGTGAAATCTTGTCTCTATGGGGGAATGCTTGATCATTAAGATTATCTCTTGCTTCCACCAAACGCATTGCCACCTTTTCAATAGTAGTTATCTTACAATCCCCCGGTGAATACTCACTCATAAAGAGGGCGGAAAAGCCTATGGCTGTTCCGACCTCTAATATACGTCTGGGTTTTTGAATACTTAATAAAAAGCGGATTACTCCCTGTGTCTCCTTCCTTATAATAGGAACCTTATTCTTTTCAGCTTCCTTTTCAAGCTTCAAAAGCTGTGGCGGAAGATCCTTATCTAGGGAATTAATATATGCTGTAATTCTTTCTTCTGTAATCATTAGGCCTCGAATCCTTTATATTTTAATACCGTATAGATACCATCAATTTTCTTCAGTATTATCAGTAATCTCTTGCACCTCTGAGTTTGAATAATCTGTTATGACATCCAGTATCTCATCATAGGTCATAGAAGAATTAACTCTGTATGTCCCTGGCATAATAACCTTATCCTGAAGCTTAACCTTAAAATAAAAGGAATACTTATCTACAATGACACGATTAAGCTCTAGCTTACCTGCTATATCCATAGAGGACTCACCCTTATTAATCCGTATGGGAATGGTTCTTCCGGGCTCATTTTCCACTGCCACGGGACCATAGAGCTGATAAGTAAAATTAAAAGCCGTCCTGCTACCATAGACTACAAGAACTACCACCAATATAATAAATATAATATTTAATAGTAATCTCAGTATAAAGCTTGATATCTTTAAAGTTAATTTGATTGATGTTGAGGATGACATATCATTGCACTCCTTACACAGACTTATCGCTCATTCGCGGTCATACTTCCATAATAATCGGAAGTATCATAGGATTCCTTTTAGTCTTCTTCCAAATATAATCGTTTAGAGATTCCTTAATCTCCATCTTCATCTTATTCCAATCAGTGGAGGGCTTAGCAAAGCATTTATCCAGCGCTTTTTCTACAACCTCTCTTGCCTCTTCCATCAGGTTTTCAGATTCTCTTACATATACGAATCCCCGTGATACGATATCCGGGCCTGAAACAACCTGGTTACTTCCTTTTTCAAGAGACATTACCACGATAATAAGTCCATTTTCAGAAAGCAGCTGACGATCACGAAGTACAATATTCCCTACGTCACCGACACCGAGCCCATCTACTAAAATTCCCTGTGCGGTTACTTCGTCTGTAACAGCGGCTTTATCCTCTGTAATAGTAAGAACATCTCCTGATGATAATAAGAAAATTTTATCCTTTGGCACTCCCATTAACTGAGCTATCTCAGCATGGCGAATTAAATGCCTGTATTCTCCGTGAACAGGTATTGCATATTTGGGCTTTGTAAGTGCATATATAAGCTTGATTTCCTCTTGGCATGCATGTCCTGATACGTGTGTATCCTGATATATAACCTTTGCGCCCTTCATGGACAATTCATTTATTACTCTTGATACTGACTTCTCATTACCCGGAATAGGTGTGGAGCTAAGTATAACCACATCGCCGGGTTTAATAAATACCTTTCTGTGAATGGAAGCTGCCATTCTAGATAGAGCTGCCATGGATTCACCCTGACTTCCGGTTGTTATCATAACAATCTGGTCATCGGTATAATTCTTCATTTGCTCAATATCGATTAATACTCCTTCAGGTATATTAATATATCCTATCTCAGAAGCGGTGGTAACTATGTTAACCATACTTCGGCCTTCAATTACTACTTTTCTTTCATACTTTACAGCTGAGTTAATAATCTGCTGAACACGATCTACATTCGAAGCAAATGTTGCAACGATAATCCTTTGCTTATTATAGTCTGCAAATATGTTGTCAAAGGTTTTTCCTACTGAACTTTCAGACATAGTATAGCCGGGACGCTCCGAATTAGTAGAGTCACACATAAGTGCAAGAACACCCTTCTTACCAATCTCGCCAATCCTTTGAAGATCAATAGGTGAGCCAAATACAGGTGTAAAGTCTACCTTAAAGTCTCCGGTGTGGAATATAGTTCCTGCAGGTGTAAATATGGCTAAAGCCGCTGCATCAGCAATGCTGTGGTTAGTCCTGACAAACTCGATTCTAAAGCATCCTAGATTAATGGACTGACCGTATTTTATCACCTTTCGCTTAGTAGTTTTTAAGAGATTGTGTTCTTTTAGCTTGTTTTCGATAATTGCTGTAGTTAGTTTTGTAGCATAAACCGGTACATTTATCTCCTTTAAGACATATGGTAATGCACCTATATGGTCCTCATGACCATGGGTAATGACAAATCCTTTAACCTTTTCGATATTTTCCTTAAGATATGTTACATCAGGGATAATAAAATCTATTCCCAGCATCTCATCCTCAGGAAATGATAATCCGCAATCTATTACGACGATTGTATCCTCGTATTCAATTGCAGTAATGTTCATACCAATCTTTTCGAGTCCACCTAGGGGAATTATCTTCAATCCATTTAGATTCGTGATACCATTCTTTTCAACCTGTTTATTATTACTCATTAAATTGGCTAAATTCTTTTTGGACCTTCTATTAATTACTGTGTCCTGTTCTCTTTGGGCATTATTATTAGCTCCGTTTACCTGCTCTGCTTTATTGTTCTTATTCACTACTTTGCCCTGTTCTTTAATATTGTTTTTTACTGTTATAGCTGATTTCTCCTTACTCTTGTTAATATAATTGTTGTTATTCTTGTTACCTGTATTGTTACTTATATTTTTGCTTCTGCTAATAGTTTTAGCTTTAGCTGTGTCTGCAGTATTCTTATATGTTCTTTTACCTTCCGGTTTTTTGTTATATAATACTGCTGTTGTTTCTTTTCCTTTCAATCTTGCACCTCCAATGGTTTTTATGTATGTAGAGTCCATTATCTAAGTGCATGATATATGAATTAGATTGCCTCGCTTTTCTTTCCTATGCATTTTTTGCAGTATCCATAGAGCTTGACCTCATGATCCGATACCTCAAATCCCATAGTCTCTTGAATTTTATTTTCTAGATTCTCAAGTAAGTCATCCTGAAAAGCATAAATATTCCCACATTCAAGGCATATCAAATGATGATGATGGTGGCTGCTATCCTCTTGGTTCTTAGCACCAATTTCATATCTAACATACCCATCATCCAAATTGAGTTTATCAATTAGGCTTAATTCCGACAACAATTGAATTGTTCGATAAACAGTTGCCAAACCAATATCCGGGTATTCTTTTCTGACATAATCATAGATTTCCTCTGCTGTCAGATGTTTGCCCGGCCGATTGTTTAACACTTCCAATATCGCAATTCTTTGATTTGTTACCTTAAGCCCGTTCGTCCTAAGTAAAACCTTGAATTGTTCTTGATTATTAGGCATTTTATCACCAATCTTTTCATCTAATTTATATCAATGCATTTAATAAAGTTCTATATCATCTATTAATTCACTAAAAATCTCTGATGCCATGGCAAGCTCCCTGTCATCATCTACAATACTATATATTGCTTCTTCATCTGTGTCCTTTGAAATATCCTTAAGAATAAGGGCTTCATCCTCATCCCCATCTGTTATTGACACTAAAAGATAATCCACGCCACCAAGCCTGGTCTGTTCTATTACCTGAAATACGACTTCCTCATTATCATCTGTAATAAAAGTTATTTCATCTGGTCTGTTGTCCATATCTTTTCAAACCCTTCCAAATAATCCGTTATAAACGGATTCCTATTCATTATTATCCTTATTAGCGGTATTATATAGTTTGTCCAAATACCCCTGGAGAATAAATACTGCGGCAATCTTATCAATTATAAGCGCCTTCTGTTTGTAATTTAATCCACCCTCTGAAAGAACTTGATCGGCTGCAACTGTTGTCAGCCTTTCATCCCATAGGGTAACCTTCAATTTCGTCCTTTTACTAAGCTTATCTGCAAATTCTTCTGATTTGACCGCTCTATCTCCGATCGAATTATTCATATGCTTAGGGTAACCAACAACAATTTCGGTTACCTGGTATTCTATTATTAGTTCGTCAATTCTAGCCAGAGTTCTTCTTAGCTTATTTTCATCTTTTCTATGAATGACCTCTATCCCTTGGGCAGTCAATAGAAGCGGATCGCTTATGGCTACCCCTACAGTTACGGAACCATAGTCAAGTCCCATAATTCTCATATGGTTTTCTCCCCTAATTAAATACTGCCTAATTAAATGCAGTGTCAATATAAAATTTCAATAGCTCTTCAATAATCTCATCCCGTTCCACCTTCATAATCAGGCTTCTGGCTCCTTTATGACTTGTTATGTATGTCGGATCTCCCGACATTACATATCCGACAATCTGATTTACCGGATTATAGCCTTTTTCCGTTAATGCTGCATATACTTGATGAATTACATCGGATACAACTGCTTCAGTTTCCTTCTGTACTTTAAAATACTGTGTGTTATTAACCTTTCGCATTGAATCACTTCACTTCCTTCCCCATTAGGGTTACCGATCATCATAACTAAAACTACCTTATTACTTACTATATTAATATATATATGTTAAAAATTCAATTACATTATTTTTTTACAGAGTAATATATCATCACTTAAGACCTTTTCTATCATTACCGCCACAATATTATTAATCTGATTAATATCGTCTTCGGCCATGATCGCAAGCTTAAGATATCTCTCATTATGACCTATCAGATATGATTTTCCTTCAATACTTACTTCCTCTTCAATTAATATTTTCTCTATTCTTCCCATAAAGTCTGACATATAATCCTCTGACATCTTCTTTGCCACAGAGGCTAACACATTGCTTCTCTGATTCTTTATCTCCTCAGGAACTTGATCCTCCATCACAGCAGCCTTGGTACCCGCTCTCTTCGAATACTTAAATACATGAATAGCCGAAAAACCTATTCCTTGTACAAACTCAAGTGTTTCCTCAAATTCTTTATCGCTTTCTCCAGGGAAACCAACTATCACATCTGTTGTAAAGGCTGGATTCTCAAAGTATTCTCTAAGCAGTCTAACCTTCTCTACATATTCCGAGGAGGTGTATTTGCGGTTCATGCGCTTAAGTACAGTATCGCTACCACTTTGTAAGGATAAATGAAAATGTGGACAAAACTGCTTTATAGCGGCAATCTCTTTAACAAATTCCTCTGTTATAATTCTCGGCTCCAGGGAACCAAGTCTTATTCTCTCAATACCGGTTATTTCCCCAATTGCTTTAATTAATGAAGCCAAGGGCAAAAGCTTATAGACGTCCTCTGCTTTATCAAGTCTATCAGTACCATAGGATGATATATGGATTCCTGTCAATACTATTTCCTTATAGCCTGCATTAGATAGTTTAGAAATCTCATCGAGAATCTCATCTTCATTCCTGCTTCTAACTCTGCCTCTGACATAGGGAATTATGCAATATGAACAAAACCTATTACATCCATCCTGTATCTTAATAAAGGCCCTAGTCTTTTCCATAGTTGATACAATAGACAGCTCCTCGAAATCCTTTTCAGCTCCTATATCTATTACCATATTAGTATTAATATCTTTTTTTATTTTGTAGCTTTCTACAAGCTTTACAATTTCTGATTTTCTGTTATTACCTACTACCAAATCTACACTGCTGTCCTTAAGCAAGGCCTCCTCTGCAGCCTGTACATAGCAACCGACTGCAATAATTATTGCATCCGGGTTTCTTTTTTTTGCTTGATGAAGCATTTGACGTGATTTTCTATCTGCAATGTTTGTAACCGTACAGGTATTCACTACATATACATCGGCAAGTTCTTTAAAATCCACTACCTCATATCCTGCTGATTCAAACATTCCCCTTATTGCCTCTGTTTCATAGGAATTCACCTTACAGCCAAGAGTCAAAAATGCAGCCGTTTTATCCATTCCCTAAATCCTTTCTTGTTTCGGTACCTGGTACCGTCTATTTTGGTACCAGGTACCGTGTTCAACCGTATTCACTGGTACATATTGTTATATCTTCACTTACCTATACAAGATTTCCTTCTTTTTTTATGTACTTTGCATATTGACTTTTAAATTGTTAAAATATAGTATATAGGTATACTGATATAAAGGAGGAGTTGTTACTATGAAGACAGTAAAAATATCTTTAAATTCAATTGATAAGGTAAAAGCTTTTGTTAATGATGTTACAAAATTTGATACAGATTTTGACTTGGTTTCAGGCAGATATGTTATAGATGCTAAATCCATAATGGGTATATTCAGTCTTGATTTATCCAAAACAATCGACTTAAACATCCATGGAAATGAGAATATCGAGCAGGTTCTTTCCGTTCTGAAACCATATATCGTAGATTAATCTTAGAGATTATACTATTATTAACTGAAAGAGTCTTTTCCATAGAGCTACCTTTAGGTAGCTCTTTTACTGCCAATAGGCAGCTGATTGACTGCTACACTAAAGGTAGCTGATTAACTTTTTAATCTATAATAATTATCTCTGCATTCTCTATTGCTGTATCTACCATCTCGTCAATACCTTCCTCCAGCCTTTTTTCAGAATTACGTATTCTCTTTAGGTTGGGCTTGGTAACAGGATGCTTGGCTACAAATATTGTACAGCAATCCTCGTATGGCAAAATTGAAGTTTCATAGGTATCTATCTTCTTAGCAATATCCACAATATCATTCTTATCAAAGGCAACCAAGGGTCTATATACAGGCATAGAACACACCTCATTAGTTGATGCTAAGCTATGCATGGTCTGACTGGCTACCTGTCCGATACTTTCACCGGTTACAAGGCCCAGACAATTCTCTTCTTCAGCCAGCCTTTCTGCTATTCGCATCATATATCTACGCATAATAATTGTAAGCTCATCATGGGGACATTTTTCATAGATATCAAGCTGTATATCCGTAAAATTCACTACAAAAAGCTTCATCCTGCCGGTATACTTTGATATGGCCTTTGCTAAATCTACAACCTTCTGCTTAGCCCTTTCGCTTGTATATGGGGGTGCATGAAAATAAACCGCAGCCATGGATACACCCCGTTTAGAAATCATATATCCTGCCACCGGGCTGTCTATACCACCTGATAAGAGAAGCATTGCTTTTCCGTTGGTTCCAACAGGCATACCACCGGGGCCTGGGATTATTATAGAATATACATAGGACTTTGAACGAACCTCAACTGTAATACGAACCTCTGGCTCATGAACATCTACTCTAAGCCCAGGAAATCTCTTTAGTAAGTAAGCACCCATCTCCTTACAGATTTCAGGAGAGGTTAAGAGATAATTCTTATCGGCACGTTTAGCCATAACCTTAAATGTAATATCTTTATTAGGATACATGGCGTCCATATAATCTCCCACGCCTTCGGTTAATGACTCCCAATCGGAATTATCAATTACGGCAACAGGACATATGGATGATATACCAAAGACCCTTTGTAATGCCTCTACTGTCTCCTCATAATCATAAGATTCGGGGCACTCTACAAATACCCTGCCCTGCTCCTTGTATACATTATAAGTCCCTAGAGGCTTTAGCACTCCTGCAATTCTGTCACGAAGTGCATTCTCGAATATATAACGGTTATTTCCCTTTAACCCAATTTCTGCGTATTTTATTAAAAATGCTTTAAACATTTTATACCTAAAACCTTTCCTTAGTTTATCTTCTTGTAAATCTTCTTAAGTTAGGTAGAATATCCTTAAGTCTCTCTATAGCATATTCTATCTCTTCCTTGGTCGTCATCTCTGATAATGAAATCCTAAGTGTGGAATCCATTAAATCCTTCGGTAATCCGATTGCCAAAAGAGTAGAGCTCTCCTTTGGATGATGGGAGCTACAGGCTGAGCCGGAGGATACATATATACCTCGTTCTTCCAGAGCATGAAGTAGCACTTCACTTTTAACCCCCTTAAAGCTTATCGATATTATATGAGGTGCTGTCATCTTAATATGCTCCAGTTCAAAATCCTTGGTACATTCTGCGGGAAGCCCATTAATACTTACACCCTCAAGCTTACTTATTTCTCTTATAAAGTATTGCTTTAGCTCATACATTCTCTGAGTTTTCTGCTCAAAGTCTCTGTAAAGCTCGGTAGCCGCTTGTCCCAAGCCGGCAATGGCAGGAACATTCTCCGTTCCGGACCGGAGTCCCTTTTGGTGGCCACCTCCAAAGAGTATTGGTTTTAGACGTATGTCCTCGCTTACATACAAAGCACCGATGCCCTTTGGTCCGTGTATCTTATGTCCGCTTATAGACAGAAGATCTATACCCATCCTCTTAGGATAAATTCTATATTTACCAAATGCCTGAATAGCATCTACATGAAAGATTATATCATTTTTTATAGCTTTTATCTTACTTGCGATTTCTTCTATATCCTGAACCACACCAATCTCATTATTCACATACATAAGGGATACCATTAGGGTATCCTCTTTTATTGCACCGTAGAGCTTGTCCTTTATGATTCTGCCTGAAGCATCCACAGGAATAAAGTTAAGTGAATAACCATTTTCTTCAAGAAAGACAAGTGGCTGGTGTACCGAAGGGTGCTCTATCCTAGATGTAATGATATGTCTTCCCCGTCTATTATAGGCCATGGCAGCTCCCATAAGTGCCAAATTATTAGCCTCTGTTCCACCTGAGGTAAATATAATTTCTTTTAAATCTACCTTAAGGCAATCTGCAATCTGCTGGGCAGATTCCTTCATATATCTTTCAGCAATTACCCCCTTCATATGCATGGAGGAAGGGTTGCCATAATCCTCACACAAGACCTTAAGCATAATATCCCTAACACCATCGGTTATCTTGGTTGTTGCCGAATTGTCCAAATATACTTCCATTTAGTAAACATCCTCGTATTATATCTCGTTTTTGATCTTTATATCTATATATTATCTTAATATAAATATATAGACTATAGATAGAATAACACATCAATAGCAATTATTATACTATATATCACTTTAGAAGACCATAAAATTTTATTTATCTTCTAATGCTGTCTTCTAATGGAGTAGCTCGGTTCTCTTATACTCCAGAATTTTTAAAATCCAATAGGGGTTAACACTCATTTCCAAGTCATCTGCGAGTACATAGATTCCCAGATGAAGATGGACATCAAATTGTCCCATAGTACCCTCGGGTCCATAGCCTGTATCACCCATAAATCCAAGAAGCTGACCTGCAATCACAAAATCCCCGGACTGAAGCTCAGGAGCAAAGGTATCCATATGGGCATAGTAGAAATAAGCCCCTGATGTGGAGCGAATACCGATTCGATATCCTCCTTTTTCTAACCATCCAATGTTCTCCACGATTCCGTCGGTAATACTTAAGATAGGAAAATACCCACGGGTATTATTGCTTGCCATTAGATCCGTACCCTCATGGCTACGATTTCCACCATAGCTTCTGGGGGCATACCAGCTATCAACATAGGATATCCTTTCTGCTCCTATACTCATCAAGGGAACAGGAAAATATATTATATCAGAGAATATACACTTATAATAGCTATATAATTCTTGAAAGGCTTTGGTTCTTGATATTCTTCCAATTCCTCGAAGAAATATCTCTTGGTCAGGAACCGTCCCATCCAGTAAATTATAATCTGATAGCATCATAGAAAATGTCAAATATCCACTTTCATTTATATAGGGATGTCCGTCAAAATTCTGACCAGACTCTAATATACTATGGGCATTTTCCCTTATTTCGTCAAGCTTGCTTTTCTCAATTCTAATATTGCGAAACTCATTATAATTTATGCCCTTTGAGATGACATCTCTTATTATAAGCTCGCTGTTAAGAAGTTTTAGACATTTTCCTGTTAT
>LSQX01219189.1_pt1 | contig 15882 bp, 16 predicted proteins | sample 654561 | NCBI WGS metagenome assembly LSQX01 (sample SAMN04489861, study PRJNA283612) | anaerobic digester metagenome | isolation source: 4 biogas reactors fed with cattle manure at either 37C or 55C with and... | place: Denmark: Kongens Lyngby | collected 2014 | reverse complement strand
AATTTGAATCGCTGTTATATCCGCCAACCAGCTGGATTTGAACGGAAAAACGCCATGTGTTAAAAACTGATATAGGCACGGTAAGACCGTTTAATGTCAGGTTAACTGTAAACGGGCTATCTGCACCATTTACAGTTGATTGATGGAGTATCCTGCCATAGTAATAATCCCTGATTGTCAGGATATAAGTGGAGCCTGTCTCCAGATAATCTACATAGACTTTCACTTCGCTGGTCATAGGATCTGTAACTTCAAAATATGTGATTTTCGGATATAAATTAGAAGATGGGTGATAACTATAATCTGCAATACCGCCCGTACCATCACAAAGCGTTCCTTCACCTGTATACGTTATTGCAAGTCTATAACTTTCACCCTGGCTAATACTGCCGTTGATATTCATAAGAGTATATCCGCTTATAAAATTGTTATCTAACTGGAGTTCACGATATGCCCCGGAAGTTTGCCCAACAATATCATTATTTGAATCAAGAAGAGAAAACGTCAGCTGTTCCAGTTGTGTTTCGGATGAATTATACATGCTGACAGAGACTTCGCAGCGATCAGAACCAACGTAAAAATTATACAAGCTCACATAATTCAAAATTGGTTGCCCGGTAAATTCAATATTGGTCAGTGCCGGTATTTTTTCTTCCCCGGCTACCAGCTGTATAGAATATGTACCTGGCGTAATCTCCTGAAGTATCGTAAGATATTCATAGTCTATATAATAATATCCGGTTTCATAATCTATGTTGTAATAGTCGATATCGGAAATGTATGCAAGTACGGTTTCCCCATCTGCAGCAAGGACCTGGAGCATTGCTCCCGAAACCGGTTCAGTTGTTGTATCCAAATAAATACGACTTCTGATATAATATGAATTAACACCCGTTGGCGCATATATCGTATTTGTGTTCAAGGAAAACAAGCTTTTCAGCCCGCTATTCCCGCCTTTTGCTTTTTGAAATTCTTTTCTTCCATCTTCTGACTTTTCCATCAATGGAAGAATAATTGTCTGTCCATCGGGTAAACTTAATGGTTCCTGATCCGCTTTTTTCTCCGAGCCATCTCCTGGCTGCAGTATATTTGCCTGTTCATCCTGCGTACTTAATGGATCTGAATTTTCATCTTCCTCCGTATTATTTTCTGATGGAATAATGGTGGTCTGCTCATCCGGCAGTTTTGATAACTCCGGTTTTCTTCTTCATCAATGCTATCACTTGGCTGAAGTTCCAGGTTTTCTTCTTCACCAATGCTATCACTTGACTGAAGTGCAGTTGATGGTTCATCAGTAAGATCCGATGATTCAACAGAGGCTTGTATCGGTACTGAGGACAACATATTAACAAGCGATAGGCATAATGAAATGAACCTTATAGTACTTTTTTTCACTTAAGGCACCTCCTGATTCATCATTCTGTTCCTTGTTATTTGTTAAATTGCTTGACTGCACACCGAAGTACTTTTTAAATCGCTCATAGGATCCTGATTAGAGTCGCCATCGTCGTTCATATAATTGTCTTCCTGCATCGCAGACATAAAATAAGTCCGTAACACTGCCCGCCCATCAGTTTGGATATTGCACCGTTATATCGATAAAGCAACTAATACCAGAGCGGCCTATGTGCCCGGACTCAATTTACAATACTCCGATACCATCACATCGTCTGACCGTACATGTCAATTCTTTCATTTCCAGGATAGTCCTGATCTTAAACACCTACGGTTCATCATTGGGAATATTCCCGCACAAGAGTGACGAAAATGCAATTATCCAAAAATGAAGTACAATTGTATTCTGTTCGCTTTAATGTCATTTTTTGTTCGTTTAAATATTTCCTGCTTTTATAGTATATATTTCCCAATTATAAGGCAATATTAATATCACGATTCTTCGCCTAAAACTTATAAAAAACGGGCTGAACAATTTTTCAGCCCGTTTTTTTCTCATGCACATTTATGACAAGTAGTCATCCAATTCCGGCAATTTTTGCATTATTGAAAAACCTTCATTAAAAGTAACCCCATGGAACAAAGAAATCTCAACAAATAAGACTTCCGTTCAATCATTGATTTCAAATAATTTATCCTGAAAATCCTTAACAAAATATTTTTTGCCTTTCTGGATTATCGTATGTCCTTCCATCTCCAGACGCAGTTTTTGTCCTTCAATGCCTTCCGGATACTTTTCGTTCAGTTCACCGTCTTTTTTAAGCGTTCTCCAGTAGGGTGTCTCATCAGTTTTTCTTTCAGCCGAAGCGTGTGCCGCTATGTTTACAAATATCCCTGCGGTAAGCTGGCAGGTATAATCCGCGCCGTGCTTCCTCGCTAAATAAGCCCTTATATAATCTGTTGTAATTACTTTCCCTTCCGGTACTTTTTTCATGATTTCATCATAAGCAAGGGGCGGAGCAATCAACATCCTGGTACCCCCGTATCTTAGAACCGCTTTGGGATCGGTGACTTCAACAATTTTGGGCATGTCATTACTGAAATGCAATTTCTCGTTGTATGATTTTCTTGCCATATTTTCCCCTCCTGAAATCTTCTGCTTTATTCCTCATAAAAACAGCAATCCTTTATCACCTTTTCGGCTACTGGAACATCTGCCGGCAAAAGGTCATATTTAAGCAAATCATTGATTTTGACCCACCTGTACTCATCATGGACGGATAACCGGATATCTCCGGCAACAACAGTACAATAAAAAGCAATCAGGTTAATTTTTTTATTGCCGTAATCATGGGTTACTTCGGTGCAAAAGCTGCCGACAGAAACATCAATATTAAGCTCCTCTTTAAGCTCTCTGGCAAGACAATCCTGAGGAGTCTCGTCTATTTCTATCTTCCCTCCGGGAAACTCCCATCCTCCTGCAAAGTCTTCCTTTGGGGCGCGTCTGGTTATTAAAACTTTGTTATTATCCTTAATGACCCCTGCCGTAACCTGGATTATTTTCACTGTTTCAAACCTCTTTGCTGTATAAAATAGTGATACCAAGGGTACCGCTTTTTTTCAGATTCAGTTAGATTATAAATCATAAATCATGACTACATTATGACATGTTATGACTGGTTTTAAAATAAATATTTATTTGCGAACGCAAAATATTATTGTGTTTTAAGCTGCTGTATTATACTCTTTTATTTAATAAGGCAAGGTAATGATTACGGCTGCAAATTAATAAATAATTCCGGAAACTTCCGATTAGTACTTCTGATTAATAAAGCAAGAAATATTTAAGAAAAACAACCGGTACCGGCGTACCTTCTTTGCTGTTCCCGGGAAATAAGAACAAAAGGAATAGCCAAAGAAAAAGGAGAATGAGCATGGACAAACTGAAAATGCACTCTGTGAACAAAGTGGATGAGAATATAAAAAAGATCGCCAGACTGTTTCCAAATACCCTGACCGAGGTTATTAGAGGTTATGACAAAGACGGTAAACCTATTGTCACACACGCCATCGATTTTGATGTACTGCGGCAGGAACTGTCGGATATTATAGTAGAGGGTCCGGAGGAACGCTATCAGTTTACCTGGCCTGAAAAGAAAAAGTCCATCCACCTGGCCAACGCCCCTGTTGCGAAAACCCTGCGCCCCTGCCGGGAAGAGAGCGTAGATTTTGATACGACCGGGAACCTGTATTTTGAAGGCGACAATCTGGATACATTGAAGCTGCTGCAGGAAACTTACATTGGCAGGATAAAGATGATTTATATAGATCCCCCTTACAATACCGGCAAAAACTTTATCTATGAGGACAACTTTGTCCAAAAGGCAGGCGAGTATTTAGCCACCAGCGGGCAGTATGACGAGGATGGCAACCATCTTGCGCAAAACACCGAAATCTACGGACGGTTTCATACCGACTGGTTGAACATGATGTATCCCAGGCTGAAACTGGCAAAGGATTTGCTGAGTGAGGACGGCGTTATATTCATCAGCATAGATGACAATGAAGTGGAGAATCTGAAAAAGATATGCAATGAAATATTCGGGGAAGAAAACTTCATCGCCTGTTTTACATGGGTCAAAAAGAAGAAGGGCAGCCATTTATCCAGGACCATCAGAAATATGATCGAATATGTTTTGCTGTATGGCAAAAATGCCTTAAATATCGAGTTGTTCGGCGAAAAAGCGTACAGCGACAAGTGGCAGCCGCTGGCCAAAAGGACCAACGCCCCCAAGGCTTTGGTTTTCCCCGCCAATAAGGTTGAAACTACGCTCCATGACGGGGTTTACAAAGCGGGTATTTATGGAGCAGGTACTTCTTCATTACGTTTTGAGACAGATATTACCGTAAAAAACAATGTGATCGTTGATCAAATTATCGTAACCGGTCCGTTTGTCTGGACGCAACAGAAGTTGGACAAAGAAATAAAATCAGGCACCAGGATTTCCCTATCTTCAAAATTCGGCTTTAACGTATTCAGGGCAGATCAGGATGAAAAGGTCAAAAGGCCGGTGGATATACTGGACAGTAAACTGGGTATAGGCACAAATGAAGACGCTTACCAGGAACTGATCTCAATATTTAATGCCGAAAAAATAATGGATTACCCGAAACCTGTTTCTTTGTTGAAATACCTTATCAATACAATCGGCTATTTTGATAATGAGTTTACAGTCCTCGATTTTTTCTCAGGCTCGGCTACCACGGCCCATGCCGTTATGCAGCTTAACGCCGAGGACGGCGGCAGCCGCAAATTCATCATGGTCCAACTTCCTGAAGCCTGCGATGAAACTTCCGAAGCTTATAAAAAAGGTTATAGAACCATTGCCGACATCGGCAAAGAGCGTATCCGCCGGGCCGGTAAGAGGATCCTTCAGGAGCATCCTGAAGCGGCAGGCTGGCTGGATACCGGCTTCAGGGTCCTGAAAGTTGATTCCACCAACATGGAACGGATTTTTTACAGTCCGGATGAATACCCCCGGGATTTGCTGCACTGCCTGCCAGACAACATAAAGCCTGACCGTACCCCGGAGGATTTGCTCTTCCAGGTAATGCTGGATTTAGGCGTGCTTCCTTCCAGCAAGATCGAAGAAGTGATATTAAGCGGCAAAAGGGTATTCAATGTAGCTGACGGATATTTGATGGCCTGCTTCGATAACGAGGTTACCGATGAATTAATCAGGGAGATAGCAAAAAAACGGCCCTGCTATGCGGTTTTCCGCGATAGCGTCATAGCCGCTGACAGAATAGCCGCCAATCTTGAGCAGATTTTTGAAACCCACAGCCCGTCAACAATAAGGAAGGTTCTGTAACAGGAGGATTCAATACGCTTTCCTTTAGCTTCTCTCACTTTAATGCCTGCTCAATTTATCAATAGCTTCTTCCTCAGATGACACGAAGAAGATATTCCTTCCCTTATTGCTTTCATATATAAAATCTTTAAGCGGCTTGCTGGTATAGCCTGAAAAATCGCCAACGATCGGTTCTGTATAAATTAAACTCTCCATATACTCGTTAAAGAATCAGAAGCCTGACTCTTTAAAGCAAAGAATGTTCGTCCTTTTCGTAATTCCCGCCACGTTACCATCCTGTTAAAACATTTCTATAAACAAATAGCCGGTGCCAACCATTAATACATTGCTGAAACTATGCATCAGTACAGGGTATAAAATGCTTTTACTTTTTTGATAAACGATACCCTGAATGATTCCAAGCACAAATGCATAAAAGAAATTAAAGTTCACTTCAAAAACAAACGGTATCAAAGACCATTTAATGTGGGCCAATGCGAATAATAACGATGTAAGCACTACTTCCAATGTAATGTATCCTTTTCTCGGGATACTTTTCCCAAAGGCATATATTAACATAGTTATCGGCAATGCCCGGTATATGATTTCTTCCGATGGCCCTGTTAAAAACAGGTTAAATCCCAGGGTTCCCAGAATGTTTCTCGTGTCTAACGGGTAATCATATACCGGCAATTGGCCGCAAATAAGCATTAAAATGTGTACAATGACTGAAATTACCGCAAAAACAGCCGTAAATGATGCTGTGAATTTCATTCCTTTGCCTATATCACCAAGTCCTAAATAAAAATCGATTTTTAATAACTTGCCCAGTATTATAATTGCTATTATTGCAATTATCATTTGTATTGCATGATGTATCGATATGCGGGCAAAACAGTCGTAAGGATCAATTTTTTGGTATGGGATCATGTCTGCAAAAAAATATCCTGCTTTCCCCAAAAAAATCTGGACAATTAATATTAAAAAGAAAACAATTATGCCAAAAAGAATTCTGTTATGTACCTCTTTTTTCACCTGGCCCCACACCCCATTTTAAAAATTATTTTTAGCTAGGTCCCAATATTAATGGAAATTTTACAACAGTCATTATTAAATAAAGTGCTTTCAACAGTTATGTCCCTGCTGTCGATTCCGCACACGTCCGATAGCATAGCAATCATCGGATTAAGGCACCAACCGTCACAGGGATTTGCTCCGCCCATCTTTTTCGACAGGGCACAGAGTTTACATGAATTTGCTGTGGCTATATAACCGTCTTCAGTCTTTTCCACCGTCCAGTTTGCGCATCCGTAAATTTCTGAAAGTGTATGGAAGACTCCTTCAGCATCTTTAATACCCAGTTGCTGATTCAGGTAGGACGCTGACTGTGCCTGCCTTTCTTTTCTTCTTTCAACAACTGCCTCCAATACCTTTAATTTCTCATAAGTGTTTACAGTCTCTGCGATGGATACAGTATAAGTATTTTGCAGCATGTTAAGTCTCTTTTCGATTTCCATTCCTATCTCTCCTTTATATATATTTTATTTAACGTTCGTTAAAATTATGAAAAAAATTTAATGCCATCAATAATGCCGACTAATGGCGTTATAGGGTCATAGCATATAAACTATTCCAAGCCCCGCAAGACGATGGCAATTTCCTCGCGAATCTCTGCTTCAGGTAAATATCTGTTTTTCACGACAATGTTTTGGATCATCGTTTCCAACAGGTGGATCAATGTTCTTACAACCGCTGTTTTATTATCGATGTTTTTCAAATAAGGCTGCAGAATCTCATAATGCCTGGGAAGTATTGTCTTTTCCCATTCGTCCATTAGTTTCTTTAATTCTTCATCACCGTCAAATGACAGGTAAACTTTGATTCCAAGCCGGTAGACTTTTTTATCGTGATCGCTCAGGGTATTCAGGTCATATATAAACTTAGTGTAAAAATCAACGGCATTTTCCATTGTTAAACGCGAAGCCTGTCTTTTTATAATGTCAAAAAACTCCTTTTTGATGATCTCGTCGAATAACTCTTTTTTATTCTTAAAGTAATAGTAAATCATAGGCAGGGAGCAATTTACATCGTTTGCGATATTACGTATTGTCGTTCCGTAATATCCATCTCTGTTAAAATGCTCAACGGCCACTTCCTTGATTCTCTCTCTCAAATCCGTATTAGCCATAAAATACATCCTTTTATTTAACGTTCGTTAGTATTCTATCATACAGGATTTAATAAAGTCAATACTTTACAAAACACTTTTTTAAATTTACGAAATAATATTGCACATTAAAATAATAAATTTATTTCCGAATTCATAAATCAAAAAATCAGGCGCTCTATAAATAACAGAGCACCTGATTTCGGTTTCAGTTCAAGTTTAACAGGCTAAAATTCTCGTTCAATGCAATGCCGCTGAATCGACAAGAAATACAATGCCAAAGGCACCCGGAACAACATTCGTCCGGGTGTCTTAATCTATTCATCATTTTTCATATTTTCTTTATAATTTCTTGTCCGCATTTGGGACATTGAATAACTATCGTTTTGCCTTTTTCGGGCTTGCTGATGCGCACAAAAGCTTTACAGTGCGGACATTTGTAGTATTTATGTGTCTTTCGCTCGCGCCAAATATTTCTCCTTAGCATAAATTTCTGTCTGACTTTATTTTGGATTGCCAGGTATTTATACCTTTCCATTTGCCGCTTGTATATATTCTTCGAAAATGCCCGTCCATATGCCCATATGATCAAAACAAATGCTAAAAAATATAAAAATCTAAAAAACGGAATATATGACAGGAATAACAGGACGATCCCGGTGATGGAAAGGAACCGGGAAAATTCGTCATACCCGTATCTTCCCTGCATGAAGGTGCGCAACTGATACCCAAGATTTCTAAACCAATTTTTCATGATCACTTCTTCTTTCTGCACATGCTTATTGTAATTCTGATTATATGTTCAAATCCTATACTTAGAATAAACAATCAGTGTTATGTTCTTTTTGCTCCACTGTTTTTTATTATATTATACTTTTCCAAACTGAAAAGATATCTCCTCCATTCCAATAGCGCGATGTTGTCAGTATACACTTTAATATATATGATAAATCCTGTATCATTAAAGATAAAAAACCTGTTTTTAAGGAGTACACTATGGACTACAGATTTGCAACCCCAGAGGATACGCCGCTGATCCTGTATTTTATAAAAGAACTTGCTTCCTACGAGAAAATATTTACAAACTCCATTTTCCAAACTGTACATCCGGAGCAAATGTATCGTGTTCGCCAATAATCTTTTCCATCCAAATCATATCGTACCAGGTATTAAACTTGTATCCGATGTTATGGAACCTTCCTACCAGAGTGAATCCCATTTCCTTATGGAAACGATAGCTGGCATCGGTAAGGCGGGCGTCTTCTTTCGCAGGAACTGCTATGCAGGCATTCATATTTAGAATTCCCATGTTCTTCAAGGATTTTTCCAGTTGCTCATAAAGAAGTTTCCCTATACCCATCCTGTGCCTGCCCTGTTTAACATAGATAGTTGTTTCCACAGCCCAGTCATATGCTTTGCGATCCTTAAAAGTATTGGCATATGCAAAACCTAATATTTCGCCATTATCTACAGCTTTTATAAAAGGGTATTTTGATGATATTTTCGCGATCCTGGTTTGGAACTCCTCAAGAGTCGGTGCTTCATATTCAAATGTAATTGCAGTCTCTCTTACATAGGGCTCGTATATTGAAAGCAATTCTGCCGCATCATCCATAGTAACTATTTCTATTTTCATATATATCTCCCTCATCTATGTTAAACAGAAGACTTTTTCTTCCGGTTAAAGCCTGGTTCTGAGATATTTTGGGTCGTAATAACCGTCCCCTTGATTACAACTTTCCGCCGCACTAGGGACAATAATTGTATTCTGCCGGCACATCAGCCCTGCAATTCGGACAATGCTTAAAGGGCGAATAATTGCTGATCGGCCGCAGATCTTCATTTTTGATTACAGTACCAGGATTTCTCTCAAATTCTTTGCCCACCAAAGGGTCCAACTCGTAGATACTTCCGCAGCATGGGGCTTTTGCAATATACCTGACATTCCACCTGAAAGTTGGCACTAAGAATATGTGAAAATAGCTGTAATGCTTATAAATTTCATACCTGGCCAGTCTTCCGCAGGAAGGGCACATTATATTGTTATAAGTTCCAATATACTTTTCTTTGTCCTGTATGCCAAAAAATGCTACAAAGAACATATCATCACTCTTTTTTGTTACTGCTTGATTCTATAAAATATAATATAACCATTTGAACCATAGTATCAACCATAAAATAAAAGGAACAGTCATACCTGTTCCCGACTTTGCGGTAAGCCAAAAACACAAACTGTTCCTTTTTCTCTCTAATAATAATCAAGATGCCTTATTCAATCTGATTTCCAGACATATCTCACCGATTGTTGTGCAGATGCAGCAACTTGTTTTTATCTCATATTCCTTGTTTTCATCCGGCTTGAATTGTACCGGAGGTAATATGTCACATTTCATATCACTTGTTGAAAGCTCAGTAAGAACATTTCCGCTTATAATATTTGCAATCTCTGATACGGCGGATGTTACAAAAGCATCCACTTTTTCAAATTCCATTCCGCTCATGATATTTACCATATTAATGGATGTAGCTACTGGAAACCTATAAACAACCTCTCCCTCAAGGTCGCCAATAACACCGATGGCTATATCAATCTCATCCTCACATTTAAAATCTTCTGCCGGATGATTTGAGATATCTGTAATGTTAAGCATCAATTGAAATACATTATTTGTTGCTTCGACAAAAGCGCTATGTAGTATATCAAGCATTTCAGTCCATTCCTTTCTTTCTCGCATAATCGGCTATGTGTTGGTCCGCCGAGGCTACATGGTTGATCAGCCATGCCAGCAGTCTGCCTCCGAACTGCTGCATCAGTTCCTCGTCATTACCGGATTCTTCGTATTTCTTCGAAACTTCCAGTACATAATTGACCATATCCACATGCATTTGTTTATGTTCTTCATATAAGGGATAATTGATGCTCAACTGGTAATTCTCTTCATCACGGAAATGCTCAACAACATATTTCTTCATGAACTCCAGTGTCTCATTTATGGCCGGGACTTTCTCATCCCAATTATCTCCGGATCTCAATACTTTCAAAAACGATTCGACACGCCTGAATAATTCTTTATGTTGCGCATCTATCTCAGGAACACCAAGTTCATACTGGTCTTTCCATAGCATAACACTAACATTCCTTTCTCTAATAAAATTTCTTAAGGCAATTGGATTCAATCCGTCTCATAACCTTTCCACGACTATTTCCCCGTGAAAAGAGAAAATTGCCTATATCTTATATCGGCAATTATTTTCATTAAATCAATCTAAAAATCTTAATACCGGGGTTTTTACCTATCAACTGAATCAAGACATCCAAATGTTCCTGTTAAGATTTATACTCCTTCTCCGTTAAACTCAGGGATAAAGCTTTCCGAAGCTGTCTCCCCTTCCTGTATAAATCCGTTCTCCAACCCGATTTCTATTGCAAAATCAACAAGTTCTTCATATTCTTCTTCAGTTATCTTTCTGTTAAGCTCAGGGTATACCGTATTCTTTACTATCGGAGTATATTGATTCATAATGCTAATGAATATCCTGTCTCCGTAAGTCTCATATAAGTATTTTATAATCCTTTTTGAGTCCTCAAGATACCCCGGTAATGTCAGGTGCCTTACTATTACACCTTTTTGCATTATACCCCGCTCATCAAAGCTTGTTTCTTTTACCTGTCGAACCATTTCTTCTATTGCCGCCGCTGCAACCGTGAAATAATTCTTGCAATTGGAGTACTTTATTGCCGGCTCATCCGACATATATTTTAAATCGGGCAAATATATATCGATATATCCTTCAAGCAGTTTTAAGGTTTCTACTTTCTCATACCCGCTGCAATTATATACAATAGGAATAATCAGTCCTTTTTTGCGCGAAATATTTAAAGCCTCTATAATATGCGGAACATAGTGGCCTGGAGTAACCAGATTGATATTGTTGGCTCCCTTCTCCTGAAGCTCAAGAAAGATTTCTGCAAGCCTTTCTATTTTAATGATCTTCCCTGCCAAACCCTTTGATATGTTCCTGTTCTGACAATATACACACCCCATCGCGCAACCGGAGAAAAATACCGTACCGGAGCCTTCTTTCCCTGATATGCAAGGTTCCTCCCACATATGAAGTGCCGCTCTTGCAACCACTAACTCACCGGAAGTTTTGCAGTATCCTCTATTGCCGCCGGTTCTGTCAACATGACATTCCCTGGGACAAAGAACGCAATCTTTTAAAATATTTTTTATAATTAACGAATCCATCCATAATCCTCTCTTCATATACTCTTCGTTATTATTTTCATTTCACATTTTGCCCTGCAGGCTTTAGCTTTCAATATTCACATATAACTTTTCAGTAATCTCCACCTTGCGCTGCACTCTATATTTTACGTTACAAGATTTACTTTGCAAATAAATTATACAATAATTGAGCTGCAAAAGTTGTGTATTCGTCAAAAAACAGCTTTAATAAAATCAGTTTAAGCGTAATAATAAAAGCCCGGGACATCGAGTTCCTTCTCATTCCAGGAGGCCAAAAAAGGACTGAGTCCGGTTGAATACCGAACCCAGTTCCTAGAAGTTTTTTAATATACAATCCAATATTTGACGTACGCTTCAACAAATCAGTTACTTTAAAACCAGGTGCGAAAAATCAATCCCTTACAAGAGTAAATTATAATAATCTTAGCAATACCAGCAAATTGCATCATCATTATCATGATCCCACATAACAAACTCAGGAGGTGCTCAGTCTTTAAGAATACTGCGGGAATCGCCCGGCACAAGCTTACTGCCCCATTTCGATGCTGAAGATGTATTTTCGGCAGTATAAATGTAAATCGGTTCTCCCGCACCGCCTTCTTCATCAATAGGCAATTCTAAAACCACTTCCGTTTGTCCCAAAGAATTAACAGTATTTGATTCACAGCCCGTAGCATAAACTAAATCCTGAGTTGTTAATTGAATTACAATATCACTCAATTCGACGGTTTCCATCTCCTTATTGAATATAATCTTTATCTTGTTAGAAGCTATTAAATAAGCTTCATTAATACAGACATATTCCGGATCAATACTTTCCAAAATGTAAGGCTCATCGCTACCGTACAATTTATTTCCGGCAAGATCCGTGATCGGAGCTATCTTCACCCAAGGAGCTATATTCATACCCTTAAAGTCCTTGAAGTAAATTCGAACTGTCCATTCATTTATTTTGGTAATTAAATCATCATTACCCAACGCTATAAAAGTTTCTCCTTCATCAATTGATACCTGGTAGTTCTCCTTATCAAGCATTTGATCTTCATTCATAGCTTCAGAGAATACAATGTAAATAAAACCCTCTTCAGGTACCGTACAACAATACTGAATGTTCTCAGGATCCGTTACTAGCTCAGGACATGTTTGATCAACAACAGGAGTAGCAGTAGCCGTCGGAGGAGTAGTTGGGGGATTTGTTGGAGGATTTGTCGGAGGAGTAGTCGGAGGAGTAGTCGGAGGATTTGTTGGAGTACGTGTTGGTGTCTTAGTATGAGTTGAAGGATTACGAGTTGGAGTTGGGGTCGGTGTTTCTTTAACCTCACAAACAAGAGACTGATCCGGCACATATATGTAGTCAATATCAACTAACTTTTCATCTTCAGCCTGGCTGTTTACCAGAAAAAGTTTAAGTTTCCCAACCGGTAGTAATCTGCTAAATCTAAATGTAATCTCATTTGTATAGTCTGACTTTGAAACGTCTGAGACATAGGATTCATTGCCATAGTCAAAATATAACTTTATGTGTGAACCTTTGACCGGCTTCGAAAAGCCAAGAACAACTTTGTCTTCCTTTGCTGATTTAACTGTTACGACTGCCGGGTCTAGCCCGCCGATACTCTCAACAGTGTAAGCATTAATACTGTTATTCAGTCTATTTCCCGCAAGATCCATGATTGGAGCTATCTTAACATAAGGCCTGATAGTGGGGTCATTCTTATTTTCAAGTTCCCTACAATAAATTCTAACTGTTCTGTCATCAACCTTTCTAACTGAATCATCATTGCCTAAAGCCTTATAGCTATTATTGTCTCCGTTAAGCGATACCATGTAGTTGCCTTTTTCAAGCATTTGTGCTTCATTCATAGGTTCAGAAAATACAATAGTAATCTCACCCTTTTGAGGTTTCGCAAAACAATGCGGATTAATCCTTGGATCATTAATTACCACCGGATAGCCTAAATCCAGGGTCGTAAAATTAAAAGTGTAATATCGCGAAATTTTGTTCCCATAGATATCCTGAGCATCTAAAATCAGCACCTCATATCCGGTATTATCTTCTAATTTTGAATCCGGTAACAGTGTAACTTTTTCCGCTTTATCAGGATCTATTTTAATTGAGAAAGATATCTCTTTATTGTCTCTAACCCTCTTTAACCGATAATTATCCTTATTTTCTGCAGTGTCTTTATCCAGTTCTTCACTAAATGTTAACTCAATACTTACGTTATTTTCAACACTGCCGGAGGTAAAAACAAGAGAATTTTCATCCAATGCAATTTCACAAATAAGAGTCTGGTCCGGTACTTTTATACCATAAGCATCAACCAACTTATAATCATCATCTTCATCGCTGTTTACCAGGAAAAGTTTAACACTTCCGCTTCGCAATCCGTCCTTCGTTTTCTTGTCATATGTAAATGTAATCTCATCTGTATAGTCAGTCTCTGTAGCTGTTGCCTCTCTAGATTCATCGTTTATTACTGTATGATACAACTTGATATTTGTGCCCTTGACCGGCTTCGAAAAACCGAGAACAACTTTGTCATGATTTGCTGATTTTACAGTAACAACCGGTACGGAAGTATCCTTAACATAGTCAAATGTTCTACTTGTCTTGAATACTTTATATCCGGCATAGTCAACAATGGCATATGATTTATCCAGGCCGCTGTTATTAACAAAAACAGTTACAGGACCTTCAATCATTTTTGTTCCGAGTTCCAGGTTAATAACATTATGGTCCAAAGTAGCTTTCTGAACGTAATATTCATATGTTCCGCTTACAACCTTAAAGTTTATCTACAGAAATTGAATTATCATTATCGTTGTCATAAACAGGCTCTGAAAATGTGATTCTTATAAGTCGCTCTCCTTTAGCCTCAGCCTTTATAATTGTGGGAATAATACCGTCTTCTACATAGACTTTATCAAATACAGCATCTTCAGCTAATTTACTGCCACTAACTGCTCTGATTTTTTTCTTAACTATTACTTTTGCTTTAGATGAGTTCGTCAACTTATCAGAAACATTTTTATTTAAAGTAATAATAACTGTTTTTTTATCATCATCTAAGGAAATACTGTTATCACCAAGTTCAATCTTGCCCTCATCTTCACCCTTATCATATATTTCATAGAACTCCGCAGATTCAACCGACTTTCTATTCATTTCCTGGTTAAATTTGATTTTTATCTGCTTACAGTTCAAGACACTAACCGATTCAACAACCAAGTCCATAGTATCTACAGGGGTATCATCCAATAATCCCATCTTCTCGGCCTTTTTCTTTAAGTCAGCATTGTCGCCGATAATATCGGCAATAACTGTCTTTCCGCTTGCCTTTTCAGCAGTTAGGGCACCATACATAACGCCAATCGCATCACCTCTGGTTAAATCACCGGTTAAAGTTGCATCAACCTTGCTTCCTTTAGTTTCTGCAAGCCTTTCAACCGATACCTTGTAATCTGTAACAGTATAACCCATTTGCTTGAGCATGAATGTTGCAAATCTGGCAGCTGTAACAGTATCCTTAGCACCTATAATCAATTTACCATCCTGAATTGAGCCGCACAAAATATCATTTGCTGCTGAATAGGCAACTACATTCCTGGCATATTCAGATATACTGTCAGCATCATCAAATTTTGCCAATGCATCAGCTACCTGATCCTGTGTTAAAGCATTAGCAGCATCGTTGTAACCAAATAATTTTGCTAAAAAAATCAATGAATCCTGTGTTGTCAATGGATTCTCCAAATCATTTGTAGAGTAGTTTGTATCCCTGCCTACATAGAGACCCATATCTTTTAATGCTGCAGCCTTTTCATCGTTTTCTATCGTAGCTGAAGTATCTGCAAATACCGCAGGCATAGAAGTAAGAATTAATACTACTGTCAGAAGTGCTGCTGCAAATCTTCTTAATCTTCTCATATTTGCGTATTCTCCTTTCAAAGGCTGAAATTTAATGACCTAAGAGTTGCTGATACTTTTAACGGCAAAATTAGAAAATTTATTTACTATTTTAATTATACCATAGTCATTTATGTAAATAAAAGGACAAAGCATAATATTATTCATAATTTTTTTGTGTCCATTAACTCTTGTTCTACATTCGGATTCTTAAGAATTATAATGCTTTCCTTTAGCACAGATCAATCCGAGATCGCTATAATAATGACAATAACTCTTTTACAAACTTTTCCGGCTCGTTGATCCATG
>LSQX01286823.1_pt1 | contig 15884 bp, 10 predicted proteins | sample 654561 | NCBI WGS metagenome assembly LSQX01 (sample SAMN04489861, study PRJNA283612) | anaerobic digester metagenome | isolation source: 4 biogas reactors fed with cattle manure at either 37C or 55C with and... | place: Denmark: Kongens Lyngby | collected 2014 | reverse complement strand
AGCATGTAAGGTGTTGCAAAGAGAGCTTTCTTTTATTAGTGCAAAAAGTGATAATTTTATTGATATATCTTTATACGTCAAGGATTTCACGACGAGCCTGATAGACTACGTGAAGTACTTCAAAATGAAATTGATGCAATTGACGAAAACCGTGATGTCCATAGTTGTAATGACAAACCGTTCGATGCAATTGTTATTGGTTACGGACTCTGCAGTAACGGTATAGCAGGGATTTCATCCAAAAAGCACATTCTTGTTATACCAAAGGCACATGATTGCATAACACTACTTTTAGGCAGTAAGGAAAGATATAAAGAGTATTTTGATAAATATAGTGGAGGTATATATTGGTACTCAGTTGGCTGGATTGAGAATGCACTTATGCCTTCTAAGGAGCACTACAACTACATTTGCACCGAATATACTGAAAAGTATGGCGAAGATAATGCGGAATATCTAATGGAAATGGAACAAAGCTGGATGACAGAATATTCACGCTGTACATATATAAGCTGGAAGGACATCGAATTTCAAAAGTATATCAATTATACTAAAGAGTGCGCATGCTTTATGAAATGGGATTTTGACCAGATAGAAGGCAACTCTGTGTTGCTGAGTAATTTACTAAACGGCAAATGGGACAACGATAGATTTATCGTTGTCCCACCAAATTGCAAGGTTGCGCCAACTCACGATAATGAAATTTTGACATTTAATGCATGCATTGTTTAATAGGCTTCGTATTCCATACTTGAGTGCGAGCAGTGAAAGCAGGCATTTATCAATACAATCGGCGGCATGAAGTCACCGGAATAAATTATCCAAATAATTGTGACATAATTCAAATTTTTTAGCATTGTTTTAAATTGATTTTTATAATATTATTAATTGAGTTAACATGCTGAAGGCTCGTCCGACTCAAAAAAATCAATATAATCTTAACAAGCAGTGTGAAAATACTGAATGAAAACCGGGCAAAAGCGGGAATAAAGATTAAGAAGATGGAGGCATATCAATGAAATACAAAGAAAATTGGGAGGAAACCAAACAGCGCTTTAACGCCTGGTGGAATGGGGAAAAGATGGACAGACCTCTGCTCAGAGTCATAGCCGGACGTAAAGAACCCATTGAATCACTTGAGGCAATTACGCCCCCGGCAACACCTCGAGATTTACATTTGGACGCTGAGCGTAAGGTTAAAGAAATGAGAAACACCTGTCGCAAACATGCATTTTTAGCTGATGCCTATCCATATTTATCAGTAGATATCGGTCCCGGTTCCATGTCTACATACTTAGGTTCCGAGCCGATATTCAAGTGGGATACTGTTTGGTATACGGAATGTATCCATGATTGGAGTGAATGGGGAGAATTTAAATTTGATCCGGAAAATTATTGGTGGAGATATCATCTCGAACAAGTAAAAAAAGCCCGTGAACTTGCCGGGGATGACTTTTTGATCGCCATAACCGACATTATAGAAAACATTGATATTATTTCACCCATGAGAGGTCCACAAAATCTCTGCTACGACCTTATTGACGAGCCTGAGCTGATACGCTCTAATATCCATCGTATAGATGAGCTTTACTTTAAGTATTATGATGCAATGTATGACGTTGTAAAGCTTGAGGATGGAAGCAGCTGTTATATGTGCTTCAGCATTTGGGGGCCGGGCAAAACTGCGAAGGTGCAATGTGATTTTTCTGCTCTTATGTCACCTTCCCAATTCCGTGAATTTATTATTCCCTCCCTTCGCAAGCAGTGCCAAAAATTAAATTGCTCAATGTACCATTTGGACGGTTCGGATGCAATTAAGCATGTAGATGCATTAATGGAAATTGATGAATTAAAGGCATTGCAATGGACAGCGGGAGCAGGCAACCCTGATTCCGCATGTGAGCAGTGGTTTCCGATTTATGAAAAGGTGAGAAATGCAGGAAAGTCCTTATGGATTTCATTTGATGACGGTTCAATTGGTGACTGGATATCCAAGGCAGATAAGATTGTAAAAACATTTGGCAGTCAGGGAATGTATTTTCTTTTCCCTGTTATGAAAGAAGAAGAAGCAAAACGAATCATAGCAATAGCTGAGGAACGGTGGAGCTAAAACCACTGAAGCTAAAACCACTGAACCCTATGGAATAGACGCTTTCTATTAAGCTGTTTATGTGGTATCATATATGTATAACTCCTTTCTCAGGTTCATATGGTTGGTTGTTTTTGTAATTCAATTATACCATATCTCGGTAGGGGGTTATCCTATTTTGATAACAAAAAAATCCCGTATTTGTGCGGATTGTGTTGTTTCACAAACACCTATAAATATAGAAAAAAGAGAGGAGGGCGGAAGCCATTGCTCTTCTTGGTGCGGGTTTTGGCGAACACAAAATGTATAATATGATTATTGTTGATGACGAGAGCGGAATAAGAACAGGTCTTCAGTGCTTGGATTGGGAAGAGTTCGGTATACAAATACTTGCACTGTGCAAAAACGGTCTTGAGGCTTATGAACAGATATGCGGCGGAGAGACGGATATTGTTTTAACCGACATAAAAATGCCGGTTATGGACGGTATTGAGTTGATTTCAAACATCAGAAAATATTTCCCCCACATCGCGGTTGTCGTTCTGAGTGGATACGACGATTTTGAGTATGTGAAGCAATGCGTGGTAAACAATGTTCAGGATTATTTGTTAAAGCCGATAGATATACGTGAGCTAAAAAAGACGTTTTTCAGGGTGGCCGCTTATTTAGATGATGACAGAAGCCACAGATCAAAAATGGACGATTTGGAAAGGCGTGGGAAAATTGCCAGAAAAACGCTAAGAGACGAGTTTCTGCGAAGCCTTCTGTTTCGGTGTATGACAGACGAGGAAATTGCTGAAAACAGTGTGAACAGCGACGTTGAGCTTAATGCGGAAGCATATATAACGGTTATCTTTAAGCTTGACGGCGTTGATTATAAAAATTACACTCCTGAAATATGGCGGCAAATAAGCCTCGGTATAGAAAAAAACCTTACTGATTACGCCGAAGAAACAGGTTCGGGGTACGCTTACACGGAAAAAAATGACAACACCGCTTACCTTATCATTGCCGACACAAATCTCATTTCGGACAGAGATAAATTAAAGGAGCGGGTTTCCAAAGCACGTGACAAGATTTATTCCCTGAAAGGGATTATAAAAGCTACCGTATCCTGCGGAATCGGACTAAAAGCATTCGGAGCTGACGAAATATTTATTTCAGCTAATCAGGCGCGGGACGCACTTGCAGCCCATGACGGTGAAAACGAGATTATATTTTACGAGGAAACGGACAGTGATTTTAAAAATCAGGATTACATTATATCAAATGCCATCCAATACATAAAAAATAATTTTAATAAGCAGATTACTTTAATGGACGTTGCTAACAGCATTTATGTCAACCATACTTATCTGAGTTATCTTTTTAAAAAAGTAACCGGAAGTAAATTTATAGATTACCTCACCGATTTACGTTTGGAAAAAGCGAAGGAGCTTCTTTCGGATCCAAAATATAAGGTGCATGAAATATCAAGGATTATCGGTTATGAAAACCCCCGATATTTCAGTACCGTATTTAAAAAGCATATTGGAATGACACCTTATGACTACAGAGTTAAGGGGAGGTCATTATGAAATTTAAATTATATACCGTTAAAATAAATAATTTCATAATTGTTTTCACCTTGCTTATCCAAAGCTTATATATGATTGCGGGGGTCACAGACTATTACATATCACAAAAAAATATCTACGAAAGCCAAATCAGCAGAATAAATTATTATTATGTTCAGAATATAAACCTATTTTCACAAAATGTACGTGACCACATTGCCGCCTTGCAGTCCGCAGGCGTTTTTGAGTATGCGACGAGATATAACAATTTGATTCCGGCGGAAAAAGCCGCCAGGAATTTTCAAAAACTCAACTATGAGATTAGCCGCTTGACTGTTACTGACAGGTTTGTAAAAGACTTTTATGTTTTAGGCAGTAATAAAAATCAAAAAACATACGCTAAATTGGACGGTGCAACATCGGATATTGATTTTTCATTAAATTACGATGATATAACAAGCTCCGGCGTCGGGGATTTCCTTTTGCTACATTACCAGACATTTTTTCTTTTTGACCGAAGCGTGATGCCGAATAACCAGACCTTTTACAAGCCTGACGTTGAGGAGTTTTTAAACAGGCTTGACGGAAATATAATTTATACATTTTTAAGCGACGGCTCTTACTGTATTTTGATAATTAATAAAAATACTTTTTCTGAAATGTTTTCACCGGTGGAAGATATCGGCGGTTCCGTTAGCATTATAAATTCCAAGGGTGAAGTTATATTTCACAGAGGGGCTCGCGCCACGGCGGACGATGTTGTTTCGCTAAACGCTATCGGAATTTCGGAAGCAAATAAGGAATCTATCGAAGCTGCGATCCGTTCAAGAAAAGGCGAGCTTCATCTGGACTTGACCTTTTCCGATGAATTTTATAATAGAAATATGATTTGGGTGTCTTGCTGCTGCCTATTTGTTTTTTTGCTTTTTCTTTCTATTTCCGTAATTTTGGGTAAACATTTTTCAAATACTATCGTGCGGCCGTATAAAAGCTTGAACGGTATAATGAGATTTTTATACAAAGATACGCGTCTTGATGAAATTAATATTGAAGATATAAAAACTGCGAAAAAGCGGACTTCTATAAAAAGACAAATCTTTTACGTCGCAATTTTGGCGGTTTTGATTCCGAGTGTGGTTTCGGGCCTTGCCTATGCCAGCATATTATCTTATTTTTCAACAAACAATCTGAAAAACTTTACCGTCATTTCACAACGTCAATTAGTTCAGAACGCGATTGAGAAAATTGAAAATGTTTTGAAGTCGGGCAATGTCATTTCCGCTAATGAATTAAACGGTCTTAAATATTACAACAGCGGCATTCCCACTAATTCCCCCAATTTTGATAAAGCAATCGCAAGCAATATACAGAAATTATCCAGATTTTATTATTATATGATTACCGATAATGAATTTCGTATTTTGTATCAGTCGAACGGGAGTTCGGGCTTTTCCGGAAGCTCTGCGGTTTTAAGACAAGCAAGAGAAAAGATGGAGCGTCATACAAACGACGTTTTAATTGTTGCCGTTAAAGAGGCAGACTCCACTTCGGGCAGTCTTATTTTGGCGAACAGGATACGGACGGCTGCGGGAGAGGTTTCGGGGTATGCTTTTATGTTTATTGATTCAAACTTGTTTAACGGAATTAATGTGGATTCAATCAGCGAATTTATAATAAAAAATTCGGACGGAGAAATAATAGCACAAAGCCCCAGTAATTACGATGATTTTACTGTTGGGGGTGGAAGAGGCATTGTTACAAAAATCGATATCCCTTATGATGGCTGGACGCTTTACAGCTATGTAGCGAAGGATTTGTTTTTACTTGAAAGCAATCGCCTGTTTCATACTGTTTCCATCTATACGCTCAGTATCTGTCTTTTGGCGGTCATTTTTGCGTGGATGTTTTCTTTTTATTTTGTAAGTCCTCTTGAAAACATCCAGAAATACATGGATAATGGGGATGAAATAAATTCGGAATATTTAGAGTCCTCGTCAAGCACGGACGAAATAGGTCAGGTCATTACCGCTTATAACAAAATGATAAGACAGATTAATTTACTTATGAAGGAAAAAATATCCTATGNNTGGTCATTACCGCTTATAATAAAATGATACGACAGATCAATTTGCTTATGGAGGAAAAAATATCCTATGAAACCCGTGAACAGGAATTACGCGCCTTAAAAACACAGGCGGAGCTTGAGGCGCTGCAGCGTCATATTAATCCCCATTTTCTTTATAATACGCTTGAATTGGTGAATTTGCAGTCGCTAAAAAACGGTGACCATAAAATAAGCGATATAATAGTAGCTCTTACAAAAATTTTCAGATACAGCACGGGCAGCCTTGATGCGCGAGTTACGCTTGAGAATGAGCTTGAACACGTGAGAAATTATATGCTGATTCAAGGGTACAGGTTTGAGGGGAAGTTTGATTTTGAGTTTGACATAGGCTCGGAAACACTCTCATGCGAAATATTGCGGCTGACGCTCCAACCGATTGTTGAAAACGCCATTTTACACGGTCTTTCCGAATATTCCGAAAATTGTAAAATTGCAGTGAAAACCTACATTTCGGACGGCTATTTATACATAAAGATAACGGATAATGGTGTGGGAATCAATGATACTGATTTAGAAAAATTGATATACAACATAAAAAGTGACGAGGGGGAAAGCATAGGGCTGAAAAACGTATATAAGCGGCTGAAGTTGGTCTGGGACGGCGAGGCGGATTTGAATATAGAAAGCAAGCTTGTGAAAGGAACTTCGGTTACTTTAAAGATAAAAGCACGAGGTCTTTCCAAAGATATCTGACGAAATCAAAATTTTTTTACATTGTTCTAAATGTATCTTATGGTAAAATAAAACTAATAACCTCCATGCTTATATGGGAACAAGCCTGAGGGCATACCCGCAAAGTTTGATGTATGCGGTGAGTATATAGTTGTAAAGGTAAAAACACATGTTGGTTTAATAATATATAATTAGTAAATAAAGGGAAGAGTATAATGATTGACATTAGATTAGGTAGATACTTTTTAGATGAAAAATATGTTCAAGAGCTAATTTTAATACACCGTCAGTATCCAGATGCCTTTGATGAGGTCTGGTTCGCAACAGAATATGGGTTTCCGCTTTTGGATAAGCATAAAGAAAGTGCCGGCAAAATGGTCGAGCTTGCTAAAATCTTCAGAGCAAACAATAAAAAAGTCTCGTTGCAAATAAGCAATACGCTGGGACATGGTGAATATTTAAAAGAGACAGACAATGATGCCATAATGGCGTATAACCTCGAAAAAATGGTAGGACATGACGGGACGGTTGCAGACTATTGCTTTTGTTACAGAGGCGACAGCTTTCGGCAGCACTCCTTTGAAACAGCAAAGGTATATGCCAAAGTATTCCCCGAATGTGTGTGGATTGACGACGATTTAAGGGCGTACAACCACTCACCTGTTGCATACGCATGCTATTGCGATAATTGTATCAACCTCTTTAACGAAAAGCATAAAAGCAGCTTCACAAGAGATTCCTTGGTGCGTGAAATAAATTACGGGGGTGTATATTGGAGAGAGCAATACATACAATTTATCAGAAACGGCATATATGATTATACCTATGCGCTGACAAAAGCTGTTATGGAAGTATCGCCGGATAGTGTAATGGGTTATCAATATGCAAGAGCTTCGAATTATTTGGGAAAAGACTATCGGTTTGTATTAGACGCATTAAAAGAAGGAAGCGGAAAAGCTCCCAAAAGCAGGCCCGGCGGAGGCTTTTATAATGATAAATATCCGCTTGATATGCTTGGTAAAGCAATTATGCATAATTGCTCTAACTCTGTATTGCCCGAATATGTGATAGAGAATTATTCGGAGATTGAAAATACGCCTGATGTGGCGTTTGGCAAAAGCGTTGACGGTACATGTATAGAAGCATCATTGACATTAGCGTTTGGTTGCACTGGCTTAACCTTTGCAACCTTGATGGTTGCTCATGAACCACTGTCGTGGCATAAAAATATGCTGCGGCAATTTTCCGAATATCGAGGGTATTGGAACAGATTAATTACGCATAATAAAAACAATAAAAGCGGAGGGGTATGTGTCTTTGAATCGCCTGTTTCGTATAAAAAGACTTTAACGAAAAACGATTTGCCATTCTCGTGGGAGAAAATTGTCGGGCATTTTGGCACTGAACTGCCTCAAATAGGCGTTCCCGTCAGCCATGACAAAGAGGTGGCGAAAGCATTTATATTAGGCAGAGAGGCTATTGATTACATGACAAATACAGATATTCAAAACCTAATTCAAAAGCCGGTTATCACCGATGGAGCAGTATTAGCAAAAATTATAGACAGAGGCTTTGGGATGCATTTTAAAGTCAAAATACATAGCCTTGACAGGTACGTTGAAGAAGTTTTTACCGATTGTGACATCAATTCAGGATATCAGGGCATGGAGTGGAGGGAAAGCTATTTCTTCAGCAAATATAAAGACAAATACGTTATTGTAGGTGAAGAACTCCTTTCTGTGGGCAATTACCGAGAGAAAAAAACAGGTGAAGCTTTGGGCTGTGCAAATGCGATTATTTACACATACGACGGTCAGGGCAAACAGTTGTCCAAGTGGGCGGTGTTTGGCTATAGTCTGTGGAATGATGTTATAAGCTCGGCAAAAAGGCAGCAGATTCTAAGGAGCATAGACTATATTAGCGATAACACCTTGCCTGCGGTTTTACAATCCCCTGAGCAGGTTGCTGTAATACCTAGAATAGATACCAATGGCAAAACGGTAAGCGTTACTCTGCAAAACTTATCGATTGGAAAAACACAACCAATGCAGCTTGTTATTCGAAACCCGCATGGCGAAGCGTTTGAATTGCAAAATGCATATAAAAAGGAAAAGGCAGCTTACGAAAAACAACAATCGGATTATTTGGTAACAATTCCTTCCCTTTCGGGGTGGGAAATTATTACGGTGTTTATACTTTAATGCAATCCATAAATTTCCACAGAATTGGCAAAGGAAAATCACTAATCGAAGCGTAATCGGAAAAAGTGCCTTTGCCGGGAGGAGGATCATTACATTGTTTAGGTTCGATGTCAGACGATATGAGGAAGAAGTTGTAATTCTGGAGCAAAAAGAAAAAAGCATCGGCAGGATATTGTTTTATGGCAACTCATATTTTGCGTATTGGAGTGACGGCGATTTAGAGGAAGCTTTTTCAAATATACAGAAGCAGAAGCCTGTTACCATCAATAATGGTTTCGGGGGCTCTACAAGTGCAGAATTGCTGTACTATTACCCTCGTCTTGTTAAGCCGTATGCTCCAAGTGCACTTGTGTGGTGTGAAGGCGCGAATGATTTTTTGCTTGGCTACACGCCGGCCGTGGCGTTTCAGTTTGCAAAGGAGGTATTTGAAAAAGCATTGATGGATTTCCCGGATATTGTTTTGATTTTGTTATCCGCAATTGAAACCCCAAGAGCGAAGGAGTGCAACGAAATTGGTTTAAACCGTGAATACAATCAATTCCTTAAAGAGTACGCTAAAGACCATGAGAATTGTTTCTATATTGACATTGCTCCTTTTTTTTACGAGGGAGGAAAGGTTGACGGAGAATTTAGGGATATATTCAGGGATGATATGGTTCATTTGACTAAGCAGGGCTATGATTTGTTTGCGAATTTTTTAAAAGGCAAAGTTACAGAATACATAAATTAGGGGTGGCAAATGCAGAAAATGCTGGGTTTAAGGATGAACTAAAAACCACAGGCGGAACGTTGTGTGGATTTATGTTCGGAGAGCTTACCATGGCAGAAGGCAAGCCACACTTTGCAAATCTTATGATGACTAAATTATGCGGAGGGATCGCCAAATGATACATACTGTAAAGGGCTTGATACAAGATGAAAAAATAGGGAAAACAATGGCGCATGAGCATTTGCTGTGGGATCAAAGCTGCTATATATGCGGTGAGCCAAAGGAGCCATCGTTAAAAAAACTAATGCATGAAGATGTACATATGGAAAACCTCGGCGCGCTGTATTACAACGCACATTATAATATAGATAATATAAAGCAATTCGACATCGGAATTGCAGTTGAAGAGGTTAAACATTTTAAAAATGCGGGTGGGTCAACTGTTGTGGATGTAACAAGCATAGGGATTGGACGGAATCCGAAGGCTTTACTTGAAATATCCGAAGCGACAGGATTAAACGTAGTTATGGGTTCGGGATATTATTTATCTTCATCTCACCCGCACGAGCTTTTTTTCATGGGTAAGGATGATATTGCTAAGTTAATCATGAATGAATTTTTAAATGGTGTTGATGATGCTGATGTAAAGCCGGGGGTTATCGGTGAAATAGGTATCAGCGACAATAAGAACGAGCAGGAACTTAAAATTCTTAGGGCGTCCGCAATAGCACAAAAGGAAACGGGAGCACCAATATTTATTCACCCGCCTTACGGAACGTATGCTTTAGATTTTATCGATATAGTAAAGGAAGAGGGCGGAGATGCTTCAAAGGTAGTAATTTGCCATTGCGACCCAATGCTTGAAAATGCTGAATATCTTGACGCTATTGCCAAAACAGGTGCATATATAGAGTTTGATCAGTTCGGATTGGAATTTCCTTTAAACCTTGGCAGTAAAACATTATGGCTACCTAGAGATATTGACAGAATAAGAGCAGTTAAGAGACATATCGATATGGGTAATGCAAATAACATACTCATTTCTCAAGATATATGTTTTAAAACATCATTGATAAAATACGGCGGCTGGGGATATGGGCATATATTAAGAGACTTACTTGGATATATGAAAGAAGAGGGCATATCTGATGAGAGTTTGAATATGATATTAACCGAAAATCCCAAAAGGGTCCTTTCGTTTTAATAAATGAGGTGAGGTTTTGTGCTAATAATAAAAGATGTTACTCCTACGGTGTTTCTTGCAAATAAAGATAATATTTTACAGCAGCTAATTTCTGTTACTGTAATAAACAATATGCCGGAGGCTATTAATGCGAATTTGGTGGTTTCAGGTAAAGGTGTAATACCATACGAAATTAATATTGGAATTATACCATCAGGGGAGTCGGTTCATCAAATATTCATAATCGAAATTACTTGTGAAACTGATTTGAAATTTTACTTAAAAAGTGGAGAAATAGAAAGCAACCACATGATAAAACACTGGATACCGCCCAAACACTGGGTTGTTCATATTGTTCAGTCGTCTCACCATGATATTGGATATACCGATATTCCATCCAAGGTTTTACTTGACCATTATAATTGGCTTAATAATGTTATTGATATGGCAGATGAAACCGATACCTTCCCTGATGATGCACGCTTTCGTGCAGTAATTGAGCAAGCATGGTCGTTAGAATATTTTATGAAGAATGCAAAAGAAGAGCGTGTTCAGAGAATGTTAGAGCTTATGCTTGAGGGGAGAATTGAAGTTGCTGCACTTTTTGGAAATATGACCACTGAAATTTGTGGGCATGAGAGCCTTATAAGGGCATTGTACCACTCATTTCGAATGAAAAGATTATATGCGATTGAGCTGGCTACTGCTGAACATAATGATATAACAGGATTTAGCTGGGGGCTTTCCGGGGTGCTTGCTGATGCAGGAATTAAAATGTTATGCCTTGGAATTCCCCTCTACTACAGTTGGAGCTCGCTTAAGATGCAATCATTTTGGAATGAAAAGGAGCTCTTTTCACATAACGGTCCGGGTGCATTCTGGTGGGAGGCACCATCAGGAAAATGCATATTAATATGGTGCAACAATATTGGTTGCAATGGGGATTCGAGAGGTGATTTTCCGGAGCTTTCAAATCGGCTTAATGAGCTAAACGAGCAAAATTATCCTTATTCAATAATAAGGTGGCCTGTTAATAGTGCAACAAGAGATAATTCACCTTATATTAAAGATTATTCTTATAATATAAAGAAATGGAACGAAAAATGGGCTTTCCCTCATTTGGTATGCAGCACTAACACAAAGTTTTATAATGAATTTATAAAGGAAGTGCCGGATAATCTCAAAGTAATTAAAGGGGAGCTCCCGGGGCAGGATTATCCGTTAGGTTCAACATCAATGGCGGCAGAATCCGCTGTAAACAGAAATAATCATACAGGTTTGATTGTGGCAGAAAAATTAGCTTCAGCAGCAAGCATGACAACAGATTATATATATCAAAAAGAAAAGTTGTTTCAGGCCTATGAGGATGTATTATATTATGATGAGCATGTTTGGGGGTATCACTTTCCCTGTGGAGCTGCCATGAAAGCATCGCTTTGTGAAAAGGCTGTTCACGCTCATCGTTCAGCAGCATTTATACATGAAGTGAAAAACAAGGCAATGGCAAGGATCGCAGATAATTTAAAGCTTGATGATAAGGGATATTATCTTGTGGTGTTCAACATGTCACCTGATATTAAAACAGATTCCGTTAATGCACAGCTTAGGGAAATTGATAACTGTGGAAGCGACATAGTGGCTGTACCTGCTGAAGAAGACCCTAAAAAGTCAGGGTATTTGCGGGGTGTATTGCTGTCAGACAGGTGGCATTTAAATCTTACCGACGAGTTGCTTGATGGTAAGTTTGTTTTGAAGGATATCTCTTCTGATGAAAGTGTGCCGTTTCAGATTAATGAAATATCATCAGCTTATGATACCGTACAATATGCACCTGAACGCTTGGGTTTAGGTAGCGGAAGCAAACGATATGGATTTTTTGAAGAGCCATATGGATTAAAACGAGATTTGTGTTTTATTGCTAAAGACGTTCCAGCGTTTGGCTACAAGACATATCAACTTATTCCAAGCAAATCGGATATTGAATATACGGCAAATTTAAAAACCGGTGACAGCTATATAGAAAACAAATATTATCGTATTACAGTTGATAAAAAAACTGGCACTCTGCTAAGTATATATGACAAAAAGTCTGACAGGGAGATTATTGATACAGATTGCAAACATAACTTTTATTCTGTCATAGCAAGAACACCTGATACAAATACAATGCCGCCAAAAGAATATATAATGGAAAAATCGGCTGTGGAAATTATACATAAAGGTTCTGTATGCACAAGCATTGAAATTACAGGCTCATTCTTCGGGCATCCGATTGTCAAGCATACAATTACCTTATATGATGGGCTTAATCAAATCAGTTTTGATACGAAAATACTAAAGGACTCAACCCCATTACTCGATGTACATATTGCGTTCCCTTTTTATGCAGCTAACCCGAAATTCAGATATGAAGGTGTGTTGTCTGCAATCAATTCTATAACAGATTATTTGCCGGGGGCGTATTCTGATACTGTGGCTGTGCAAAACTGGGTGAAGGTGGAGGATGGTAATTATAATATTTTATGGTCAAGTCTTGATGCACCTATTTGCGGATTTTCTAAGCTTTGGAGTGGGTACGTTTCGCCGGCTCACCGATGTTTGATTGATGAAAAAGCGAATCATCCTCCGCAAACTGTGGCGGATATGAATAAGGGGTGGATATATTCAAATATATTTTATAATAACTTTGGGACTAATTTTCCTGTATCACAGGTCGGGGATAATCTTTTTAGATATATACTAACTACCTGTGAGGGTAATGTTTCGGACAGACAGGCAGCTGCTTTTGGTTGGAACACTGTAACTCCATTTGAGCAAATTTTAACGTGTAAAAATGAAGGGAGACTACCTACTGCAGGAAGCTTTATAAAAATAGCTGATGCGAAAGTAATTCTAATAGCATTTAAAAAAGCAGAAGACGATAATGGATTTATACTTCGACTATGGAATATGGAAGACAGTGCGATTACAACAGAGGTATCCTTGAATTATATTAAGATTAAGGAAGCGATTTATACAAATGTTGTTGAGGAGGACATTGGTGAGTTAAAGGATTATGATAATATAAGCATGATGGTCTTTCTGGAGAAAAATACAATGGTTTCTGTAAGAATTGTGGTTTAAGCAGGCTGAAATTGCGAAAAGTAATTATAAGTAATATATAAGAAATGAGTGAAATGTATATGCAAGATAAACTAAAAATAGGTATTGTAGGACTTGGAGAACGAGGATATAGCCTGCTTTCTTATGTTATATTAGAGATGGATGATATAGAAGTTGTGGCTGTTTGCGACAAATATGAGGATAGACAAAAAAGGGCGGCAGAAAGTATTGAAAAAAGTAGGGGGAATACTCCGATTTGTACTGATAACTATAAGGAAGTTATTGCTCTGAATGAGGTTGACGCTATAATTATAACGGCATCTTGGGCAGATCATATACATATTGCAATTGAATCAATGAAGGCAGGTAAATACACTACGATTGAGGTCGGAGGGGCTTATTCAATAGAAGAATGCTGGAGTTTAGTAAGAGCCTATGAGGAAACTAAAGTGCCCTGCATGATGTTGGAAAATTGCTGTTATGGAAGAACAGAGCTTATGGTCTTAAACATGGTCAGGCAAGGCCTGTTCGGCGAGGTTGTTCATTGCGAGGGCGGCTACCACCATGACCTTCGAAAAGAAATTGCCTTCGGCAAGGAGAATCGTCATTATCGTCTTGTGAATTATTTGAACAGGAATTGTGAGAACTACCCGACCCATGAGCTTGGACCTATAGCAAAGATTTTGGATATAAACCGTGGTAACAGAATGCTGTCATTAACTTCAACTGCTTCAAAATCAGCAGGGCTGCATCAATATATTATTGATCAAAAAGGATCGGATTATGAACTTGCAAGCATTCATTTTGAGCAGGGTGATGCAGTTACTACCGTTATAAAATGTGCAAAAGGGCAGACAATAACTCTTTCGCTTGGTACTACACTTCCAAGGGCGTATTCTCGTGGTTTTACAATACATGGTACAAAAGCTATGTACATGGAGGATAATAATTCTTTATTCATTGACGGTAAGCATAATGATTTTGAAAATGAATGGAAGCAGCAATGGAATAATGCAGAGCAATACTATGAGAAATACGACCACCCGTTGTGGAAGGATTATTCAAAAGATATAAAGGAAGGGCACGGAGGCATAGATTGGTTAGTGTTTCGCGCTTTCTTTGAAAGCGTAAAAAATGGCGCACAAACTCCCATTGATGTATATGATACAGTATCTTGGATGTGCATTACAGCCTTGTCGGAACAATCAATATCCTTGGGTTCAATGCCTGTCGCAATACCCGACTTCACAAACGGCAAATGGATAAATAGAGAAAAAACAGCAGAAGGGAAGTATCGTTTGGATAGGATATAGCAATGATGTATTAAAAAGGGCAGTTCGCTGCCTGCCCAAAAGAGATTGATTTGAATGTGCGCGAGGCAAATATCCGGATTTTGCCAAGCTGATATATAAAAAGATCATGCAGAATTATTCCGGACTTTTGTCAACAGGTCCAAGCGTGCTCAGAACCTATAAATTATATATTGATTACAGAATCCCTAACCGTTGCTTCATTGGATTTGACAATGTAGTTTTCCACTTCTTCTGCGTTTATTTTTCTTATAATCATATCCATGGCAAGGAATCCCATAAAGGTTTTATCAATTTTAACGGTTGTTAATTTGGGTTCCGTATAATTAGACAAAAAGATATCGTCAATGCCTATAAAGGAAATATCCAAAGGTATTTTATAACCTTTTTCCTTAGCGCATTTCATGGCTCCTATTGCAAACATATCAACCGAACACATTACAGCAGTTGGAGCAGTGTTGTTTGCTAATATCTTTTCCATACAGTTAAATGCGGTTGATTCATTTGTTGAGTTTACTTGAATAAATTCGGGCTTGATTGAAAGCATGGCTTCGTCCATTGCTTTTTTAAAGCCGGAATATGTTTGGTCATAAAAATCGGGAATAAAGCTTGATGTTATAAAAGCTATTTTTTTATGACCGTTTTTAATTAAAAAATTTGTTGCTGTATATGAGGCTGTAAAATAATCGGGATTAATGGCTGTTATGCTGTTGTCGACAGAATGAGAATCAATAACCAAGAAAGGTATATTTGTGTTTTTAACTTCATCCCGAACATCCTTATCAATATCCTGCAGAAATATAATTCCGTCGGTATCATTTGAATACACTATATTAGGCAGTTTATTTTTGCGAGAATTATTTATTTCGCTTATTACAATATTATAGCCGTATTCCTTGCTTTTTTCCAAAATACCCCTTGTTATTTCAAAATAAAA